>JACCDW011330141.1_pt1 | contig 38488 bp, 50 predicted proteins | sample 7449781 | NCBI WGS metagenome assembly JACCDW01 (sample SAMN15323449, study PRJNA562643) | freshwater metagenome | isolation source: river surface water | place: USA:Blue River Watershed | collected 2017-08-18 | reverse complement strand
TTGTTCTATCTCTGCATTAATAAAAATATTTTTTTCATGTCCTCATTCTTTTGAGGGAATGAAATAAGGTTTTGAAAACGGTTTTAAAAGTTTGTCGCTCAATGAGTCCTCTTGACGATTTTGGTAAATCTCCACAATCTTCTTCAAATCCTCATCGGGCATATCATTCATGCTCTTGAGGTATTGCTTAAAATCTTGCTTCATTGGAGCGTTAACTGATTGTTTCGTAAAGATTTTTGTTATAGATCTTCTTCTTTCTTTTTCAAACTCGCGGAGATTAGCATTAAGTATCGTAGTGTAATATTTTGACAGTAATGTATCCATGGCCAAACCATCTCTTTTCTTTAATGTAGTTAGCAAAAATTGTGCAACAAAGGGGTCGTGTGATTCAAACTGGTCTGGTATTTTGCGAAATAGCGGATTGGGTGGCCTTTCAACATTTAGTGGTGTTTGTGTTAGTCGTGTATTGGTAGCGTCTGATACCTTTGTCTGATCATCTTGTCCCTTTTTGTTTTTCCTACGTCGCACTCTATAAACAAGACCAAAAAATATGAAAAACAAAATAATTGAAGCAACAATGGCAGCAATGTGTTCACTTTTGAACGATGTATTTCCCGGAATCGGTGGTGCAAACCCTCCCGCAGAGTCGTTCGTCCTTGGATTGGGTGATGGCGAAGGCACTGGAGTGCCACTCTGGGGCACGATCGTGTACGTTATTTGTTTACCAGCAAAGTGCTGATAAATCACGAACCCAATAACTCCAAGAACCAACACCACCGCAAAAAAAACAAAAATTTTTCGATTCATCTTTCATTAATTTGTTTAATATATTTTATCGGTCCGACGAGAAATAATGGCGGAGTGACACACAGCACAATAAACTGGGCGTTTTGTGCTACTACTGGTGTTTCGTTTTGGTGCATGGCGCACGGTCTTTGAAGTAGACTTTTTGGGCATCGTATACCTGGAAGACTATAAAATTTATGCCGAAAACACCATCTGGTACGGCTCGCCAGGCCCCGCGGCCACGCCCGCGCGTAGCTTGTTCAGAGGGAACAAGTTTCCCCCGACCTTGGGGAAGATGATCCCGTGCGTGCCGAGCGCGAGGATCACATCGGTGTTACTTTTACCGGAAATGATCACATCGCCTCCCGGGATTCCGCTCGACCCTTTTCCGCTGGCCAGGGTGATGTTCCCGTTTCGGTTTCCGTTTCCGAACCCGATGCCGCCGTTCACGAACACGCCCCCGGTGTTCACCGGGTGGAGCACATTGATTCGGTTCCCTCCTGTGAGAAAAAGCCCTCCTCCCGTGTCGTTTTCAGAGTTCTGCGCGCGAAGAGTGGTGTTGGAGCCGTTGCCCTTCGAGCACGTAGGCGGGTTCGGGCAGTGTAGCAGGCCCTCCCTCGGAAGGTCGGACTGAATCCCGCTCGTCGTTTCCTGAGAACCGGACTGGACCACCACCAGTTCTTTCGCGAAAAAGCTCGTGTCTCGATCGATGTCTAGCTCGCCTCCGCTACTGGAATGCGAGAACACCACGCCGTCGGACTGGGTCTGGATAAGCGAGGTCGCGTTTATTAGAACGTTCGGGATCTTCGCGTTCACATAGTCGGTGATTTTCACGACGTCGTTGTCCGCTGGGTCAACGGGGTCTAGCTCCACTGCGAGGTACCCGCTGCCTTTGAATCTCTTGTTCTGGTTGTACTGCACGGCCCCGTCCGGGCCTTGGGGGGACACTTTGATCGACATCTTTATCTCATTGCAAAGATGAAAAGTAGTAGAACAAAAATATAACGATCGCGATGTTCTGGAGCGGCGGGAACTCGCTCGAGGTGTGCATCGTCATCGGGAGAACCGATAGCATCCCTAGCAAAAGCGACGCTCCAATAGGGTCGACTTTCCCAGAAAGCAGCTTCAATAGCGGCACATACACGACAAGTGCCACGATCACGGCCGCCAGGAGGACGTAGAACGGCTGGCGCGGATTAGCGCCGTCTTTTGCAAAGGCCGGGAGTCTAGCCAGAAAGGCAGGACTGCTTGCTGCGACGAATACAGTTAAAAACAGGAACGATTGATTCACGAAGGCACTCATCTTTACTCTTATATCCGAGATTTTTTTAAACATTGAAAAAAATATGAGCTACAATAATACTATTTATTATTTTGATCACAATAAAATGGGAGGCAGCCAATCAAAAACGTCTCAATTATGTGCTGCAAAAGCAGAGATCGAAGTGTTGAAAACGCAATTGGTAGAAGCACAAAGAATGTGCAGAGAAACCACTGAGGCGAGTCTGCAAGTAGACAAGATAAATGGATTATTAGTTGAACAAAACAAGGAACTTGTTGAACTCTGTAAGACGAACAATAAATTCTTCGATGAAAAAATGCTTCAACATCTGATTCTTCTAGAATTTGCACCTGCGTTTGTTTCAGACGAAAACAAAGAAAATTTCAAAAAGTTTGTAAATTTCGTGAAGGAAAAAATTAAAACGGAAGCAGATTTAATTGTCCTATTAACTAGCATGACCGAGTTTTTCAAAGCCAAAGTCGCAAAAGAAAAAGAAAAGAAGGAACACGAGAAAGAAAATGTATAAAATAAAATATTATTTAAATTCTTCAAAAGAATGGACATCTCAGCAGAGGATTTAAAAAAAAATATTATCAATGTGTCAACTTTGTTGGGGCGATTTGATCATGATGAACAACCAAACGTTTGAGAAATGGGCGAATCGCGATACGAGCCTTGATCACGAACGTCCCCTGATCCCTCATATCACGAAAGGGAGTAGTGAATTTTGAACGCATCCTAGATGAACGCCACAAATATCATCAAAAAGACAACAAATAAGTTGCTTCTACGCGAAACATTCCATTCATCATGGACCTGAGAAAGATAGAGCAATTGAAAAGGAAGAGTCGAGATGTTTACAGCAAATATTTCAGCTCGATGCAAATGCGCATGGCCAAAGACCCAGAAGCACTAGTCAAAATCATGCAAGATTGCAAGGATCTCGCCTGTGAGATCGATAGAATTCTTGGAGAATTCTTCGGGGACTTTCATCTGAATTATCTGCATCCAAAGACGATCGGGAAGGACACAACCGGCCGGTTCCGGCTATTGAAGACCCCTGATAACGAGGCACAGCAATTCTATGTGTCGTACGAGGACACCATCATCTACTCATACGGCGCTCTCGGGCGCGAACAAATTTTTTATGCCCAGAAAATATGCGAGTTTCTTAATTACAAACCGCTGAGAGCCGTGTACTTTTACTTCCACCCGATGAACGACGTGATCGAACTGTTGCTCACTTCCTCTTCATCTTGAGACGGCGCATCAGCACGAAGTACACAATCGACAATACGATGCATATAATAACGACGATTTTGATGTATAAATAGTTCTTTACCGTCCCGTTATCCTCTTGACTAATACTCGCGGCTTGTAGGTCGGCATCTCTCGAACTCGCAGACGTGGACACGGCGGTGGACGTCGTGCCAGTTGTCGTGCTCGTCGAGCTCGAAGTGGTCGAAGAGGCCGCACTGGGACTCGGGCTCGCAGAAGTGTTGAGATTGACGCACCGCTTCGTCACGGTGCCCATGAGCTGGTACCCGGCGGGGCACCCGAGCTCTGGCTCGAAGACGCAGTAGTTGCCCATCCACTCCTTCTCGGCCACGAAGAGCCCAAACAAGCCGCCGATCGCCTGACATGTCCCTTTGGCCCCACACGACCCGCCGAGCGGGGTGTTCGTGAACGTGGTCTTTATGCCCGGGTACGGGATGAGCCCGCACGGGTGGATCCCCGCGGGCTCGGGGATGATGATCTTGGAATCCGACGTCTTCGGGGGGAGGAACGACTCCCAGCACTTGTCGTTGTGCAAGTAGAACCCTGGTTTGCAATGCTTCACTGGCGGAACTTCAGAGGCCATGATTGTTTATAATCAGTAGGATAAAAATTTATCACTTGCAAAGGATAAAGCACGATGGAAGCTCCCACGCTCACGAACGTTTTTGTCGACCAGTACCTCTACAACGCCAGGATCCCTGGCGCGATGCCCCGCCAGTCCATGGAGCGCACCAACCAGTTCTACCAGAACCAGCGCGTCGCGTACGCGAAGAACCACGGCATGGAGGCCCCAAGCCGCAACGCGTTTTTAGATCTTTTTAACGGCAACCAGAGCATCAACTACGCGCCCGCAACGCCGCAACTAGGGTTCATGCAGTCAAACGAAATGGACCCCTACAAGATCTACGGCCACTCGATCCACACCGAGCACTGCGGATGCAAGAAGCCCACTCTTTAACTGCCTCTGGGCTCGATCCACTCGCCGACATCGAACCTTTTACTCAACGGTGGCTCATTCGGGTCGTGAAAACGGTTTTCAAGATCTCTGAGTACGTCGGGGTCCAAACTCATTTTTACTGGGCGCTTTCTCGCGGTTTTATTATTTCTGAACGACGACGATGGCACACAAGAACAAACGATTCCCATTTTTTTTAATCTTTAATACATATAAAAACACATGGCCGCCGCTAGTCGAGAAGTTTTCCCCATTGGGCAGCAATGGAGTCTGCAGTTCAAGGACAGCACCAAGGTGCAGAACGGCCAGTTCAATTCATCCCCTTTCAATACATTCGACGAAGATAAGCTGACACTAAGTGTCGATAAGCTACTACAGACGAAAAAAATTTACCTCGGAGTGACCGACGGGACCAAGGCTCAGCTAGACGTGACGAAGATCGTCAGTGATTCGACCTCGCTGAGGTTCGAAAACCCGAAAAACGCCACGGAAGCGTTCATCGGCATAGGAAACGAGCTGAATATCATCGACGGCGACGTGAACGACTCTAGTATTCCGAGAGATTTGCTGCTGTTTCCCGCCCTTGCGGCCGATGGCAGCATCGGCGACACCTTCATCGGGCCCACCACGGACCACAGCACGGACATAGGCCGGAGCGTCCTCGTGAACGGGGCCGGGTGCCGCCAATCGGTGCTGTTCCCACCGCCAACCGACCCCGCATTCGCACTCAACGCCGGAAACGTGCATCTGCGGTCGGGCGACAGCCTGACCTACGGGAACGGGGGCGACATCGAGATCACGGCGGGGGACTGCACCACTACTGGAACGAGAGGAGGGCGCATCTGGCTGCTCCAGCCCGACAACCCCGGCTCCGGGCAGTGCAAGGTCGAGCTCGGGGTGCGCGCGAACCAGGACAAGGGCGGGTGCTATATTATTTCGAACGGGGTGCGGTACGAGCTGCCGAAGGACCCGCCCACCTCGGCGAACGATCGCATGCGCATCACGGATCTGAAGTTCAACTACGACACCTCCTTCGGGAACAGCAGCAACGGGATAGCGCTCAACCAGGCAAGCAACGAGGACGACCATCGGCCTGGCTTCAGCCCCGTCGGGCTGAGCATCGAGGACGCGCTCGCGTTCACCGACGATACGATTCTTTCTGTAGGGTTCGTGTCTGATAGCGGACGTGTCGGCCTCCAGAATGTAGTGAACGCCACGCTGCCAGGCCCCATTTTGCAGCTCGTGTGGCTCGACTCGACTCAGACATTCCTTTGCTGTGGATCGGGGTTCATCGCGACCTCTGCGGATTTAGAAACAGAAGAGTGGACAGTCCGCGTCAGCACCCCGGGAGTGAACTACACCACTGCACGAGTAAAGTATACAGGCCTTCCCATCGGGGGTGTTTGTCTGATTGTTCCAGAGAACTCGCACACGGCGTACTTCACGGACGATGGGGCGGCCACTTTCCAGACCACCACGCTGCCTCTCGCCATGTCGGACTTCACCAGCGCCTGTTTCGACGAGGACAACGACCGCTGGTGCGTCTGCACCTCCTCGGGCCCGAACCAGATCGCGACCGCCCCGGCGGACCTGTCGGTGTGGACGGCCGAGCCCACCGGGTTCGATATCGCATTTGGAGATATCGCCTTTGCATTCGGCGAATTCGTCTTGATCCCCTTGAGCAACAGCGATAACATACGGCTCTGGAACCCGGTAGACGGATTCAGAACGTGCACGGGGTGTTTCGGAACCCGCGTGCTCTACAGCCGTGCATTCGCCAGGGTTTTTGTGTACAACCCAATCATTGCCGAGGACCAAAGGGTCGTGTTCGTGAACGAAACCGTCAACGAGGTGACGCCCACTGGATGGACCTTTGCGCTCTTTGATTCCGGTGGGAACAGCTTTCCGTTCACGATGGAGATGCTTGACGTGCGCCTCACGACCCAGACCTTGGATACCGATCACACCATGGCGCCCAAGATCATGGCGCAGCTGATTCGAAACGACAGGTACGAGTTCTACACCTCGTTCGATGGCGTGCTGTTCGCGATGGACTACATCATCGAGGACACCCCCGTTGCCTCGATCGCCTTCACCAACAAGGCAGTCGCGTATGCTAGAGCATTGCGCCAGATGGTGTTCGTCCTGGACGACGCGACACAGATGGTATTTGCGGACTACACCGCCAGACGAGACACGGCGTGTCTGCAACTTTACAGCAAGACCACTGGAGCACCAGATCCTTCGTTCGGATTAAACGGGATTCGGTACCTGGAGGTCCCAGCTGCAAGTGCTTCGCAGACGAGCAGAGCCTACGCGCTCCTGCACGACTCTGCTTCGAACAGAATCTTCGTGTGCTGCATTGCAGGCGACGGAGTGGACTACAACGTCATGGGCGATACCTACTTGATGGTGTTCGACGACACGACCTTCGAGCCCGTGGTGGATCCCGTCTTGGTCGAGTCGACGGTGATGGGGTCGATACCCACTCGCATGCTCTACGATGCGTCACAGAATGTGGTCTTCGTGCTGTTGAACGAGTACTCCTATGCGCAGTGGCCGGATTACACATCGAGTCGTGTGCCCCCGAAGATCCGGTGTGTTGACACTGCGCTCTACGAAACCAAGACTTCCTTCGGAGCGAGCGGGGACATCATCGTTTCCGATGATCTCGTCCTTTACGGGTACTTGTCCCTCGGGATCGTAGGGGACATCATCCAGGTCGGTACCGAGTTGGTCATTTGCGGGCACTCTCTGACAGGCGGGATCTATTCTTTCACAAACACGATGGAAACGGTAGCCTTTGTCGCAAAGTACAGCGCGATCGACGGCTCGAGAGTGGACACCTTCGGGAACACGCTCACCACTCCCGGTTATCGCTTCTATACACCAGATTTCGGCGCTGGAATGTATTTATTGAATGACTCGGCGACCTACTTCATGTTCAGCCGGTTCGTCGCGGTGTCTAACGGGCTGAGCCTCTCCCGGTTGGAGGTCGCCACCGGAGACCCCGATCTCGCGTTCAACGGCACGGGCACGGTCACGATCTCCACCGGGCTGGTCGGGCTCGACCCGCGGCTCTTCCGCAGCGCGGGGCTCATCGCGAGGGACGACATCGGCGCGTACTGGCTGTCCGTGAAGCAGCCGAGCGGGTTCAGCATCCCCGAGTATTCCGCCGTGTACTCCGGGGCCTATGTGTTCCGGTTCCTGAACGACGGCACGCCAGACCTGAACTTCGCGCAGAACGGCGTGCTCTTTATCCGCGTCAACCCGAACGACCCCGCGAAGCTGAACGCCGTGCTCAACGTCGTGAACATCGCCAAGATGGTGCTTCTGGACTCCGGTACCGACACCCCCGACATGCTCGTGTGCGGCACCTCCTTCAACTTCGTGAACACCCGCACGGACGACACCGCCTCGCCCGAGTACGTCCGGGGCCAGCCCCCGACGAACCAGAGCGCGCTCATCAAGGTCAGCACGAGCATCGACTACGCGATCGATGTTATTCTGTCCTGGTCGCTCTAAAAACATCGTTCTAAAGGTAATTATGGAAACCAAGACTGCGGGGCCGCTATCCCTCTTCAGCTCTTTCAAAGTCCCCGTGGTGATCACCGATTTATGGAATAAGCTCTACACTGTTTCTACGCCAGTCAAGGCTCCGAATAAGATTTCGTCTTGTGTCTGCGTCTTCGAGTACGACCCTGCGCTCGAACTAACTCTGGCTCACGAGGAGAACCAGGACCTCAAGAACACGATTTCCAGACAAGAACAGGCCATGATGGCCGTTCGTTTCCTCCAAGAGTGGGGAGGTACTCTGTTTTTTATATGTAATATTTATCTTTTTCTACAGCAACTCGGCGCTTCTCCATTCGTGATGTTTTTCGTGGTTTTAATGAAAAAAGTAGGCTCCAAAGTTAAGAGTTTATTCGGTTTTTAAATACTTGTCAAAGCAATAATAAAAAAACTCTTTCAAATTGCGAGTCTTTGCCTCTGCGAGTGATGATCTCGAAGAAACTTTTTGTCCAAAAGTAGTCCATCCTTGCAAAAATATGCTGTCTTTTTTCTTTTGTTTGAAATATTCTACTACAATATCCAGCTGAGGATGATTTGCGAATTTCCAGATCGAATCGAGAAAAATAAACGTCCAGTCTTTTTGAGACGAGTTATTGAAAAGAGAATTGAGGGTTTTGATCAACAGCTCACGGGGAATGTCGTGTTCAAATACGTACAACACCCTTGCGTCCTTTTTATGCGTGTAGTAATATTTGGATGGTGAAACATATACAGAGTAAAGCTTCCATTTAATTTCTTTGAAATAAGGATCTTTGTGCACCAGAATAAGAACATCTGCCAGGTCATCACTGTAGTACCTCTCAAAATCTCCGTACCACTCGAGGCCTAATTGTTTCATCACACGCGGCACTGATTTGGGCGGAACTCTTGACGTATTCACCAGACTCCAGAGCATTCGGTCTGTTATAACAGGCTTTTTATGGAAGTTTTTTTCGCTTATGAACGCATAATCGTCTAGATTTACACGGAAATACGATTCTGCAACACTGAGTAAATCATTCAATGCGGGAATCAGGTCTGGGTGATCGACCACATAACGGAAAAACATCCTGACAGTGGATTCATCTGCGTCTTTACCGTGATCCTTGCATTTGGAAGACATCTCGCGCACCATCTCATCATTGTGGTACAAAATACACCGATTTAATACGAACATCGGGCATAAGTGTGTGCGATTAACAAATTCTCGTACATCCTTTGTTACTCTCGGGTCTGTTTCGCTGTAGGACAAAAGTATTTCCAGAAGATCACGGTCAGGGAAAAACTGCTCCATGGCCCCTACGGTCATGCCGTCCTTCCATACCACGATAGCGGCTCGCTTGTATGTAGTCTCCTTCGTCGTGCCTTCGTTTCCAGTATATGCAAGCTCGCCCGTGACTTCCGGGTCGCGCCAGAACCCGTCGCTTTCGCACTCTAGATCTTCAAGCGTGAAATGCGCAGATTTGTCATACGTATACTTTTCATCATTGCGCGGTCGTTTATGCTCTGCCTCGTCGAAATCTAATCGCACAGCGGGGAAATGGTAGTGTTTGCCATGGAAGTCCATCCACTGCATGTATCGCCGAATCTCATCAAAGTGCCCTTCGTGCTCTGTACGTCCTTGTGCTTCTTGTGCTACTTCGCAGAATACGACAAACAGATTAATGTTCGGCATATTCGCAGTTCCCTGGACGAGCGCGAGTGCTCGCCCGTAGTCTTCCCCGATGAGCTGCGAGTAATGCGTGAGACCCGAATAGGTGTATTGGTGGTCGAGTGGGATCGCGTACATCCCGCTTTCGGCCTTCGCTACAACCGACACAGACGCGTCAATGTATGGCACATATTCCGACGGAACTCTCGGTAATAAGAAGTCTTCGGCGTGTTCGAACCACACCAGGTTGTAGACCATCACCAGACGGCATCCTTCCGTGATCGGGGCGATTTCATGCTCTAACGACGAGTAATGCGCCGTGTAGTGCAGCCCGAACTTAGAAGTTTCTGCAAAGTCGTATGTTTCAATGCTCTTAAGGTGATGCACCTTCATTGCCCCTCCTTTATACACGGATGGGATATGCAGAACGAAAGTACCGAACATCCCTGCTTCCTTCTCAGTGTCCCTGTGAATCACAAAATGATCTCCAGGGCGGTAAAACAAGGCCTTGTAAGGCACCGCCTTTACTTTGCATCGTTTGCCTACCATTTTCTGGCCGATAATATCGATAAAAATATCGAATTCATCCCAATCGGGGTGGGTGAATTTTACTCGCGAGGGTTCGATTTCAAGAGACGAGCGAATGTTTAGATCTACCACGGTTTTCTCGCCTTGGCCGTGCGGTGATATTTTCGAACCTATTTTATCGAACAAGGTTACATCGTTGATCGGAAGCGAGAGGAGCTGACCGTCGATGGTCATCCCACACATCTCGGGAAGCTCGCCTGGCAAGACGGAGCCTCCGAGACTCAAACAATGATACTCCTGTGTTGTATCGATGTTATTAAAGTGATCGCATAATTCACCCCTCGTAGTGATAGTTTTTTTCATTTTTTTTTCAAATAAAAAAAAATGAATGGACACCACACAAAAAATTCTTATATATGGATAAAATCGTCATTTTTTTTCAAAAAAAAAGAAGAATGGAGATGTTCATCGGATACCAACCAGCTGTGAAGAAGCAAAAAACCAGTGCGGTTCTATGTGATTTGAAAGAGATGAGCAGAGAAACAACAGAATCGTCTCTTTCGAACGACCTGCCGATGTTTCTTCACGACCTCACTGTTCCACAAGGTGAAAAGTTGAGGTCGATTCTACACGCCGTGTCGAACGGAGAGTCCGTTGATATGGAGTACACGTTCGGTATCAGGATCGGGCCAAAAGAAGGACACAAGAACATCATGATCGAGTCATATCTCGCCGGCAAGTCTGCCAGTTCACCAGCACCCGCGAGCTCCGATCCAGAAGAATGGGATCTAGCGTTCGATATGATCATGGACGACGACCAAACCACCATCGACCCTCTGTGTTTCATGAATCTCTGGGATCAGTATCGTTTAAAGGATCTTTTAAAGGAAATGGATGTTACGAAGATAGAAAGATACAAAACAACCAAACAATTATTTTCGTTTCGAACCGTGCCCCCCGTCCGTCGAGAAATCCAGCGATGGCATTCTCGAGTGGATCTCTTCAAGATGCTGATCTTTAAGCTCGCTCGGTATTACAAGGAGCATCCGATGGAGGAAAGGAAAGGTGACGCAGAGATTCTCGAAATCTTGACCATCTGTCTCCCGTTCGATAGGGACTACTGCCTCTTCGAATCTCGGCCCATCGCCTCCGAGAACGTGATCGGCTGCCCATGGTTGACCACTGGTCACGTCGCTCAGCTGCAAACCCACGCTGTTTTGAAGCAGTTGTTTGATTACCAGACGTTTTTGCCTTCTATTGATGCAAGGTACTCGTTGCTACACGACGATCTCCTCACCCCGTTCGAGGAGAAGCACTTTAGGCCAGTTTTCCCGAAACATTTCTATGATCACTTTGCCGATAACGCAGAAGTACTAGAGGCGATGAAGAACTTTTGCGAAAATCCTTCTCGGTTCGACTACTACGACTAGTCCTCGCACCATTCAATTTTTTATTTTTTTTATTTTTTAAAGATGGAGAAAAAATTATTGAGCGCCATTGACACATATGTACAGGAAGAGGTCGCCGAAGGAGAGGCAACGCGCGCTCAGCAACTCTTTGATGGGCTTCACTCCCTCATCCTCTCCAAGAAGATCGAGTTTTTCGCGAGCTCTGGGGTTTTGAAGGAAAGTTTCCCCGCCCTTGATCCTTCTTTGATCCTCGTCAAAGTCTCGGGTTCTCTTTATGGCGCGCTGACATCTGGAACACAAAAGAAAATTGTAGCCGGGCTCGAACGTTTATGTAAGAAAGGTTCTCCGTACGCGGTAGATTTCGAGGTGAATGGTCAAACTTTTTATATGGATATCATTGAAAAATCACTCACTCTTTGTTTTTTAGAAGAAAGATAAATATTATTTATGAGTAAGATCGTTTGACTTCACGCACCCCTCGCATCACGACTAGTTTACATGTATAAATGACACGAGAAATAAATTTCAGGTCGATTTTACTCTCGTCGAGGCCATCGCTTCCCTTGATCCGATTGTGAAAAAACGAACGTACCTGATCCCATATTTGTGGTTCATGACAATTAAAAGGTTTATCGCACCGAATCGCATATTTTCCATCTTCTCCACGTGACATGTGAAGATATACGTCACCTTGATTATCGAAACTCAAGGTTGGATAATCCTTCCATAAGCGATCTGATTGGATGGGCAAGCAGTTTTTTAAATGTAATTCGCAATAAGTTTTCATGCTCAACCATGTCCATTCCCCGCCCACTAAAATTTCTATACCACAAGACTCCGCTTTTTCTCGCTCTATTTTACTCGCTATTTCGCCATACCATTCAGAAATCTGATACCCGGCGTTGTTAACAAGGCAAATTAAATCCTTAATGAAGGTTCTGTCGACATCTACTCCTTCGAAGTGTTTCTTTCTAAGAAAATGCGTTTCGATAATGCGTGTTGTCGGTGTGTCATAGTATTCCGGAAGTCCCGAACCGCGTAACTTATACTTAACCACTGGTTCGACTGGAAACGTAAGCTCTACGTTTCCATCTCCATCCCAATTAACGAGTTTAACTCTGGCATCTTTTACATCGAACTTGTGTTTTCGATATAATTCTTCGAAGATATGTTGTGTTAACAGTTCCCATGAATCATCTATTAATACTTCCATTTTTTTTTCAGCAAATATTTTTTTTATTTTTTTTTACAAATGGACAATGGATTTACCTGCTCTTGTTGTGGAGATCAGAAAGAAATAGGCGATTACGAGTATCTTGCGTACTGTTCTAACTGCAACACTGAGATTGGTAACGTATGCGATGGCTGCAAGAATGAGACCGATGACATGGAGTGCGATTACTGTGCGAGCATCACTGACTGGCCCAATTTTTTCAAGTCCTTCCTGGTTGGGTGCAAGATCCGATCGTATCCGGACCTGTTCGACCTCGACCCGTCTCTGAAGAAGATGAACGGGCTGAGCCGCGACGAGGAAGCCACTATCATGCAGAAATTTTACGGCGAGTGGGGACTGGTCGGACGCATGTGCGACAAGATCTCGGATACAAACAACACCAAAGATTCCTCACTGAAAAAAATCAAAAAATATTACAAGTCCAAAACGACGCGCTGACAACGAAGAATCACAAAAAAATGTGGCCGTTCAACATATGCTCCAAGGCAGAAGAGGAAACAGATGAAAACATCGTGAGACAACTACAAAGTACGCAACTTAACAACCCATCAGCACACACGGCAGCGCTGCGAAGGTACTTTGAGTCTCGCACTCGTAATAACAACGGAGCCTTCTTCGCCCCTCCATCGCCAATTGTAATTGGACGCAGCAGGCGTTTTTCTTCTGCCACCTCTTCTACTCACTCCAGCCCCCGTAACTCCTCTGTCGTTCTGGAGATGATCAGGGAAGAGGAATCTCAATGGGGCTCGCGTGTATCTGAGACCTGAAAAAAATTGATGGTTCCGAAATTTTACACACCTTTATATAGGGCATATACAATTATATATCAAGTCCCGCATTTTATAAATAAATAACAATAAACATGACCAAAGAATGTATCATTTGTATGGACCACCGCAAACACACTGGAACACTATGCTGCGGCCACTCGATGTGTTTCAATTGTTTAACAAGCTACTATAGAGAGTGGTTTAATAGACCAAACGAGTTTTCACGGGTCGTCCTTGGTGTTAGACGGGGGTGTCCCTACTGTAAGAACAACACACACGAGTCGCAGATAACCAATGATTTTGGGGATTATCGGATTCCGAATCACGGCGTTTACGTGGAAGACGCGGTGTCTCTTCTGGACGATGTAGAGGAGAACGAAATTTCCTACAAGGCCATCTTGTTGTGTACTGCCCTGTTGATGAACAACTTGAGCTCGCTCTACACCGTTGACCGTTTGACGGTATTTCCTAAATGTTCATATTTCGATCAGAAAGTCTTCTTGGACGAAATGACGCTCTATTTCTTTTCCGTTAACCGGGCACTCGTGGACAAGGGCAGAAACTTCACATGGAAAATAGACGATGTTGTTAAGCGGTGCAAGAAGATCAAGGCGCACAAAATCCGGCTGATAGGGGCCATGGTATTCGTTCCGTCGGAACACCTGCCCATGGAACGCTCGGAGATGATAGAGGAATCACAAATAGCCATACACGACGAAGGGATCGATCTAATGGGGTCGGTTCTGTCACGCCATCTACGCCCATTGGAACTAGTCATAGACGATGCATGTAACATCGAAATTCTATACGACGAGCACGGGGTTAGCAACCTTCAGCGATCCGTTCGTCAGCGGGTAATATGAGTTTTTTTTGTATGTTCAGAGTAAGCGACGATGAAGATTATCTTTTATTTGATTTTGTTAGCAGCATGTGTGATGGCCTTGATAATGGCAATTTTCTTCGGCGTCCCGCTTATAAGCACGGAAGTGGCAAAACCACTTAAAGAAGGATTCGCACGATTCGATTTCGTGTTCTTCGCTTCAGGCGGCATTTTCCTCTTCAGCGTACTGGTGTTGTTCTATCTCACACGCAAGCTGGCAAAACAGAATGCCCGAATACTTGCATAATCGAATCTTTTGCGATGATTGCCTTCAGATATCCTCCGCCACGGAATCTTCTTCTTTGGTCGCCGTTCTGGAGTACGTCTACCGGTCGCTTCTGAACAGCAAAGCTCTGCTGGATCGCCACTTGGCCAGTACGCTCAAATACGAAAGCGTCTTCGAGATGGTCGTTCACGGATTCACCGAGGACGATGTCACGGCCATGGCCGAAGAGTACTCGAACGCGTTTCTAGCAGAGGATATCGATATGGATCTGATATCCAAGTTCGCCTTCATGAATAACGTCCACTCCCTACAAGAGTTGAAAACCTCGTTACTGGCGAACCCTGCTCGCCTGAGCGACCCGGAGATCATTGTAAGAGTATTGGAAAAACAGCTTCTTGGGTTCGTAATCTTTGTGAATGTACGAAATGACGAGATCATACAGAGGAAAAAGAACGATCATCAGATCCATGTGGCCGAGTATGTGGTGTTTTGGCATTATGACGACGGAAAAGGTGTATTTACGTTGTTACAAAACTGCGATGGGTGTGTAGTATTTCATTTCAGCGCGATTCGGGCAATGCTTTCGAACGATCACTCTGTCCTGGAGGATTTTGCTGCAATTTTTCCGTAGAGAACCGTGGTAACGGTCGCTTATTTGTTAAAAGAGTTACCCCGTCTTCGTCTTTCTTCACATCAAAGATGAACACCTCACCGTCGATCGTCTTCACAATAGAACTTCTCTTGAGAATCATTTTTTTTTGTGTGGTGCTCTCATTTACAAACCATGCCAGACAGCTCAAATTTTTTGGAGTCGGGAAGAAATGAAACATATATGAACATCTTGCGTCATATCTTCGAGTTATGCGAAGAGGATGAAGACATCGAGGATGTTGTTCACTTCGAAAAAAAAGCACCAATGACCTTCATGATAAGCCAGAGAACGTTCAGAGTAGTCGATTTCAGAGCGTTTGAAGATAAGGAGGATATAGACCTGGGGTTGCTCACATTCTTCCAATCCTTTTACCGCTTTCTCCCTTCGATTGAAGCGGTCGTGATCGACGAAATGGATTTACCTCTTTGGCTGGACGTCAAAATAGCGTCCCGTTTTGGAGCACAGGAAACAAAAATACTTGTTGAAAAAGGTTTTTTTCCTCACAAAGATGGGCTTTTTAAAATCCCTCTATCGTAAACGCAAAGAACTGATATTATTTTGTCTTCTTTATTGCAATATAACATGAAGGGAACAAAGATACTCATTGCAGCATTTATCATCACACTCGTGATCGCCCTTATTGTGGTGGCCACCAAAAAGGTTCAAAGCGACAAGGCCTCGGATGCAACTCAAATAGCGTTGGAAACGGAGATCAAGTCCCTTGATGCCCGACTCGACCAGGCCCGAAAAGATCTTGAAGCTGCTCAAGCGGCCAATAACACCGACCTTATCGAGAAACTGAACGCTGATATTGCAGCGATTATCAAAGAAAAGGAGGCCAAACAAGCATTGATAGACGCAGAAATTGCAAAAAACGCTTCACTTTCGGCTGAAGCGTCATCAAGAGCTGCTGAACAAAAACGTCTTGAAGAAGAATTGCAGAAAAAGAACACTCCTTTGGGTGAAAAGATCAAGAATTGGTTTGTTGGTGCAGGAGAAACAATCAAGAATGGATTCAATGGTCTTCCAGAAGGCTGGCGTTACGGAATCGTTGCTTTTTCAGTTCTTTCGGTTCTAGCGGTTTTTGGGTTTGGCTATCGATATCCGAAGGCAATTACAGAGCCGTTCCGAAGATTTGGTAAATATGTTGTCTTTGATGTTATTGGTGGATTTTTCAAACTTTTCGATGTACGCAAGGCATCAAAATCGATAGAAAAAGCAGCGGAAAAAGATGAAAATTTTGTTCAGAAAGAGTTTGATGAGATACTGAAGGAAGAAAATCCTGCAAAACGAGGCGAATTAATAAACAAGTTGTCACAAAAAATATTCGATAAAAATCGAGTTGTTTCAGAGGCAAAAATGAACGAAATTCGTAATGCGTTTTCTGAGAGTGTACGGGAGCATATTGCAAAATTCAAGGAAAGGGTAAAAAATACGAAAGAATTCCCTGCAATGTCAAAGCTAATCAAGGAAAGAGTTGAAAGAAGCTATCTTTTACCTGCTGAGAAATCTAAATTAATCTCAGAGATTCCTGGTTATGAACGATAAAACAATATTTGATCCAAAATATATTTATTTATGCATGATAAAACAGTATGAAATTTTTTCAATTAGTTGCTTTATTCCTTCTTATTGTGATGTTTACATTAATTACGTTCAAAGTTTTACGAGATAACAAAATCGAAAAGGCGCGACAAGATGCCATTTTATACGAAAAACTAAAAAAAGACCTTGAAGCAAGAATAATAGCACTAGAGGCCGAACTATCAAAGAAAACCCAAGAGCTCGTAACCGCACAGAGTGGAGCAAATAACGCCGAAGAAATTAATGCATTGCGAGCGCTCGTCGCAAAGATGAACGAAGAAATCGAGCAACTTCGTCTTCAAGTGGGCCAGGTGCAAAAGGAGAAAGACGATCTGAACGTCATCATCAATGCTTCTCCTTTTTTCACGACCCCTCCGAGGGAAGTTATTCTGAACGACCCAGTACTTCAGGTGATCCTTTTCATGTTATTTCTTACCATTCTTTTATTGGGTATTCTCCTGTTTACAACACGAAGACAATTATTCAGCACCGATTCTGAGCTTCAAAGTATTTTTGAAAATAAATTCAATTCTGACTTAGAATCAGTGGAAAAGGAAGACGATTTTTATAAGAAAAGTGATTATCTGGGTCGAATGCAACTCATCATGGGTAGTGCTATGTATGGATCAAAAACTGAAAAACGGAAAAAACTCATCGAGGCCTTCGACAAAACCATCCATCTAGCACAGCTACACGTTTTTTATTTATCAGACGCAATGCGTGATCCTGATACTTTTTTATATCTTGAGATCCCAGAGAAAGATGAAGAAAAAAAAATAATTGAATCGATCAAAGAGATGATAGTTTTACACGATGAAGAAGGGGGAGAGTTAATAGATATATTGAAAAAAAAATCTGATGAGGTAAACCAGCAAATAGATCTGCTCAAGCAAAAACGAGATTTGATTAAACGAACCTAATGAGATTTATCACTTTGTTGTAATTACCACACTAACAACCGCTAATAACAATGTATACAAAAAGTGTGAAGTCGCACTGTGCTGCACGTACTGGATAGGCGTCTCACTGGATATCATCATTGCCGCGGAAAGAGCAGCACCGCAAGCGAAAAACAGCACATAGAACAGCCATTTGTCCATATCGTTCACACACTCTGCTGATGCGTATGCATCCTCGAGTTGCTTGGACCGTTCTTCTATCTGGGTGGTGAAGCCGTCTGCGTACTTTACCCTGAATGAGTCCTTCTGTTCGGCCAATACGCTACATATCCCAGGAGAGGGTATGGGGTTGATGTAGTCGAGCATGCCTTGGTGGTACACAAAGGCCACCCTGAAACACAGAACCACGAGCATCAGTCCGACGGTGAAGATATTTCTTTTCAATGTATGAATAATGACCTTCATTGCTTTCTTATCGTTTTCTTCTGCGATCTGAGTGTTGGTGGGCCGCGGTAGCCTGCCAGTGAAACGGATCAACGGCGCACTCGGCTTGAGGTACCGCTGCGTGTACCAAATACCGGTCGGCACCAGTAGCATAAACACGGCCAACAAGGCCGCGCTCAATTGGAGGCCATTGAACCCGTTATCGAAGGTTTTCACAAAGTACCGCTCACGAGAGCAGTTCATGTCCTGGAATGCTATCTGGTAGCGCGTGTTTTCGTCTCGGTAGAAGTTCTGCATGGCCGAGAGCCCGAGCTGCTTCCACTCCTTGTTCGTTTCCTCCGGCACGATGGCGTCTGCGCTCAAACGGCTCGAGACGGAGTGGAGGGCGTTACTGATCATCGCATCGTCGACCGAGTCCGTGCACTTTAAGTGCGCCTTTTTCTCAGAGTACATGAAGTAGAACAGCCCTACGATGATGCCCATAATGCCTAATTGCAGTACTGTTTCGATCGGGACGATGGGCAGTCCCCAGTCGTAGTCCTTGGGCTTCGTGCGCCCGTCGGCGATATGACGGGACATCTTCGAGAGAGTGCTCATAATCGCGTACACACGGAACAACTGGCCACCGGCCAGGGAGGTGAAGCAGAGGGCGAAGAGAAACAGGAGGATCATGTTCGTCTGTGAGTTCTTCGTGGGGTTATCGAGCTCGACGTACGCGTTGTAGAGCTGCTTGCTCTGCAGAACGACGAAGATCACGACGTACTGCGCCAGGATGGCCAAATTAAAAGCCGAGATGTGCGCGTTGACCTGGGCGCTGTAGGCCAGGGTGGCGATCGCGTTGCAGATGAACATCGCGAGGAGTCCGAGGGGGAAGATGGTCGACATGGAGGTCTCCAGTATCTCCTCGAACACGGGAGGGCGCGAGACGTCCGAGGGGCTGTATATCAAGTATAGCACGATGCCGATGAACGCAAGGCCGAACAGTAGTAACGCCCCGATAATAAAAAACGCGACCGCTCCGATAAAGTCGTACACCCTGTGCGAGATCGTGTCGTACACGAACAGAAACAAGGAGAACATGATCACCATCCCGACGATCACCGCGCTCGTCGTGTACTCCGAGTCGGAGCGGTGCGCAATATCAAAAAACTGCTTCACGGGAGCGTCCTCGATGTACACCGTGTTGAGCGGCTTGGAGGGATCCTTTCCGTGCCGCTTGTCGTGGATGGCTTGCGAAAAAGTCGAATTGAGTCCGTCGTGCAGAAAAATCCGGTCGATGCGCCGATCGTCCCCTGATATCGGCACGATACGGTCGATGCTGCCAAGCCCTCCGAGGAACTCGAGGTCGAACGAGCTGAACGAGTTCTGGTCCGTGTTGTTCCCGTACAGCACGGTCTGGCCGCTCTCGTCCATGAGCATCCATCTTACCCTGAGCGTGGGAAGGTTACTGGGCGCAGGGTCGCCCTTCGGGTCGCTCTCGATCTGCTGGATGTCCGTCTCCATGACGACCCACTTGCGTTTCTGGCCGACGGCGATTTCGAAGGAAAGCCCTAGCAAAACCGGGTTCGAAAACACCATGGCGTCCGGGATCTTGGTGGCCGTGTAGAACAGCGCCCTCGTGACATTAAAAGTCCCGAACACCAGCCGAGGGTCCAGGGGAGTGGCCGGGTCCTGGGGTCTCGTGTGGTTCGCGATGCGCAACTGCAGAGGCAGCGTCTTGCCGTTCAGCCTGGCGTTCGGGTCGAGATCGATCTCGTACGCGTAGCGCGTCGCGATCGGCCCCGTGCTCAGCGCGATCACCCGGTCGATGGTCTGCACCTCCGGGAGCTGCACGATTTTCAAGGAGGGGTTCAGGTAAATGCATCTCCGCAGAGAGCTCACGATCTGATACGAGGGGTGCATCCAGGCCACGCCTCCGTCGATCGAGCGGAACGAGTTGTAGAAAAATGAGCTTTTTTCGTCCGCCGTTAGATGGGGCAGGAATCTTGTATTGTACAGTCCGAACCCCGTGACGTGCACCATCGAAAAGGGGCCTACCGTCTCGCCCGAGACCTTGAAAGAAAAGTCCTGCAGGCTCGAGTGGTTCACGTCGACCCTTATGTGTCGTGCGAGGCTAGCCGCTCCGTTTGTTAGGCTGTTGTCCGCGCCTTCGAGCGTCAGATTCCAGATGTCCGTCGCGATGGCCCGGAACTCGAGCGACTTGACGGTGCCGTAAAGGAACACGCTCTCGCCCGAGGCCGTGCTGCCGCTGACGTAGAACACGAAAGGCAAATACCGGGTCTCGTTTTTCATGCTCGCGTCGCTGTCTCTGAAGGGGATCAGCTTTACCACTCGGTTGCCGCTCACGATCTTTTCACTGAAGAACGCAAGAAGACGCCCTTCATCTCGCTCTCGCTCCAAGTGCTTCACCAATCTATTCGTTTCCATCACTTGCTCTGTAAATCCCGGTCGTAAATCCAGGATCGTGTCGATTCCCGTACTCGAGCGCATCTCCAGGACCCCCGCCCCGGAGGTTTCGACGTCGACCTCGTTGTCTATCAGAAGCGACTTGCGATAGGCCGAGAGCAAAATAAAGCTGTACAGCACTGAAAAGGCCATCATGGAGCTCGCGTTCGCGACTCCGTAGGATAGCGCGACTGCATCTTCTTCTCTGTTCATGTTTTACTTTAAGAAAGATAAATTATTTTTACGAGTAATGATAATGCTTGTATTCGCTACACGAGACAAGGTCTTCGGACGGAGAAGATGACAAAATCTCTTTTTTGTTCATTATGACCCATTCCCTCATTTTTGCGTCTTCGATGAGTTTTTCGTTCTCCGAGATCTGCTTCTTTGCCTCCTCGATTTCCAAACGCAAGAAATGGTTTTTCCTAAATAATTGAATTGCATCAATTACCTCATTTGCTACAATCCTTTCGTCTTGATGATCCCACAGATAATCATTCAAAGTGACTATCTCGTCACTGTCCTTGTTTTCCCTTGGCAAAAACTCGATCTCTACGGTCGTAGAGATTTTCGTATGGGCTTTATGCATACCATGAACCCACGATTCATGGACTTCAAAGATCGCTGCACACCGCTCAAATCCCGTGAAGCTCCAAGTTTGATTCTCGTTTGGAACGGAAGTTACAAGAACAGGAAGGTGAAAAAAAATGCCCCCCTTTCCATGTTGTTTCACCACCAGAAGGCCCTCGATAACCTCTACATGATGAACGTCGTATTCATCTGCTAGGGATTCGATTTCGGATTGCTTTGTGATTTTCTTTAATCGTTCTTCGAATTTGGCTATTTGTTGATCCAAATCACCCATTTTTTCCTGATTAAGAAAAATGGAAAAAAAATCAACGGCACGGAGACTCGAACTCCGGAGTCTTTCGACAACTCTTTAGCAAAGAGTCCTAGTAACCACTTTAGTATGCCGCTATTTTGAAGACGAAAATATTTACTATATAAATGGTTTTGACCCTACAATGCAAAGTACACTGTATTTTTCTGCATGTTGTACACCAACACCTTGTGGAAAGCATCGCTCTCGTGAACGTTCGTCACCACCCGTTTCAAAAGATCGAGACATTCATTGGTAGCTTTTTTTACCATGAAGTAGTGCGAGACAAGTATTGTCTGTGACAATACAATTGAAGGATATTTTGCGATATTGTTGCCGATCTCTTCATTTGATTTTTGCAAGTCGAGGATTTGTTTCTTTGACCCGAACGTAATTGTTGAGTGAGAACTGATATCCATCGATTCTATTGCAGCGCTACACCACAAATATCTTGATTGCTTTTCAATTAACGCGATTGCAGTCAGATCTTTAAGAAAAGTTTCGTTTCGGGCATAGCTCCATGGTTTCAAAGAGTCCATTTGAACATCATCGCACGCCTTATCAAACAGGGTGCCTTGGATGCATTGTTCGTACATTAAATCGAACATGCGTGCCTTCATCGCAAGAACCACTCCAGGGTGCTCCTTAGCGAGTTCTACCCGAGAGAGGTGCTCGTACTCTGGCGCGACTGTCACGGCCTGGATGAAGGTGACATCTAACGGATCATCATAATCCTTGTGGGGAATCATCACTTCTCGAAAAGGCTTGCTCATTTTGGTTTTGCGAGATGTATTGTTGTGTAAAAAATGAATGGTAAAAACTTTATTCAGTTATAAGAATAAGAAAGATGTCTGAAAACGAGTTACTAGAGATTGACACGAAAAGTCCGATATTTTTCTTCGGTACTTTAGGAGATTACGGCTTCCTCTCCAATTTCTTCTTCCGAATGATGGCCGTTTCGAACGGGGACCCGAAAAACGTGCTCCGTTTTCCCACGGTCGAGCACTTCATGCACTACCAAAAGGCCGTGCTTTTCGGAGACGCCAAAAGGGCCAAAGCCATCCTCGCAACACCCACCCCAAACAAGGCCAAGAAGATCGGGGGAAAAGTTGAAGGTTTTAACGAAGAACTCTGGGCCAAACAAAGACGAAAAATCGTCCTCAACGGCCTTGCGTTCAAGTTCAGCTACCCAGATCTTGCAAAAAAGCTCATCGCCACCGGAGACCGAGAGCTCGTGGAGGCCTCGCCATACGATCGCATCTGGGGAATCGGGTTTTCTGAGGAGAAGGCCATGGCGAACCGCAAGGATTGGGGCGAAAACTTGTTAGGCAAGTGTCTGATGGCGATCCGGTCAAATCTCATCAACGAGGGAGAGCCAGGGCCGGTAGAGCCCGAGTGAACACGACCCATGTGAAGGATTTTTAATAGTAGCTAAACCAGTAGACCCCATCTTGAAAGTCCCAATCAAACACCTCTTGAGCTCTCTCCGTCTCCCAGAAAGTCTCCAAACACTCATCCGTGCCGCAGCATATTCCGAGAAGCCTCATCTTCGATACTTCATCGGAAAGATGGTGTTCTCTGGGACACACTAAACATTTCTTCATGTTTTTAGGGGCAGTCATTTTTTTATTGTAATTAGTCCTCTTTGACTAGTCCAAAACGTATTTGCACACATTCATTCCCTGACAACCATTCATTTCACAACATGTCGAACGAGAAAGTGAGTGAGTTGATTGAAGAAGCCCATTGTTTCATTAAACATAACAACATTGAGTATAAATGCGATACCTGCACAGCAATTCTTACCGAAAAGAGATGGAAATGTCGTTCATGCCCTGCATTTGACGAGTGTGAAACGTGCCATGAAGATAAACTACTAAATCACGGGATTGATATGAAGTGTAAAGATTGCACAGTTCACGATATGGTTTTAATGGAGTTTTCTCCTCTAAAGAATAGGTGGTTCACTAGGTGCGGGCTCGAAGAAGAGAGGAAGAAGAGGGGACGCCCCCGTTCTACCCCATCAAAAGAGGTGACGCCTCCAAATGATTTTGAACGAGAGTTAGAGAATAAAAACCAACACATTGTTCTTCTACAGTATCGTATTAAAAAACTTCGTAACCACATCGAGTCATTGGAAGAAGACAAGAGAAACGATACGAGAGACAACGAAATCAGAGACCTAAGGGCCGAAAACAAACGTCTACGGGATCAATTAAAGCCTTTGAAGCATCGAGTGGCGATTGTTCAAGGATTTTCCCTCGTCCGAATCGAAACGAACTCAAGTGATGACGCTGTTAACCCCATTTAAAAGCACTTCTCGAACACCCTCCATTTTTTTTCTTCCCCTCCAATGGCTTCAGCAAAATATACTTGTTCACGAGTGCAGTGGGAGGACGTCTCCAGGGGTGTTAGCAGCACCGGGGCACTCTCGTGTGTTGGTCCTAACATCACGGACGTCCGTCTCCGAGGGAAGGACAACGAAACTTACCCTACGATTCGGAGCGAGAACTGGAACGAGCGCATCGGCAAGGTAAGCGCAAGCCAGGTAGCGGTGATCAGCGAGGACATCAACAACGAGCTCACGCCCACCACTCTCCAGAAATGGCTCCAGCATCACAACCTATACGAGGCCTCCCTCGACACCGAGGTCTCCATTCGATTCCAGACGGTGTTCTTGCCAAACAAAACGGAGTTCTGTGTGGAGCACTACAATTACCAGACCCGCAGTAAGGAAGATCCAAAGAACTTGATTTTGTTGTGCACCTCCCAGGGATCGAACCTCTCACAGGATGTGCCAGGGTTCAACAAGCTTTACAAGGTGAAGCGAGACGACGACGGGGAACTTATGAACCACTGGTTCGAAATTGAGGCCAGTGCTCACAAGGTCGGAGAGGAGCAGAAGGAAACCGACGAGGAACGCAAGGATGCTCTTTCCAGGGGCAAGGCTACTGCTACCGTCATTGGAATCAAACAAATGGGCACTCGTTTTAACGTGATCATCTCGGCACAGATCCCTTTGAAGCAGAGGAACATTCGGAGCAGCAACCCATTGGAGTGGACGCTTGGCCAACCAAAGTCTTCCGGTAGTTATATGTTCCATAAAAATGGAATGGCGCACGAGAGTGCTACGTTCAGTGCTTCTAGCATGAGTTATGGCGCCGTTACCAATGGGGCCTCCCCCGTATATCGAGGAGGTCCTTCTCGCAGTGCGGGAAGCACCGCGAGTGCTGCTCGTGTGAGCCACGGAACTCGAGTGGGCCACTTCAAGGTCCCGCACCTCACAGATGCCAAGAGACACGAGACCGAGCACATCACCATCACGGTCACGATGTACTACGCGCTCGACGGCGACTTGAGTGAGGAAACCAAAGACGAGGCCTGTCAAGATCTCGAAAAGTTGTTCGAGGCCTGCTACTGGTCAGGGCGTCTCGCCGACCCCGAGATCAAGAAAGCCAAGCTCGGCCACGGGGACGAAGTAAAAAATTTCGATGTTTTTCCCTCTTAATTATTCTTAATAATTAGCTCATCATCACAAAAGTAGTCTTCATGTTTGCCTCGTGCCGCATCTTGGGGGTCCAAGAGGTTCCCCCGTCCGTGCTGTATTCAAAAATTAATCCGTTTGTAACATCTGTGCGCATCCTCCATTTGATATTATCGTCGCCTGTTTTCGGCAGCTCGATAGTCTGAACTTCAAAGTTCGGTATGATTGTAGATGAATTAGGGCCTCCAGTCAGAGAGTCCACGTAGTAAAGATTCTGCACATAGGTCGTGCCCATGTACTCTGGCTTGAACCCGAGGTTCCTTGGCATTGGATTCATACTATATTTACTGTATGGTTATATAAAATATTTTTAAGAATTTGCCGCGCCATAGTGAAAATCACTGCATCCGATGATCGCACCCTTCTCGTCTTGAACCATCTTACCAGGAGAGATGATCGTGATTCCAGACCAGTCTTTGATCACTTGCGATTTCAAGATCGCCTCTCGCGCGACCATCGTGACGATCCAGAGTTCAGCTGGTCCGTATGTTTTCGGTAAAGAAGTCTCGTCCAGTTCATACAACACCTTATATGTCTTCACGCCACACACGTAAAAGCAGTCACGCCGAGGCACAATATTTGCCTTGATCATGGCTGGCTCCTTTCGGATTACCACACAGTAATCATTGAGAGATGGCGCATTTACATCAAAAACGCGAACATCCGTGGTTGTAAAATTTTTAATGACTGCATGGCCAAAGCACATGGCAAATGATTTTACGGCGTCTAGTTGATCAAAACCATTACGTACTAAAACCATAACATTATCTGGCATGTTTTCGATCGGTAGTTGTGTGTAATTTTGCATCTTAGTGTTTTAGCTAATTTTTACAAAACACCTCGAGATGAAAGTAGGTGTAAAAAAATGAAAATCAGTAATGACTGGTTGCGGCGAATATTTGGATAGTGTTTTCGTCCTCTTTTTTAAGCACGGTCGTGCTTGTATATGAAAAAAAAGTTGACGGGCTGTTAAATAAATAGTATATATATACTTTTTTTTAACAGCCCGTCAACTTTTTAAGTCCAGCTTTAAGCACAAGATTGATTTTTTGGCACCCCGTATACAAGCACGAGTGAATAATTCCGCAGGATTTTCTGAAACTTGTGTACTGTAAACTTATACAAAATACTATTGGTTGTGTGTCTTTGAAACGAGATTTTATTTCTTAACAAGGGAATGGAATTTTCCGAAATTTTCAAATTTTTCGATTTTTTTGAGGAAAATATTTCGTGAGAAATGAAAATTGATAAAAAAATAAAATAGATGCTAAACATAGATATCCCCTTTTAAATATAAACATGAAGTTGTACTCTTTGCGTGTTAGGTTCGAGGAGCAAGAAGTGTTTTACGGCGCCGATATAAAAGCCCTCACTCGTCTTTTTGTCGACTACTGGAACAACGTTCGACCCTACGGCGTCAAATTGAAGAAAGGGACGACGCTCGAGGAGATACGGAAAATCATGAACGAAAAAAACATGTGCGGCGACTTCGAAGTGGACGAAATCGTTCACGATGGAAAGAGCGTATCTTGGGTAAATAAGGGGGGGTAAAAATATATATTACTCTTGTTTCTTGTTCTCTTCACACACAGCGGCCCACACCTCGTCTGAAATCAAGCGGTGCTCGGGGAAGTCGACCTCGATTTTTTCCTTCATCAACTGGAAGCTCCGCTTGAGATCTAGGAAGTGGCCGTAAACGAACACGTCGTTCGCTGCCTCTTCACCATAGAATCGAGAACGATACAAGAGCTCCGCGATCCTTGCGATCTTCGAGAGCCCGACTTTCTGGAAGGTGTCTCCGTTGAACTCGAACAGGAATTGCGCGAACTCGCGCTCCCCTTCTTTCGTTCGTGTGAACAGCATCATGTTCCTCAGCTCTTGTTCGGGATAGTAGCAAAACTTCGTCTTTTGCAATCGTACCTCTGGCGGGTCGTCGTACTTGATATGAGCACGGCCCTGCATGATGCGAAATACATTGAAGCTTACTACGCAGCTATAGATGTCTGTCGCAGCTTTTGCATTCGCCTCCACGAGTTGTGCATTTTTCGGGTCTGAGAAAAAGCCTAACAAGTCCGACTGAAGAGCGTCATTATCAATTCTATTCAGATTGACGTTACCAGTAGGAGGCATTGTGATTGGTGATCTCCCGAACGAGTACGTGTAGAGCTGCGTCTCTTTGTCTTCCTGTGCTTGATCTTTCTCACCATCCATTTTTTTGTTTGTTTGTCGGCCCTCCTCGGATATAGGAACGTTTGGTCGAAAGAATCTGTGATAAAAAAAAATGCAGCGACAAGAAGGGATCGAGCTCCAGGACATCAGAGTACTTGACATCATCGAATACAGAAACGCGTTCTACCGAGTCAGAGAAGACGACGAATCGATCGTGATGTTGAACGGGATCTACACCTTTTGCTGTGATGTTGTTCGAGTGGAGGAGAATGGCAAAAAAATAACCATCATCGAAAAGAAGCCCGTGAGTGTGGTGATAGGTCCGGAAAGCTTAATATTGCACTTCAAAATTTACCGTTTAACGAATTAACTAAAGTCTGTGGCCCTGAGCTCCGTCATGTACTCCGGGACGTTCAGGTACCTCATGTTCGGCGTGAGGATGGCGGCGTGCTTGCTCTGGACGTTGTTGCCGAAGTACGTCTCGAGCATGTCGCCCGTCTGGGAAGAGTAGGAGGTGTTGCTCTTGGAGTGCAGCATGAGGATCGCTCCCTGGTGTTGCATCTCCCCGAGCTCGTCCTTCTCCATGGGGATCATCCGCCCGTGCTCCGTGTGGTACTGGAGCAGCCCTCCGGGGTACATCTGCTGGGAGGACAAGTGCGTGAAGCTAGGTCGGGAGCGGTTTCGCTCGTCAGATTTGTACGAGGCCAGTTGTATATATTGTGATAGGCTTGCAGACATTTTTATATCTCTTATAAAATCGCCAATAAAGTTTTTTTTATTTTCCACTCCTATGAAAAATATCTTTGCAGTAGGGTAATATCCAAGCACGATGTCTACTGCACTCATTCAATCCGGACTCCCACAAACCTTCGGCGGCATGATCGAGGAAACCAAGTACATTCCCGCTCACGTCCTCGACTCCGTCAACTCTACGTCATCTGTCACGATCGACGGAACAAAGAAGACCACTGCTATCATCAAGATGGCAGTCGGTACTGGAGGAACCACCGGAAACGTTTGGTTCCAAAAAGCCGCTCAAAACGGAAAGTTCACCATCGAGAACAACTACGCGCGAAACACTACAACCGACGTAGAAACAACCACTCCACAATTAAGTTTGACTTACGATGGAACAAACACCGGAATGTGCGTCAATGGACCAACTGCTAGTTTTGGATTACCAAATACAGTAACTATTGATGGAAATGCCACTCTAACTGGTGCACAAGTTCGACAAGGATTGATCGTGTCCAATCCAGGCGGTGCAACGACATTGACTCTTCCAGCTATTACCGACGTTTTCCCAGCAACCTTGTTTTCTAATGTGGTTGCCGGTATGTTTGTTGATGTTGTTGTTCACAACATCAACTCAACTAACACAGCCACTGTCGCTGTTTCTGCAACTATCACAAGTGACGGAGGAACCATTTCTAAACTTGCCGTTGTTCCTTTCGGAACTGCTTTGAATGGATCAAATCAACAAGCAGTTGGGCGATTCCGAATAGTGGTCACTGCAGCTACATCTGGTGTTCCAACAGCAGGTAAGATTTACGCAGTATAAAAACTAAATAATTTTGAAAAATAAGCTTTTACACGAGGCTTCCACTCATTTTTTATTCAAATATTTAAAAAAAAACACATCTAAAAATGGAAAAAAAAGAAACAAAAGCGTCAAACTATTGCAGAGGAATATTGTGGCTACTCTCTTTCTGCACATTGATTGCATGTGGCATCATTTTCACGGATCCAAATCGATGTGATGGAGATCGAGAGACCGACTACTGCAATGGAATCTACATTGGAATCGTTCTTTCGAGTATATTCCTCGCGCTATCAACGGTAGTATGTCTCATCCTGTGTTGCATTGGGGTGTGTGTTGTAGCAGCGAAGCCGTAATTTTTATTTTTATATAAAATTATTTATCTTTCTTAAACAAATAATGCTTTAGATCAATCCCACAAGCAATCACCAATGGAAAGACGATACAAAAGATGAACACGCACGTCCAGAATTTGATAACTGAATACCAAATGTAAAACATAAAACACCATAAGCTTCCAGTGTTTCCATTGCACCAATGTGGATCAAAGAACGCAGTGTGTGAGATGAACCAGAAGAAGATACACCAAATTAACTTTCCGAAAGCACGCACGAAGGTGTTATCAGATGGTTCTGTGTTGAACTCTGGGATATGTTTTAAACTTTCAAATATCTTATTACTTTTGTCGCTCATTTTGTTATGTAAAAAATGATATAAAAATGAATGGTGAGTAGAATTGAAAATTACCCGTTCTTAAGCATGTTTTTATTTATTTAAAAAGTTAAAAACCAAGACTTGCTTTTCTCTGGTGTTTTGAAGGCCGAGTCGACAGCGACTGCTTCTTTCGCCACGTCATCGCCATCACTCGTGTTACTGCTCAACTCGTCGTCCGATGACTCGTGGTCTTTTTGTTTGATTTCCATGCTCAAGGGGAGTGCAATTTTTACGAGGCGGTTGTTCTCTTTCATCTCGATGGTGAACTCTCGAATGGAACGAGTTAGGTCTGTTAAGCACACTAAAACATTCCCAGTCATGTATGAAATAAAGCACAAGGCAAAGAAAAACAACGCGATTTGGTCTTGAGTAGTGAACATTTATTGTGTTATTTTATTTTTGAAATAAAAAAAATGGCAATGGTTCGAAATTTAGAGACGATTTTTTCAATAATCACTAAGCAATACGACGATACCGACGATGTAAATGACATCATAAACGACTTGAACACTAACACGTTAACGATAAGGAACGATGACAATGAATGGCGTGCGATTTGGTTTTTGACGGGGGTACAAAAAAATGTGCGCGTCGAGAAACACTTACCTTGGTCGTTGGTATACGCTGACAAAGTGTGTACAACCAAGCTGCAACGGGAAGACTGTGACTTGATGGGGAACGTCCGATTCCAATTCTATTCCGGATCGAGTATATCGGACGTGATGTCCAGGCTTACATTCGAGGTGAGATTCATGTACCTAGGAGAGAAAGAGTGGAGGTGCATTCCGTTAAAAATGAACGACGGGTTTGCCGAAGCGCACATCGACATCCTGTTCCCTACCGCGCGTTTGAATTATCACGACATCAATTTCGAATATCGTGTTCGAAACATATCTAATTTGCAAGGCCTTATCATGGGGATTCGATATGATAATTACTTCTTGCACAAGTTCCCTCGTCAGTTCATACGAGAGAGCATGCGCTACAATTTCTGCTTCGGAAAGTATTGCACGACAAACGATGGCGTCTTTCAAGAGGACCACTACGACGAGAAGGACCACCAACCATTCTTTGGTCCTCTCCAAGTGGTCCCGTCCCGGATAGAAGCACAACCTGAGTTGATTTGTAGAGTGTTCGAAGCATGAGTCATAACAACCTGGAGTTGAAGCAGGTACTGCTGTTCCCACTGGGCGAGCTCGTAGACATCAGTGCGATGGAGCGCGTCTTCCTCAAGACACCGGCCATCACGCAAACGACGGAAGCGTACGCGTTCCGTTTCCTACCCCTAACGAGGTTCATGGAATCGTTCGGCATCCTCGATCACATGACCACGATATCAAACACTACTCTCTCTAAAAAACAAGGGAAGAAAATCGCAAAAGAGCACGTGACTAAGCGGTTTATAGAGTTTTTTAACGATGCGGTTAAACGAAAGGAAATAAGAGACAGGAATTTCGCGGCGGTGGTGAAGCAGTGGGAGGAGAAGAACCCGAAGTTGTTCTCGACGCCAGAAGGCAAGGCGTTCATCCGAACGAACATCGCCAAGACCGTTCCCACATCGAAAGAAATCATCGAGACAACCCCAAAGGAGCCGAACGAAACGCCAGTCGAATACGTCGAGCGGCTCGAGTTTCTCTTCGAGCGCAGGATCGAGAGCATTCTTCGTGAATCCTATGTGCGAACGTACGGGCAAGACATCCCTTTGCGTGAGACAATAGACGTCGATTGATGCGTTTATAAGCAAATAACCATTCATTTTATATTTTTTTCAAATAAAATAAGTTTAAACAGCAGCAGTTTCAGTGGCTACTGGTGCAGCAGCGGCTGATTCTGCTTTGAGGGTGGCATGGATCTCCTTGGCCCTTAAGTAGACCTTGTTCGCGAAGATCTCCTTCTCTGTGGGGTTCTCTCCGAGGGTCTTGATGAACAAGACGCACTTGCCCTTGGCGTCTGGGAACTCGTCCCTGGCCATTTGGGCGGCCTTCATCCATGTGCCTAATTCTCGGCCCGCTCGTTTCTCTGCCCGGATCTTCTTTTCCTCTGGGGTGAGCAATCTGGAGGACTTGATGCGCTTGCGTTGGACGTTCACGAACTCGCCCCCTTCGTAGACGACTTTCTCGTAAGTCTTGCCGACGCAGCCCTTGCGTTGGTTCGCAGGGGTGTCCAAGTAGGTGAGGGTGACGGTCTTCTTGACCCCTGTGCCAGGGACTCGGCGTTTAACGGTCTCGCCGCTCTCGACTTGGGCGTTCAAGATGCGGAGGATGGCGGACATCTTGGACTTTTGTCGTTTCGCGGTCTCGGCGTCAGCGAGAGAGGCTTGCAAGGTGTTGATGTAGGATCGGAGGGTGGGGAAGGTGACGCTGCTTTGTCGGTTTTCAAGCCATAACTTGAAGGCAGTGGGGCCGGTCTTGGCATCGAGAGCGGCCATGGGGGACAAGTTCTTGGCGGCTTCTTCTTTCTTGGCCTTTCGCTCTTCAGAGGTGAGAGGGACCTTTTTGGGTTTCTTGCCGATGGTGACGACCTTTCGTTTCTTCTCGACGAGGGCGGCTCGCTTGGATTTGCCCTTGGCTTCCGCTTTGGATCTAGAAGAGGCGGTTTTCTTGGACGCCTTGCTTTTAAGCGAGGCTCGGGTTTTTTTCACTGGTGCATTTTTTTTGCCCGTTTTTTTTGCGGTCGCTTTTTTCTTCGCGTCTTTGGACCGAGTGACAGGCTTAGAGGAGGCAGCGGCCTTGGCACGGGTCTTCTTGACAGGGGCGGGTGCACTCACTTGTGCGTTTTCGTTGATGATTGGCTCTTGGGATTCCATTGTTAGTGCGATGTTTAATTTAAAAATGAAAAAGTTTTTTTTATGATTGTGTGAGAGGGGTGTGTATTTTTTTGCGTCCTTATGAATCGTGAAGATTAAGGGAGGATTGAGTGTTACAGAAATGACGAGAAAATTTTATAGTTGCGTTTTTTAGTGTAAAAATATCATACATAAAGATAAAGAGATGGCCGCCCTACACTACTTTGTACAGTCCGTGATCGCAGGACGATCCGAAAAAAAATACGAAAACGCCAGGGCCACCCTCGTGCCGCCCCCGATAAAAAGCGAGTCGAAGCTCCCGATCATCAAGCCCAAGGAGAACCAGGTCGGGCTCGAAACCGAGGGCACCGCCGTGACCAACAAGAAGGACGAGGTCGTGGGCATCCTACCCGTCAGCACCGGCACTCGGCAGTACGCCGACGTGCCCGCCCCGAGCAACCAGGTCTTCGGCTCCGAGCCCGTGCAGGTCTCGGTCTTCAAGCCCGGCCGACCGGAGCTGAACGACGCGGCCATGCAGCGCATCGCGCGCGACGCCACGCTCCCCATCAACAACAGCCAGTGGGGCGAGGCCGTGCGTGACCTCACCGACTTCACCTCCCAGGACACCAAGGTGGACAAGATCGATATCGACGGCAAGCGAGTGGACAAGAACATCGTGAAGAGCGCGATCTTCGATAACGCGAACTACGCGCCCCGGGACGAAACGAGGCTCGTGCCCAAGATGATCACGGTCGACCACAGCAAGGACCTACCCTACAGCCACTTCGGCCCGATCGAAACCGTGCTCGGTCCCGTGCCGTACATGAACCATGCCATGAAGGACGCTCTCGTCAATGACATTTTCATTGATGGGTCCACTGACAACCGCGTGGTGATCTCGGATACTGGCATGCGATCAAAACCAATATTTATTGCCCAGTAATAAATCGGAAAAATAAAATCACTCTCCTGTTTCAAAAGCGTTCATAAGCGAGACTTGTCCACGATTCGGTAAATGTTCAAAGTAATCGTACAATATTTTTTCTTTTTCTTCTTTTGTTTTTGCATTATTCATCAGTACTTTCAAGTCGGTCATATCAGAAACGTAGTCTCTTGTACTGACCTGACTGCGAAGACGATCAATCAATTTCTTTCCAAGCCGATTGTAATAGAGATCGATATCATATCCGAAGTGTTTATAAACTCCGTCCTTTTTTAGCTCTAGTAGATGTTGACGTTTGGATTCGGTCGACATTTCAGTATTGAATAAAATCCATTCAATTTGGTTGATAAATTGATTCTTTATTTTTCGTTTCTTATCCAAATATGCTTCTGTGAATTCATGATTCTTTTTTTTTGAAAGTTCATTTAACACAAATGCATCGTCATCACCGTGCATACGAAACAACTCTTCAATTTCCTTTTTATATTTTTCCCTTGGATCTTCATTTTTAGTCTCTTTCTGTTTGTTCATACGGTCTCGTATCTTTATTCCCACCATCAAAAAGAAGAAACCCATTCCAAGTGAGATAAAAACAGCAAAGAATATAATAATATACTTGGTGACATCACTCTTTGGCGCAATTGGCGTCACGGGAATTACTGGCGATGGCGGGGGGGATGGCACGGACGGAGTCGTAGACGGCACTGTCGAAGTGGCCGTTGTAGGAGCAGAATAAACACGATCCCAATTAAGATAGATCAGCACTGCGGCAACACTGAGAATTATAAGCACTGTTAAGAGGACTAGTTTTTTGTTCATTTTTAAAAACATATCAATATTTTTTTGCGCCCAAAAGTATATAGCACGATGAAGAAGACCCTCTTCGTTTTCGACTTTGATGGCGTGCTCTGCATCCCTTGGACGCGGGACCATTTCCTGAACGTGCCTTATTTTCTGCAAGAATGCGCGAATCACTGCACCCTGGCCGTCGCCTCGTTCAACCCAGATGCCCAAAACATATTACGCGAGTGGGGCCTGTATCACCATTTTTCGAGCGGAAGATTCGGGTCCAACTTCCCATGGCATTCCGAGTACGACGAGAGCATGAGGGATTACATGGACAAGAGCGGCATGATACTGCACATGATCGCGAACGAGCTCTCGCATCCCGAAAAATTCGACCAGATCGTGTTCTTCGACGACAATCCTGGAAATATCAGAGAGGTGAACGAAAACGCCCCTTCTGTGAAGACCGAGCTCGTGAATAGTAATCTGGGCATCACATGGGACAACATCAAAAAATTTTTGCCCACAAAGAGCTCGCAATGAAGATGATCACGGTGCCTATCGCGACAAAGATCTGCTTCAGGATGGCCCAAATCAGGTAGACAGGGGCCCATACGAGCGTCTGCATCGTGGTAGTGGACACGGCAAAAATCAAGAAGAACAAACCGATTAGCAAGATCAATTCGAACATGTGCTTTACTCCAATACATATATATTTAAGACGCAGTAGTGGCGGCATCCTCGATGACTTTCTTTGTCCTGGGCTTCATCTCGCCCGTTTTAGGGTCGAGCTCGAACATGGGCGCCTGGATTTTGCACGCGTTCTTCAGTCGCATATTGAGCGTCGAGTGCAGCTCCTTCTGCTGCGTGTGATATCCGTCGATCAGGGTCTTGATCTCGGCGTCCTGGTAGTTGCGCTGGTCCTCCTCGTACTCGTCCATGGGGGCCCACTTGAAGTTCTCCACCACGTAGACGTCCACGATTTTTTCCTCCTCTACCAGACAATTTGCGTACTTGTCCGCGTCTTCGTACGTTTCAAACGCGCCCCTCGGCCTGACCAAGAGACCGGAGAAGTTCACCTGCGTAGCGTCCGAATCGCCTGGCTCTTTGTACGTCAGAACAATGTTCTTCCTGTTGGCGGCGTAGTCCTCGGGCTGCAGGTACGAGATCACGATGAACCTGTACGCGTCGATGAACTCTTTGGGAATGCTTCCGGTGGGATCGTCGTTATGAAGCGCGAGCACGACTCCCCTCTCCTTCATCTTGGCAATGTTCTCTTCTTTGAGCGCGTCCTCGAACCCTATCGACAAAGCGGACTCCTTCGGGGTGGGTAACCGGAACTGCTCGGGGTGCGATTGTTCGTACTGGACTCGGGCAAAAAAATTGCAGGCCTCCTCGTCCCGGTCGGGCCTTGGTTGGTGCGTCGGGAACGCCTTCGGGTCGAGCTGCACCTTCTCCGTGAAGTCCTTTGTCAGCACCGAGGCCTCGAGGCGCCGCTGCATCTGGTTCTTGGCCTGCTCCTGGCTGTTCACGTACTCCTTCAAAACAATCGTCGTGATGGCCTTGTCGCGGGCCGCGGTCGTGCACTCGCACGCGTCGTCCACAGGAGTCCACTCGAAAAAGGGCACGAGGTGGATCATGAAGTGCGGGTTCTGCTTGAGCAAGATGCTCGACCAGGCCTGGGCGTCTGGCTTGTGGTGAAACACCCCGCTGATTTTCAGGATCCGCCCTTTGTATCGGCGATCGCCATGCGAAATGGTCCGGTAGTACTTGGAGTCGATGTACGAGACCAGGGCCCAGCGGTATGGGACGTACGAGTTGTACGAGAGCCGATCGGGGAGCTGAAGCTTCGCGGCGTGGGACTCGCCCATCTTGGCGCGCCACTTCATGTGCGCGGGCTCCTTCGCCTTCCTCACGTTCTCGATGTTCTGTTCTCGGATCTCCTCCTTCGTCAGCGGCCTTGCCGTGATCGCCGGAGCAACGGGCTCGGGGTCGGACGCCATCTGCTGGATCATCGCCTCGTCCGGGGGCTGTAGTGACACGCTGGTGCTCAGTCCGTCGTCTTCATAAAATCTTTGGTACATTTGCAGTTTAGTATTTATATCAGAAATTAAAGGAATCCTCTTTTTTGTTGCTACGCTTCGACTGGAGGGAAGAACTCGACCAGGGGTTTGAAATCATACGCCGGATGCCTCTTGCCGCTCATGTCCTTGACCTCGAGGGCGGCATCGGCGACCACCTCGTCCTCGTAGAGCACCTCATGCATGTTCACGAAGCACTGGAGGAAGCACTTCAGATCGACGAAGCATTGCGCCGTTAGGGTACAATCAGACGGCATCTGAGTGGAGAAGTGCAGAAAGTTCTCCTGGCTTTTTTCTCGTCTGGAAAGCTGAATGAACCGATCGTAGGCGTCGAACATCGTCTTGAGCAGGACCGGCCCCGCGACTTTGATGCGCTCCAGCGCTTCGTTGAAGCCGCCGGAGAAGGGCTTCACTGTCGGTTGCGCCGCCTCCTTGTTGCCCTTCAGGTTCGGGACCAGGCCCGGAACGGCATAGGTAGCACACGTCTGCTCCTTGACGAGAGCACTGCTGATACGGAACCCTGGTGATTTCTGCGGTGAGTTGCTTAGGATCATGAAGGCGTTCCAAGCCTTTCGCGCCTGTGCCTCGTTCGTCATCTGGCCCGGCATCCCGTCCGGAAAGAGCGTCTTCGCGCCGTCCCGCGAGTACGCCATGATCGGCAGGAAGCGGAACGCGTTGTCAGACGCATCGTTCGACAAGTACTTGAACGTCTTGTCCCACGGGAACTTGTGCCACTCGCTGATCTTCTTAGAGTACACCAGGGCGCGCGAATCATTCGCAGCGCTTTCCGCTCGGGGTTTCGCCGTGGTCTTTTTCAATGGTTGTATCGTCATGACGACCGCTTTGGCCTTCGGAACAATAAAGTCCTCCGGGCGATCTGGCTCCTCTTCATCGGAATAGTTGTATCGCGCCTTTCGCTTCTTTCGAAGATTGCGACTATGGTCGGGGATAGTTCGAGTCATCAGGTTATCGACGTTCTTGTTTGGAGGACAATGGCGGGACGTCCTACAGAACCGCGGCCTAGGTTCTTCTTTTGATTGTTCCTCTTCTTTCGTTGTATTGCACATCTCACTTTCCTCGAAGTCGTCATCAATTTCGTCAAAAAAGTCTTCGTTCACTGTTGCCTGTGATCGTCCACCCCATGACATGGTGAATGAGCGAAGAGACATGTGTGAATTGGGTGTAGTATCATTGATATCCGCTCTCTTTGGAGAGGATATCGGCGTGTTCTGCGTTTCTTCCATCCAAGGGTGATGAAAAATTCTGATGCTATGTTCTACTATATGGGGGTCACTGATGGCCACTCATTTTTTACCTCGGATACAAGAACTTTTTCAGTGAATCAAGAAACCAAAAAATGAACGTTCTACCTGATGATATTCTTTGTAAAACAATGGAGTTTTTAGATCTTCGATTTATGTTGCAAAATTGTGTTTTGATAAATAAACGTTTCTGCTCTTTGATATACCACTTGAGTCAGAAATATGAATGCGACGTCATGTTCGAACAGAATTTTAGCAAAAAAGAACCTAGAATATATCACCTTCTCTCAATTCGTGAAAAGAATGATAGGCTAGACGGTCCCGTTATGAGAATGATGATTAATTATCTAAAAATCAAATTTTGTAGTTATTATCGTTTATTCTTAAAATCATGTGATGTGAGCGGTCTTTTTACGTTCTGGCGAATTTTGACGCAACATTGTCGAGAGGGAAAATTAAAAATAAGAAAACATGATATTTATTCAATCATTACAAACAATCCTGACTGGAATTTTAAAAACGAGTATATCCAAAACGTTTGTGAAAAGATAATGGCTTTACATCGGTACAACGAAGAAATATTTTCACGTGTATTTGATATTGAAAACGACTCTTTTACGGAAGAAGGATATGAATTCGTAGTATGTTGTTTCTATTTTTTCGATAGCGACAACGACAACATGTTAAGTTTTTCGGAAACATCGGCATTATTAAACATGATGGGAGATGGGTTTAGCGCCAAATTTGTGCATAACAATTATGAAACCATAGAAAACAAGTTAACGTTAAAAGGGTTCAAAGACTTTTTCATCAACCGTGCAAAAAAACTACCACATTGCATGTCGTCTGAGTTGCACAAAATTCGCATATATTTCGAGAATTTAGAAAAGTAATTTAGGGGTTTATATTTATTACAAAGTCAACACAATACACACGTGCTTTTTTGTTTAGATTATATACTTAGGGAGTCACCAGTCATTTTTTACTCGTATATAAGAACAGTGTTTACTTTTTAAAAAGAAAAAATCACAAAAACATGGAAAGACTCTCAAATGATCTTTGGTTCTTAATAATGGAGATGCTAGGCGTCCCATTTCTTCTCAAATCTTGTGTTTTGGTGAACCGTAGATTTCGTTCTTTGATCTATACCTTGTGCAGAAGGGACGAGAACGAGGTATATTTCCATGGTCATTTCCAAGAACACGAACC
>JACCDW010959056.1_pt1 | contig 38496 bp, 51 predicted proteins | sample 7449781 | NCBI WGS metagenome assembly JACCDW01 (sample SAMN15323449, study PRJNA562643) | freshwater metagenome | isolation source: river surface water | place: USA:Blue River Watershed | collected 2017-08-18 | reverse complement strand
TGATAAGATTATTGTTGCTACCTATGGTGTTGCTGCTGTGGGTATTAATATCCCTAGAATTTTTAATCTGGTGCTTGTTGAGCCTGGTAAGTCCTTTGTTCGTGTCATACAATCAATCGGCCGTGGTATTCGCAAGGCGGAGGACAAAGATTTCGTCCAGATCTGGGACATCACCAGCACCTGCAAGTTCGCCAAACGTCATCTCACCAAAAGAAAAGCCTTCTATCGAGAAGCCAACTACCCGTTTACATTAGAGAAAGCCGAGTGGCAGTAAAAACTTTATACACCTGTGGTTGCAGTTTTATGAGCATGGATCCCTACTGTGGACCCATACGCAGTTTCCTGCAGATGTTTGCTGAGTACAAGACTCTAAATCATGTGAGCCTGGCACGCAGTGGAGCCACAAACTTTTTGATACGTTTGCAGATTGAGGAGGCTATCCAGCACGATGCAGATTTTGTTATCATTAGTGCCACCAGCAGTGACAGGATAGATATACCGGTTGCAGAATCGATACCTTGTCCTGTAAAATTGCAGGATGTAGACTATCAAGGCTACGCCAGCGTGAGTGAAATCAACGTGCAAGGGCAAGCCCGAGTCATATCAGACAGCATGAATAACTGGACCCAGGGCTTGTTCATGCACAGCAATCACAAACGTGGGGTCAGTGCTGACAAAGTTGAAGCCATCAAACACTATGTGGCCAACTTGCATAACTTTAATTTAGAACAAACCCGAGACTATTTTATTATCGCTGATGGTGTGAGACGACTACAACAGCTGGGTAAACCGTTCGTGTTCATGGCCGGACCCATGAACTGGTTGGACTGGTCATGGGTAGGATCCAGCCTCTGGCGTGGACCTGAACCCTGGGACATACCTTATGGTACCACTGGTGACACAGTAAATCACACACCGCAGACGGCACACGACGAGTTTTTATCTCGTCTACTAGAATACACCAAAGAATGGAAAACATGATGCGTATATTAACCCTAGACAACACAGCTTACCCCATGGATCAGATCCCAGACGAAATAGATGAAGTAAGATTTTGTGTGCTGGATAATTCAGATCCCAAGGATCCTGATTACTTTTACATACCCTTGATCTTTTTAGAAAGCTTCAACAGTCCGGCCCTGGTGCTACGCATAGGTGAACATACCATACGCATGCCTGTGGATTGGCAGTTGTTGATCGGCGAGCCTGACTTTGGTGACCTGGAAGTGGTACCACTTACGTCAATCAATGATCGCGGATTCAGTGTGTTCACATTCAACCCCTTGGACAGTTTCAAACCCGAGTTCCATCCTGTGGAGATCGTGGACATTTATCAAGACGTCAAATGGTATTTCCCCAAACTCAAACCCGGGCAGTTATTGGCAGTACCACTCACAGAAGGCGCCAGTCCCATGTGTGCTTTCTTTATCAAGGACATCAGTCGTCAAAGCGAAGTGATTGATTATGGAAAAGTCTGGTAGGCTCGAACCCGGGGCTACATACATATACGAGCGTGACGGCCATAAAATTTATGCTCGTAAATCCGGAGCCCATCCCGGAGACAGGATACTGATAGGCTATGACTATGATGGATCAGGACAACGCCTTGATCAGGGCCTGGAACGCTATGAGGAGGACTTGTTATGGGCAAACATTAGGGCAGAAGCTGAACACAATCAGGCTGTACAAGACGCATTAGATCATGTTAAACTAGTATACGAATTAACCAGAGATCACAAACCCAAACCAGGATGGCACCCAGTATGAGCGACAACCAAGACAAAGTCAAACACACCACACGCATGCATCAGGCATGGCGTGCAATCAAAAAACAACTATCTATTATAAAATCCAGACAGCATTTCCAAGGAGCCAGCAAGAGCATAGATGAAGCACAGCCGCACAGACTGGCCAAACATCATGCCATGGACTGTGGACAACCTGACTGCAGATATTGTGGTAATCCCAGACACAACAAGTTCAACAAAGGCAAGGACCGCCTGACCACACAGGAACGCAGAAACAATCAACGAGTACAGGATGAGTGAAGACAAACTAAGCATTAAAAACGAAATGGCACAGTTTGATCGCAAGAACCGTGCATTTTATGACAGCCTGTCAGACGAAGAACGCCGAAAGTTCAGCCCCTATCTCATGATCCGTTGGGGATCTGCGGTGGCCGGCAGCGACGATTTGCAGGCCTACTATGTGATGAGTGTGAACGAATGCCTTAACAAACATTTCTTTGATATCAGTGCCAAGGATCATAAAAAATTCCAATGGTTGCTGTCTACCACAGTGAGCCCAGGGCTGGGAGTAAAAACCCATGTCTGGATTGCTCCCAAAAAGAAAACCACTGACAACAAGGCAGTGAATTTTTTACGACAGCAGTATCCGCATCTCAAAGAAGACGACATACGACTGCTCAGCGAGATCAACGGCAAGGATCAGTTAAAATCTTTGGCCAAAGACATGGGTTGGTCAGATCAGGAAATCAAAAAAGAACTATGAACTTGTTGTTGAATGGCTGTAGCTTCATGGACAGCTATTATTACGCAGAACATTTTACCAGAGAGTTGTCAGCAACCACAGTCAATCTGGCCAAGCCTGGCAGCAGCAACCGGCGTATAATCAGGACCACTGTGGAGCATGTGGAATCTGCTCCAGTGGATTTTGTCATCCTAGGACTGACCTTTTACGATCGCCAGGAAGGTCCTTTTTTGACCATACCTCGCAACGGCCTGGAAGGGCCCTGGGTCAGCTACAACAATCAAGGATTCCAGGCCACATTTGTATCTGCATCAGACTTTGACAGCAACGTGGAACATGCACTCACAGAAAAGTATGTGAAAAGCAGATACAAGTATGACATAGGCCTGGCCTATCTGGATCAGTTATATTTGGATCTTAGACTGTTGGCCGGATACCTAAGAAATCGGCACATAGGATTTTGCATTTTCAATACCTGTGATCGGCACCATAAGTCGATCGATCTGGGTCCTGAGTTTGTACCTTTTGATTTTGTTGGCAACGAATACCTGGAGCAAATGGGTGCTGTGCCGTTTGAAAAGGACTCAGACTTGCCGGCCAACGCTAGACATCACTACGGCTCAGATGTTAAAATACTAGTGGACTACATAATTGGACACATTAGACACAACCGACTACTCAGTACCAAGCTATAAATGCAGGTACTGTGAAAAAACATTCCGCAGAGAATCGACTCTGGCGGCACATCTCTGCGAGCCCAAACGTCGCTGGCAACAGGAAAAGGAAACTGGTGTGCAACTGGGCCTGCGTGCCTATCTGCGTTTCTATGAAATCACACAAGGTTCGGCACGTACAAAAAGCTATGAGGATTTTGTTGTAAGCTCTTACTACAATGCTTTTGTCAAATGGGGACGTCACATGGTAGGCATACGTGGTATAAACCCACCGGCGTTTCTAGAGTGGTTGTTGAAGAACAACAAAAAGATTGATCAGTGGTGCCGGGATGAATTTTATGTCACATACTTGCATGAATATCTACGTCGGGAAGCCATACAAGATGCACTAGAACGTGGTCTTAAAGAAATGCAAGATTATGCCGATGAACATGAGGAGTTGAAAGGTGGTTTTAAAGATTATTTTAGGTATGCTAACGCTAATAGGATATGTCATCATATCTCCACTGGTCGCGTTAGTGCTTGGATTGTTTACAACTGTGGGAGCGGTCATGCTTTTTTGGAATCGCTGGCAGAAGAACAAGTAGCCATAGTCATGCCCTGGATTGATCCTGACTATTGGCAACGCCGATTCCAAGACTATGTGGCTGATACGGAATGGATCAAGGACGTGCTGGAACGGGCTGGACTATGAAATTCCAATCAGACATTGACATTGACTTTGGCGATAGGACACAGGCCTTGCAACTGCTTGAGCATGTGCCAGCCAGCATCCAGCGGGACGGTGCATTGATTCCACACAACACTGGCATATATGTAACAGACATACCGCAAGATCCGTTTACAGGCATAGCCAGTATAGATTATGAATCAGCTGAAGCACGTGGCTATGCCAAGCTGGACTTCCTGAATGTGTCATTATATACGCAGATAAAGAGCGAACAACATCTGCAGGATCTAATGGCACAGGAACCAGCCTGGGATCTCTTGTATGATCCAGAATTCTGTGGTCAGTTGATACACATTGGCAATCACTACAAAACCTTGATACAGATGCCCGAAGCAGTGACCAGCATAGCCCGAATGGCCATGTTTTTGAGTGTGATACGCCCGGCCAAACGCTACTTGATAGGACAATCCTGGGCCACAGTGGCCGAAACTGTGTGGCAACAGCCCGACAATGGTGACTATTATTTCAAAAAATCACATGCTGTGGCTTATGCACACTTGGTTGTGGTAAACATGAATTTGTTGTGCGAACGCTTGGGTTATGAGTACAGCTAGACTATTTTACGTACCAGTGTAATTGACTTGCGTTTGCTACGCTTGGTAGCCATTTCTTTCAGGCTCACATAAGGGCCCATCTTGATTTCTACGTCTTTGCTGTTCATGGTACGTAGACAAGTCCTAAAAATCATCCAGTCCTGTTTTAAAAACACATTGATAGGTATCAGCCTGTTGCTTTCCCACCACCAGGTCTCGCCCAGTTCTAGGAATACTTTTTTTGCTGTTTCTTCTTTGAGCAGGCCAAAGTCATACAGCGTGGTTATAACTTCATCGGAATTCTGTATGATACCTATGTAGTCATTGCCGCCGTAGGTTATGTAGCTGATGAACGGGTATTGTGCGAGTAATTGCTTGTAGTGGTCTTCCACGTTTTCCGATAAATATGTTATAAAGACGGCAATTATGATTACAGTCAAAGCATATTTATATCCGAATACAGCTGAGGTTCAAGTATTTGACCCTGCGATTTTTACAGTAAGGAACCGAGTCGTGTACACCAGAACAATAAAAGTATACCAAGGCATTGATAATCCTGTGCAGGTTATCGTTCGCAATCAAGATCAAAAAAGTGTGAATCTCACTGGTTATAGTGTACAGGCAGACATCCAAGATCCAACCAATCAGGTCACAGTGGAAAGTTATGCTGTGACTTTTGCCAACATTGCCACCGGACAGGGCAGTTTTACCATAGCCAGAGAAGTGGTAAACAGCCTGGAACAGCGTTTTTACAAGCTGACTTTCCGTACCATACAAACCAGTGACAGCAGTGAAAGGCCCTTGTACATCGACGACAACTATGGTGTGCCCATAGACCTACAAGTGTTACCAGCCTACTATGCAACCACAGAAAGCGTGGCTGGCACAGATGAAACAGTGGTAGATGGTGGAACCTTATAATGTCAACAGCAAATGTACGAATAAATCAGATATTGTTACGCCGTGGAAATACCACCGCGGCCAGCGCCTATACCGGACCCATTGGCGAAGCCATAGTTGACACCGGATTAAAAACTCTACGAGTACAGGATGGAGTCACTGCCGGTGGTACTATCATGGCCACCCAGAATTATGTCGGTCAACTTGTGGCCAATGTGGCTGGCAACTATGCCAACGCCAATGTAAAATCCTATCTGGCCTCGTTTGATGGCAATATCGTACCTAGTTCAAACTCGGTTTACAGCCTGGGCAGTGCTACACGCCAGTGGAAGGATCTCTGGGTCAGTAATGCTACCATCTACATGAACAGCGTGCCTTTGAGCATAGATACCACTGGCAATCTAACATTTGATGGTAACCCATTGGTCAGTTATGTAAATGGCAATCTCAGCATTGGGGATAACACAATCAATGTCAGCACCATACAAACTGCCACTGTGGTCAACGGCAATTTGATCATTGGCTTTGACGATGGAACAACTCTAAATGCAGGATCAGTAATTGGTCCGCGAGGCAATGTAGGGCCACAAGGCATACAGGGCATACAAGGCATACAAGGCAATGTTGGACCACAGGGCATACAAGGCATTCAGGGCAACACAGGTGCCAATGGCGCACAAGGCATACAAGGCATTCAGGGCAACACAGGTGCTACCGGTCCACAAGGAATTCAGGGTAACGTAGGTCCACAGGGACCACAGGGTATACAAGGCGTCAAAGGCGACCGCGGAGATCAAGGCATCAGTGTGACCTTGGTTGGCAACGTGGCTTTGCCTGGAGATTTGCCCATAACAGGAAATGCCGGCCAGGCATATATTGTTACCAGCACAGGTAATTTGTATTTCTGGAACACAACCATTACTGCTTGGGCCGATATTGGTCCCATTGTAGGACCAAGAGGTGATCGTGGCGAAACAGGTGCACAAGGCATTCAAGGCAACGTTGGACCACAAGGCGAGCAAGGCATCCAAGGTAACGTGGGACCTCAAGGGTCACAAGGCGCACAAGGCATACAGGGTAATGTGGGTCCACAAGGCGCACAAGGAATTCAGGGTAACGTAGGTCCTCAAGGACCACAAGGCGAACAGGGCATACAAGGCAATGTAGGACCACAAGGCGAACAGGGCATACAAGGCGATCCTGGTCCACAGGGTGAACCTGGAGCAGGTGTCCCTACAGGAGGTACCACCGGACAAGTTCTTGCCAAGATCAACGGCGACGACTATAACACCGAATGGGTAGATCAAACTGGCGGTACCAGTCTAACTGTTATCACCCCAGAAGACTACGAAGTACAGGGTGTTACTACACTGGCGTTTGCTGGAGCAGGGGTTAGTGTTGAGAGAATAAATGAAGTTACTACGGTTACTATTCCAGTTAATAACTCTGATCAATTGATCAACGGTGAGTATACTGTTGCACTACAGGCCAATGGTTCATTATCTATCCCGGGTTCAATTGTTGCTCAAAGCACAGACCCAGCATCATATCGTGGATTCTACGCCACAGTGAATCAAATATCAGAACAAGACAGCGACCCATCACTGAATCAAATCATATTGAGTCGTAGTAGCGCCATGCGTGGATATAATCTATCCACCGACACCAATGAAGATACATTCTTTGCCAATGGCATCACTGGCAGCAGTCATGTGGCTGTGATCAACCTCTACGGTGGCAATTATGACGGCGTAATAGATCTAGTAAACATCAAAACCTTTGTTCAAACCTATATTGATTTGGTTCTGTATGATGGCACCGCTTTACGAACAGATATTGCTGACATACAAACAGCATTTGCCGCGGCACAAACAGATCTAATTGACAGTTTGCCAGCCAACGCTTTACAAACTGATTTCCAATTCAACGAAATACAAGCAGTGATCGACACCGCAGGCATGACTACGTCAGGCACTGGTTCAGGTCTGGTGTATTATCACAGCAGTGACAGTCTTAGTTATGGTAGTAGTGACAGTAATAACATACTGGTTGCAGGCACCGGATATCAAGTGGGTGACACCATCACAGTTCCTGGCACAACTCTGGGTGGTATTGCACCTGATGACAACATGACTATCACCGTGGAAGAGGTTGATGGGTCTGGTGGAATTACTAGTGTTGGCATATCAGGCAGCATGGACAGTGATAGATTTGCCAACTTGTTTGCAAAACATTTTGTCAATGACGGCTTTGATGACGCCTACGACCAAGGCAACTTTATTGGCACTGACCGCAGTGAGTGTGTGTTTACCGCCACTGCTGATGGCACAACCGAGCGAATTACTGTGTCCGCAGTGGCTTCGGGTGAATTGGCACCATACCAGGTATTTTGGTCACAAAACGAAGACAACTACAATTACCTGATACTGCATCAAGTGTCAGGCACCACCGGTGGAGCAGGCGTTTATGCCTTAGGTGGGTATGACGAGATTGGTGACGAAGCAACTGCCACGACCTACACAGCCAACGGCATATACTATGGTATAAATGATCCACAGTACAACAGTGACGCATTTGGTGGTGGCGACTATGTGAGCATGGTCAACACCTCGGTGGGCATATTCACCATGGTGGCAGTAAATGCTGACATAGATCGCATTAGCTATCTTGGCGAAACCGGAGCCGACGGTAGTGGTGTAAAGATACTTACCGCCAGTTTTGATATTGGTGTTGTTGAGTACGCACCAATGGCGTTGACAGTTGATACTCATACTTGGACATTTGACGTCACAGGCAATCTAACGTTGCCACAAGTAGTAATGAATGCAAGTCCAGCGCCTACAAGTTGGCCTGGTATTACATACAGCGATGGCACATTCCAGAACACAGCAACCATCTATAGAGGCGCCACTGCACCTGTGGCCAAAGATACCGTATGGTATAATACAGAAGACGGTCGAGTGTATGTAAATCACAACGGAACTTGGAAAGACGCAAGTCCGCAGGCCATTCCTGACAACATGGTCGCCTACGAAAGCAATGACAGCGTTGAATTACGTGGCAATTTGGTATTCTTAGACACAACAGAACAAACCACAGCATTTAATTTACACCCAGGTACAGCAGCACCTCCAGCTGGTATCTGGTACAACACTGATGACGGTAGACTGTACAGTAAAATTGGCAACGCATGGGTTGACACCAACCCGGCAGTGATCGCAGAAAACGCAGTTACATTCACCGACGGAAATATTGTATTGCCCGAGGACAGTTACATAACTTGGGCCAACGGACAAAGCATACTACAAGGTATCACTGCTGGATCTGCTGACACTGGGGATATTACCTTTGATGGTGTCAGTATCATTGGCAACGGTGGTCTATCTCAAGTTGGTTCTATTGAACTGGTACCCAATACTACGTTATACGGTAACGGGCAGTGGGTTAACATCTACCCAACCAACGCATTTGATTACCCACATGTACATATAGCCGCAGGTTCAGGCGGCGAACTCTACATTGGCAACGACCTACAGTATGTTAAAACAGCTATTGACGGCAGCATTGGGATTAGTTCATACAATGGAGCATATACAAGTCAGTGGACGTTTGGCAACGACGGAACCTTAACAACCAATGGCACAATTGACATCGACGGCGAAGGCAAAGGCTTAATTGTTGATGCGGCAGGTCTACAACGATTTGGTTTCATGAAATATGCTGGTATTGAAGGAGCACTAACACATAATAGTGCAGTACCAATTCGCATAGGTCGCACAGCAGAATCAGATATCACACAAGCATCATCCAGTACTTTTACAACTGAAGTGTACATTGCCTCTGATGGCAAAGTTGGTATTGCCAACACAGCACCAACTCATCAGTTGTCAGTCAACGGCAACATCTATACCTCTGGTAATATTGTATTTGCCGACGGAACACGGCAATTGACGGCCGCTGTTAATAATACCTACAGCAATAGCAACGTAGCAAGTTATCTAGTGGCCAACCCACAATCGGGCACATACTCAAATGCCAATGTAGCAAGTTATTTGACCAGTGGCAATGTAACCTCGGCCTGGGTCAAAGGTAATCTAATTATCAGCACTGGAAGTATTCAAGCTAGAATTACACCTGCCGCAGGGTCAACAGCAACAGCAGACGAGCCAGCGTTTGGTTATGGCGGTACACTAGCAGTATTCAACGACGGTGACTTTACGTCGGGCTCTAGAAGTTCTGTACAAGCAGGATGGACAGTGACCGACAACCAAGGGTTCACCGACACAATTCTAAGTGTCAACGATCCAATGAGTGGTGCCATCAAAACCACCAGCGTCAGTTGGCCCACAGGTGGTGGTAGAACTTATGTGTTCACAAGCTCCGATTACGCATTAGAAACACCAACTGATTTGTTATTAAAAGCCGGAACAAGTTATTGGAACTTTGGCGCAAATGGTAGTACAACATTCCCAGATCACAAGCCAGTAAGTATCACAGGTAACTTAACTGTTGGTAATTTAACAGTTATTGGTAATAGCAGTATTATCAACACAGAAAGTTATGTGGTTGAGGACAACATCATACAGATGGCCAATGCCAATCCTGCAGATACCTTGGATCTTGGTTTTGTAGCACATAGAACAGTTGGCAACACACTACAACACACTGGCTTGGTTCGTGATTCCAGTGCCGGCAACTGGAAATTGTTTAGTAATGTAGTTTCTCAGCCTGGTGCCACAGTTGACTTTACAAATGCTGTACTTGATGACCTGTCGGTTGGCAGCGTCACATCGGGCAACGTATTACCTTCAGCCAATGTGACTTACAATTTAGGTAGCCCAACACAACAGTGGAAGAGCCTGTATGTAAGTAGCGACACCATTTATCTTGGCGGAGTTCCACTAAGCGTTAGTGGCGGCACATTACTAGTTAACAGTAGCCCACTGACTGCCAGCACCGGTGCAGTTACATTTGAACGTAACAAAATTCAAGGCGGCGGCGTTAACCAAGTTGGCTACAGATTTAGTATTGCTACAAACAAAGACGGCCAAACTTCAGTCAACTCCAATGGAATTAACTTGGCCTATAGCACCAATGCTAATTTGATTTCAAGCGGTTGGACTGTTCAGTTTGCAAACGGTGGATCATCGACAATATCGTTCTCATCTACAAACCTTGGCTACGTGGCAATGCAAATGCCGTCGTCGGCAAACTACACGTTCCCGCTTACTTTTATCAGCCCAGACTATATTGCTGGTGAAGAAGCAATAATTGAAATTATGCCAGATGAAGCTATTACTTCGTCGATCTGGACATTCTTTGGCAACGGCAATGTGCGATTCCCAGATGGTACAACACAGACCACGGCCTATACTGGTGGTTCAAGTTACGGCAACACACAGGTAGCGGCATATCTGTCCAGTCAGAACGTAACAAGTGCCAACATTGGTGGCAGCCAGACCTATGCCAACACTCAAGTGCAAACAATCAATGCCAACTTGGGTGCGTTCCAGACCTATGCCAACGCAACATTTGGTGTCAGCAGCTATGGCAACACACAGGTAGCGGCATATTTGTTGACCTATCCCACAGTCAATGCCGGCACCTTGAATGCTACCAGCGGTAACATAACTACACTGCGAGCAGTCAACTTCAATAGTGCCAACGCGGTAATCAGCGGCGGCTATATCAGTGCATTGACCAATGCCAGTATAATCACAGGAACTGTGGCCACCTTAAACTCTACCAACGGCAATGTGACAACATTGGTGGCCACAAACTTTAGCACAGCCAATGCGGTAATCACAGGTGGTTATGCCACAGGCCTGGCCAATATCACTGTCACAGGCAATGCCACAGTGGGCAACCTGATCGGTACCACACCCAATGTGCAACTGGTAGCCGGTGCCTACACCACCAGTTTCTTGAACAACGGCATGGCCACCATTGGCGGTAATGTTACTACAACAGGTAACATTACCGCGTCAGGTATTGCTCCGTTCTACGCACCAAATCGTCCGGCATTCCGCGTGTATGGAAATACTTCAACTGTATACACCGCAGGTACTACTATAAGCACTCAGGCCATTGATTACAATCAAGGCAACTACTACAACAACAGCACAGGTATATTTACTGCTCCGGTACCAGGACTATATCATGCCTACGGTACCATACGTGTTGCAAATAATAATGGTTTGAATCAAGTGACTATTGTAAAAAACAACACCGTCTCGGGTGCCAACGTTGTTGCATTCTGGGAAACAGATACCAACACAGGTACAGCCGTGCATTTTAGTTTGACTGGCTATGCCCAAATGTCTGCCGGTGACACCTTGAGATTGCGAGTATTAACAGGCAATGTACAATTTGACACCAACGACAGTTGGGGTGTGACATACATAGGTTAACATGATCATATCTGACACTACAATCTATGGTGGAACTGTATACGATACCTCTGGATTGTACCCATTTAGTACTTTTACTTTTACCACCGGCGGCACCGTAGGACCCACCGGAGCCAATGTGCAGTGGTTGTTTGCCAACAGTTACAGCGTCAGCAACGCTGGCAATACCTGGTTGACCAACACCACGTACTATGGAGTCAGCAAGGCTGGCTACCAATACTGGGTAGTTCCACAAACTGGTCAGTATACCATAGAAGTAGCTGGATCCAGGTGTGGTATTGCTTCATATTCGTCCAACACATCAGCGGCCGCTAGATATGGCCGAGGCGCTGTGATGAAGGCTACTTTTACACTTGAGCAAGGAACCAATGTTACTATTGCTGTAGGGCAACCTAGTGCCAATACCTCACAACCGAGCACATATTCAACTGCTGGAGGAGGTGGTGGCTCATTTGTTGTGTTGCCTGGTAATTTTCCACTTATCATAGCTGGTGGCGGCGGAGCCGCTGGCTACTGGTCTAACAATGTCGCTGTGCTGTTTGGCGGCAACGGACAAACCACCACCTTTGGTGGCAACAGTTTTAACGGTGCTCCGGGAGGATTTAATGGATGGGGCGGTAATAGTCATGTGAACTTGAATGGTGTAGCGAGTGTTAACGGTTACGATTCGGGTGGCGGCGGCGGATTCATACTACCGGGCGTAATAGGTAGCGGAGGCAATGTAAGACCTGGAACACCAACTAACAATCCTGGTCAAGGTGGATGGCATTTCTTGGCCAACCTGGTTGGTGGCGCTACTTCAACTAGCTATGTGTTTCCGGGAACCAGTGCTGGGGGATTTGGTGGCGGTGGTGGAGCCAGTCCAATCAGTGGTGGTGGCGGTGGTGGATACTCTGGTGGCGGTGGTGGCTTCCATCCAAGTATTAACACTTCACTTGATGCTGGCGGTGGCGGTGGATCATGGATTGCTGCTAATGCTATCAGTGTTGCCACCAGCGATGGACAGTACGAAAGAAGCAGCACATTTGGCGGTTCAAGCATAACCAACTTGGCCACAGTCAACAACGGCCCGGGCTATGTGTCAATTACGCGAGTTTAATAAATACAACATAAGGATACGAAAATGGTAGAATTTCCCCAAAACCCCACAACAGGGCAGGAATGGGTAGCAGAAAACACTGTTACTTACACATGGCTAGGTAATCGCTGGAGTTCTGCAGCAGCAATAGCCGCAGGCACAGCAGTACACTACAAAGAAGGTGGCCGTGCCAGTACCACAGTATTTTTAAATGAAATGGATGGCGGAACAGCCTAAGGAAGACAAAAATGACAACAAGAATCAAATTACGTAGAGACACTGCCGGAAATTGGGCCAGCGAAAACCCAGTGTTGGCCTTGGGCGAACCCGGATACGACACAACCAACAACCAATTGCGTGTTGGTGATGGTGTCACAGCCTGGTCTGGACTTGATCCAGTTTCTGCCGGTAACGAAGATATCATCAGTGATTGGACCGACGGTCTGAACGACAACGTTTGGCGTATTGCTACCGTAACAGGTACCAAGCAGTTTGACTTTGAAACCGAAGGTTATAAACTGCTTGAGTACACATTTACCAGCAGCCAAGAAAACCTAAGCACCTGGACCTTGTCTGTGGATGACTATCCTGAACTACCAGACATGTGGTGGAACTACGACAGCCAAGATAACGGTGTGTACATTTATCAAGGTGATGCCGACAGTGGCAACTTGATGGCAGCAGGCTACAGCAGTTATTCCAACGGTGTACTGACCATTGGCATGGACGGTTACAGTTTTGCTGCCGGCGAGAAAATGACCATCAAGTACTGGACCGAAGGCACACGTACTCGTAACATGAATACTTATACCTATGGTTGGTTTATTCCTGATCGCACAGAAACTGGTCTAGTAAACTCTGTTCGCATTGATGCTGTCGAGCAGGATTTTGCAGTCGACGCACAGAACTTGCTAGAAAACCGCACTAGACACGCAATCACCTTTAAGAACAACAACAGAACCTTTAGCCGTAATATCACAGGCGTTTCGGTTACCGACGATGTGTATACCATCACATTTGACGGTGACCCTATAGCGATCAAAACTCTAGAGTTACAGACTGTTACTACCAAGGCTCAGAACAGCGGTGTAGACAGCACAGGCAGTTTAGAAATACCTTACAGTGCTATTCCCGACTGGGATCTTTATGTCAGATATGGCTGGGACACCACCGAAACCAACAAGTACACTGGCGGTGTTGGCCGTTCAGGGTACTTGAAAATCAACAACGGTTCTCCAATAAATTTCTTTTTCTACGATTCTACAAACAGTGATAACAAAAACTGGCAAGTTGATCTAGGTACCGCATCGACCTGGAACGTGGACGACACCATCGAAATTCACTGGTACCGTCATGACAGCAGAATTGAAATTGACATATACCAACCAGGTACAATTGACACTAACTGGAACAATGGTTATCGTTGGTTCGATCTTAAAACAGACATGCCTGAATACCACGCTATGGAAAGCAATGGTATCACCGGGGGTAAAGGCACGGTCATGTGCAAGACCTACGATGAAAACCGAGACGATAGCGAATACAGTTCATGGCACTTTGCCTGGACCGGTAATGACAATGACAATGAAGTCGATCCATACGATCCTTACAAACAAAATACAATCTGGAACAACGATTCTCGCAACAATCCTTTCTATTATTTTAGCAGTGAAGATGGAATGGTTTATCTTAGCGATTGGCAGTCAAACGGATCTTATAGCCGCAATCTAAAAGTTCGTATCATGTACAAGTTTGAATTCGACATCACCGGTGAATTCAACAACGAGTGGTTCGACTGCTAAGATGATTAAAAAACGTCCTGCTAACACCAGAGGCGTAATTGACAAGAAAGGTTCTATATTAAGTTATAGGACCTTTACTTTTCAAGCCTATCGTGATTTTGATCACATGAACTTTGGTCTGCTTGAGACCATCAACGATGACCATGTAGATCCTGGATATCATGTAGGACGTCACGTACACACCAACAGAGAGATATTTGGCTATGTGGTCAACGGCCCCTGCTATCACCAAGATGACGTCAACGGTGCGGTTGAAATTCCATCTGGGGCAGTTCAGCGTATGTGTGCAGGAACAGGCATGTTCCATAGCGAAGGAAATGCCAGCACACATCCTATACGCTACCTGCAACTATGGATACGTTCGGAAAAGAAAAATTACAAGCCGAGTTGGGATTGGCACCAGTTCTCTCGAGCAGATAAGTTAAACCAATTTTGCAACATTACAGCACGCCTGCCGATCAATGCTGATGCTCGTTTGCTTGCTGGTATCTTTACACAACCATATTTGTTTGAGTTAAATCCTTTACGCAGGTACTATGCTTACATCGTTTTGGGCACAGGTACCGTAAACGAACAACCATTTGCGGAAGGCGATGGATTTGCTTTTACCGATGAATCCCAAATTGATATAATATCAGCCGATTCCGAAATAATTCTGTTTGATCTAAAGTAAAAATTCTGTTATACTAACAAGAATGTTGAACTCTATCCAAGACGCCGTACGACTATTGCTTCCAGCTCGACGCAAAACCAACTCTAGTTCGGGCTGGATCAGTTTCAACGCACCCTGTTGCGTACACAATGGCGAATCGGCAGACACTCGTGGGCGTGGAGGCATGGTCATGAACGCCGATGGTGGCACCAGTTATCACTGCTTCAACTGCAACTTCAAAGCCAGCTATGTTCCGGGCAGACATTTAAATTTCAAATTTAGAAAACTGCTGTCATGGCTGGGTGCCGACGAAGGCACTGTCAAACGCCTGGTAATCGATGCTGTTCGTATCAAAGAACTTGTGGCTCCAGAAAAAATCATAGAAGTAGAAGAAGCCGAGCCCATCAAGTTCAAGGCCCGACCCTTGCCCCAACAGGCACAGACATTCCATGCCCTGAATACCTTTTATGAATTGAATGATCAGGTGTCTGTGCCTCAAGCCTGGCATGATGCTGTTTTGTATGCGTTTGCCAGAGCAGTGGATTTCACACGCTATGATTTTTATTGGACTCCGGAAACACAGTACAATTTACACCGTCGGATCATCATACCATTTACCTGGCAAGGAGAGATTATAGGCTACACAGGCCGTGCCATAGAAGACGGTGTCAAGCCCCGATACTACAACAGCCATGAACCTGGTTATGTGTTTAACACAGACAAACAACAATCCAATAGCCAGTTTGTTATAGTATGTGAAGGACCTTTTGATGCCATGAGCATAGATGGTGTGGCCACCTTAGGCAATGAAGTCAGTGAACAACAGGCCGACATAATCGACAGTCTGGGCCGAGAAGTGATTGTAGTACCTGACACAGACACAGCTGGACGGGCCTTGGTCAATGCGGCCATGGAATATGGTTGGTCAGTGAGCTTTCCTGTATGGCAAGAAACACACAAAGATATCAACAGTGCAGTGGTCGAGTTTGGCAAACTGTTTGTGCTTAAAAGCATTTTGGCAGCCCGACAATCGAGCAGGTTAAAAATTGAATTACACGCAAAAAGACTATATAATTAAACCATGAACAAAGAATATTCAGTAGATCTACAACGCTTGTTTTTAGAAATGATGTTACAAGATGCACAGACCTATGTGCGTGTGCAAAACATCTACAATCCAGAAAACTTTGATCGAAGCCTGCGTGAAGTGGCTCGTTTCGTTAAAAAACACAGCGATGATCACAAGACCTTGCCCACCTTGGAACAGATACAGGCCACCTGTGGAGTAGAACTCAAACCTGTGCCCGACGTAGGTGAAGGACACTATGACTGGTTTATGACTGAATTTGAAGGATTCAGCAAACGCCAAGAACTGGAACGTGCCATTCTCAAAGCCGCAGACATGATTGAAAAAGGCGAGTATGATCCTGTGGAGAAGCTGATCAAGGATGCTGTACAGATATCATTGACCAAGGACATGGGCACAGACTACTTTGAAGATCCACGTGCCAGATTGATGCGAATCAAAGACAACAACGGTCAGGTATCCACAGGCTGGCCAACTCTGGACAAGCGACTGTTCGGTGGCATGAATCGAGGCGAACTAAACATCTTTGCTGGTGGATCGGGTTCGGGCAAGAGTTTGTTCATGCAGAACATTGCCATAAACTGGATCACACAAGGACTCAATGGTGTGTTTTTAACATTAGAACTTTCAGAAGAATTATGTGCCATGCGTATGGATGCCATGGTAGCAAATTGCAGCACCAAAGAAATTTTCAAAGATCTTGATACCTTGGAAATGAAGATCAAACTAGCAGGCAAAAAATCTGGCCGACTGCGTATCAAATACATGCCAGCACAGAGCAACGTGAATCAACTGCGTGCTTATCTCAAAGAACTAGAAATACAAACAGGACAACGCACAGACTTTATCATGGTAGACTACTTGGACTTGGTCATGCCAGTGAGTGCCAAGGTCAGTCCCAATGACTTGTTTGTCAAAGACAAATATGTATCTGAAGAATTGCGTAATCTGGCACGTGAATTTAATATCTTGATGATTACTGCATCGCAGTTGAACAGATCGGCTGTAGAAGAAATAGAATTTGATCACAGTCATATTTCGGGTGGTATTTCAAAGATCAACACAGCAGACAACGTGTTTGGTATCTTTACTTCTAGAGCCATGCGTGAGCGTGGGCGTTACCAGATACAGTTGATGAAAACACGTTCGAGTTCGGGTGTGGGTCAGAAAGTTGACCTAGAGTTCAACATAGAAAGTCTACGCATCACAGATCCTGGTGAAGAAGGTCAAGAAGCCGCTGGTGGATTCAAGCCATCGGCGTCAATCCTCAATCAGATCAAAACGACTACCACGCTAAAACCCATGGAACCTAAAACCCGCGAAGGTTGGGATCTAGAGCGTGATGCTGGACCACCGCCCAATGCCACGGTAGAAAGCACAAAACTAAAGCAGATGATCGCCGGGCTCAAAGCCAAATCAGAATGATCGATCAAGAATTAATCGTCCAAAAAACACTCAACATACAAAGCAACATAAAATCTCGATCCACCACTGCTATCACTGGGTTATGGACCTGCTGTGATGTTCTAAGTCAGACCGGTATTAATACCTGTTTTTGTGCTAAACTAAACCAGTTGTGTTTTACAGTTTGAAGGAAAATGTCGTTTAAATGGTATAATTTTTTGGTAGGTTGCATGTCAATATATACTTATATACACAAAAACTCTAAAAAACAAAACAGCTTTTCTCACTAAATATAAGATAAACCGGAGCCTATCTTGCAAAAGCGAGCACGTAGTATTCTTGATGAACTAGACTCATTGTTGAGCCACAAAGACCGCGAAAACTTTGTGGAGAGCCGTGCTTCTAATGTGATAGCCAGTGCTATCAATCTGATCACGTTTATCAATGAAAACTATGATCCCGAACAGGCCCAAGAACTAGAACGTAGGTTACTCAATGCCATACGCACCAGAGAGCCGGACAAGTTCAAGCGTGGTGTAAGGAAGATGAAAAATGCGGGTCAATGAAGTCATAACCGAAAGTGTGTATGATTGGTGGGCCAACCGCCAACAACAAAAAACTGCACGGGCCGCCATGCAACCTGGTTACGTTGGTCCAGAAACAGCGGCCTTTAATCAGCAGATGAATCCTATCTTTCAAAGACAACAGCAACAGGCCGCTGCACAAAAAGCCACCGATGACGCGGCCAAAGCAACTTCCACAGCAGGCAGTGGTCCAGAATCTGATATCAGCAAAACTGTTGAACCTGGCATGCAGTATCGCTTTCAAAATCCAGAAAACCCCGGTGGTTTTATCATAGTCAGACAAACCGGCTATTATCTGGATCAGTTACCTAGAGCTCTACAAGGACAGGTCAAACGTGACAAAGCTACTGGACTGTATCCGGTGTTGAGACCTGCCAACATTAAAAAAATCAATCAATACTACGACCAGGCATCAGACGCTGGTTCTGTGGTAGAAGAACCTGCTGCAGCACTATGATGTACTTGTATGAAGGTGGAGCCGTATTTGATGGTACCACGGCTGTGGCCCGTGACCAAGTGGCCACAGTGGTTGACACCCTGCGTAGACAGCTACCCTCAGACCTACAACGTAAAATCATTGCCGACATAGGTTCAGCTGGTTACAAGGTTGAAAGTGGAGACATAGATCTGTTTGTGGATGAACGCACAGCAATCAAACACTTTGGCAGCGAAGATGCGGCCCAGGCCAAACGACAACTGGCAGACTTATTATCAGCTCAAGGTTTACAAACTTCAATCAAAGGTCGTAATGTGCATGTGCGTGTGCCCTACGGTGATAAATTTGCACAGGTTGATATCATGCTCATACCTGATGCCAAGCGTGTGGCAGTGTGGCATCAGCATGGACCCAGAGGCATGTACGATGATCCCAACTTCAAACCCAAACACCTGTACATACTGCTCAACAGCTTGGCCAAGTTCAAAAACATGAAAGTAGATGCTTTTGCTGGCACGCTGAACCAACGCACAGACAACAGTGTGGTCAGCAATGACAGAGATCAGATCGCTAAAATTTTGCTTAATCCTGCGGCCACCGGCAACGACTTGAATTCAGTAGCCACAGTCATGAAAGCCTTGGAAGGTGATCCAGACCGCGAAGGCAAACTGGCACAGGCACGCCAAGACGTGCAAAAAGGCGTACTTACTTTACCAGAACAGATAGCACCGGGCACATCGGCCTGGTTCCGCCAGATGGGACACAATCTATGAAACTGGATTTTGTTGATTTCTTATTTGAAGGCACTGCGGACAATCCCAGGATTCCACATCCTGAAAATGCTATCTTTACCAGTTCAGCCGAAGCTCAACGTGCCATCGACACACTAAAAGAAATCATAGCCAACCCTGAACAGGTCACAATCAAATGGGATGGCGAAATAGCCTTGTTCTTTGGTCGTGATGCCCAGGGCAAATTTTTTATCTCAGACAAATACATGTATCCCAAAGGCATCCTGGCTCACAGTGTGGAAGATTGGATGCGGTATGATCAAACCAAAAAATCTGGCACACTGAGACCTGACCTATATCGTAAACTGGAAGCTATCTGGCCTGGCCTGGAACAAGCAGTGGGTACAACTCGTGCAGTGTTCAAAGGCGATTATTTTACATTGGATGCACCAGCCAAGGATCATTACACATTTCGCGGACCCACAGCACAATACAGCATACCAGTAAACAGTGCACCAGGTCAACTGTTGAAAAACAAGATTGCCTTGGTAGTGGTACATTCAGAAAACGATCAACCCTGGGACGGTCGTACAGGCCTGGCCAATGCTGGCAACGTGGCCATATTGAGCCCCACAGCAGGAAATCGCTTTGGACTGGGCACCTATGATCGTCAGCTCACACAGCTGGCACGAAATGCAGAAAACATGGTACGGCAGTATGGCACCGCTGTGGATACTTTTTTCAATCAGTTGGGCACCAAGTCTGCTCGAGCAAAACTAGAGCAGTATTTCAATCAACGTGTGACACGCCAGACCAACCTAGAAGTGGACGAGTGGCTGAAACAAAACGACTCAGCCAACTACAAAAAACTCATTGGTGACAATCAGGGAGGATTACTGTATAGAAATATCAAGGGCTGGAATGCACTAAAAATGATATACAACAGCATTTATCAGCTCAAAGAATACCTAGACAGCGTGTTTACCAAACAGGTCAGCAACGTCAAAATGGGCGTGCTAAACAGCCAAGGGCAAGTGGTTGCTCCAGGAGGCGAAGGATTTGTGTTCAACAGCCCCACACGTGGGCCCGTAAAACTGGTAAGTCCAGGGTTTAGACAGAGCCATTTCGTCAAATAGACATAAATAAAAGTATGCGGTATTCGCAAACTAATTAAAGGAGATTTACAAATGGCAATTCAGACCAAATACAAAGGTGATTCACAAGCAGTAGTAAACGTTGGTACACCAACAAAAAATGCAAACGCTATCATTATCAACACAGGCGTTGCTAGTCCAATCCAAGCATTCAAGATTACAGCCATGGGCGGTAACTTGGCAGCAGAACTAGGCCGTGGCCTAAATGGTACAGCTGGCGCAGTTGAGACAGTTTTAGCTGTTGTAGCAGCCAACGCAACAGTTATCGCTTATCAAGTTGACAGCAACAGCCAACTCAGCGTTATCACAGAGCGTAGCAGCGATACAAACGCTACACTACAAGCAGCTATCCGCACACTAAGCTCCAACATTGGTGCTTTCAGTGCTGTTGACGCTACAGCCGCAGTTGTTTCTACAGCTGGTGGTATCAAACTAGCCTAATAGCTTTTGTTACTACAAAAAAGCGTACCTGGTGTACGCTTTTTTTGTGACTGCATAAATACTAGTATGCGTTCTACGCAAATATATAAGGAGAAACAAAATGGCAATTTTTACAAGAACAGCTGGTGATGCGTTACCAGTAAACAACGTCGATGCTGGTTTGACCAGCCCAGCAACCACAACCGATGTTATCATCGCCCCAGGTCTAACCAAAGTACCTACCATATTCAAAATCCTACTAGGTAACAGCCAAAACTTTACCGCAGCAGAAATGAACACTGGCGGTGCAGTTGAAACTATTTTACGTGCAGTGGGTCGTGACAGCACCATCGTCATGTACCAAGTACAAGGCACAGGCGGACAGATGGATGTGTGCGTTGAAGCCACTGGCACAGATGCCTCTGGTTTACAGACACGTTTACGTGCTTTCAATGCCAACATTGGTGCAGCTGCCAACGTTTACATGGGTGGCGGTGTAACAGTTACCAATGCAGGATTGAAATCAGCTTAATCACTGGTTTATCAACCACAAACAAAAGAAGCACTTTTTCAAGTGCTTTTTTTGTGGCTGTTAAATACTGCATGGCACGTATTTTAATCACAGGTTGCAGTTATGGTTGCGGCGAATGGCAGAGAGACAATCCCTTGAGACTGCACAGAGGCACAGCACAGTATCTTGAAGAAGCCGGACACGAAGTAAAAAATCTCAGCCGAGGCGGCAGCAATAATTGGATCTGTATAGATCGTATGAAATCCCTGCATCAAGAATATGACTATGTGATTTACATGATGACAGCAGTCAGCAGAGATTTCTTGGGCTACGACACAACAAAAACTGCTCTGGAAAATGCCGAACAAAAAGCACAAGAGATAGTCAATAACGTTTGGGACATGTGCGGACCCAAAACCATCATGGTCGGTGCCTTGTACAAGATACCTGCCAACGACTACAAATTTGTTGCACAGTTCAATGGCATTGACTTATTGGTTCCTGACAATCAATGGCCCGAGGTGTATGTGAATTCTCATGATTTCATTAAATTGCACTACAACACACAAGGTCCCATGATCATCGATTTGTCCACATTCAAACGAGAGATCTTGAACTGTAACGATGATCTAGTATGGCAAACCATGAAAGATCATCCTGAGTGGTTTGAGCCCGACGGTTTTCATTGGAATAGGCAAGCACATAAAGTAGTGGCTGACAAAGTCTTAGAATATATCAAGTAAATACAAATATGAGCCATAGCAATTTACATTTTTTCCAAGGATATACTCTGGTTGATATCACAGCCACCGGTGCTGTGCGTGGTGGTGAAGATGAACTCATGCGTAATCAACAACGCAATTGGGAAACTGTAGTACAGTGTATGGGACTGCGAGCACAACCGCAACACATACAGGCTCCTGCATCCAAAGAAACGGATCTCGAATTGTTGGACTTTGGTGATTTTTACACCGGTACTCAGCGAGTCTGGACCTGGACCTGGGCTGTGGAACAGACTGGAGTCTACGACGTCAACGAACGCGAACTCACTGGTCTGCAGGCAGATTTTGAGCAGGTACCGGTTGTGGTGGGTCTTGAAGAAACTGCACGATTCATGTTGCCAATATTTTATCCCTACGGCACTATTAAAAACATCTATTTTAGATCAGTACAAACGAACTAAATACACTTGATGCTACGGCACCATTAAGGCTCACTTTAGGCACATACAGGCTCAACAAAAACGCATCGCTCTCAGAGGAAAGAAGCGGGTATGTCCACCACCGATATTGAAAAGAAAAGCCTTGAGGCACACGTAGAATTATGTGCGGAAAGGTATGCTACCTTGGAAAACAAACTTGATAACCTCGAAGGTCGTATGGACAAATTAGAGAGCCACATTGTGGACATCAAAGAAACTATACGTAAGGTAGGATCTGACAACAACAAAATAATTATCAGCATTGGCACCACCATTGGCGGAGTTATGCTTACTGCTATCATTGGTTTGTTGGTACACCTGATATTAAAATGAAAATAGTCGAGCTGGTAAACAAGATACAAATTCCTATTACCAATGAACAAGCTGATCTGCTGGGTCGATTCCAGCATGAAACTGTAATAAAGAAAAGTTCGCTGAATGAACGCGAACAAGAAATTGCCAATCAATTAACCATGCAGGACATACTGTTACGTCAAAATCAAAATGGGCAAATCACGTACAAGAAAAAAATCTAAAAAAAGTTTGCCTCTGGCAGTATCCAAACAATTCACCAACATCGCCACAGACTATATCCGGCAGTGGACTCAGCGTGAACTGTCAAAAATACAGACCCAGGCCAGCCCGGTTTGCGTGCCCTACAAAAATGGATACATGGTGGGCCTGTACCGTGTCGTGGTCAATCCCAACAAGACCTGTGATCTGTTGGATCACAATCGCGAATTTGTACACAGATTTGAAAACAAAGTTTCAGCGATTTTGTACGCAATCTATTATACCAAGAAACAGTACTATCGTGCAGATCAAATCGTGTACTGGAATTCTGAAATAAATAAAAATTATACAGACAGCCTGTTCTTGCGTCGCGGCATAGAAAAAGCCAGGAAAAACCGGGACTATGATGCTGTGGATATAAGACAAAGCCGATTAGAAATAGCCGAAAACAAACTAAATCTGGCTCGAGAACACATATCAAAAATACATAAGACGGCTAAATACTATAAAGTTTGGGAATAACAACTATGAGACTTTCAGAAATGCGTACCGAAGTAACACCACAGAAAATTAACAAAGTCATGGAAAGCCGCTTTGGTTTTAGCATTGACTATGATAATTTGACCTATGCCAAAGCCAAGCGTTTGACCAAGGCCCTGGGCGAGAATATCACACAGATCAAAAAATCTTTTGGTGCTCACACAGCAGAGAAAAATGCCAAGTACATGGAACTCATGCTGGTCAAAGAAGGTCTCGACAAATGGCTAAACAGCGAACAAGGACTCATGGAAAGTGAGCTGGGTCGCAGTGAAGCTGTTTTAGCAGCCAAAGACATTGTTGATTCAGTACAAGACATGTTGGAAAAAATTTCCAAGATCCAGAATGAACAGATTCCTGCCTTGGTTGATACCATACGTGATCAGATCGGCAGCGAACAAGCTGACGCATTTAAAAATTCAGTTTCCCCAGTTCTAGCAGAACTATGGCAAGCATTGAGCACCGCACGTGAAAACAGTGACACAGCAGTTCGCCAACTCAGCGGTGAACAAGTGGCTGCTCCAATGGACATGGGCATGGGTGCTGAACCGGCCATGGGTGCAGAAATGCCTCCACCAGAGGGCGAAAGCGATCTAGACACTGGCGATGAATTCGCAGCCACAGATGCCGCTGTTGGTGGTGATGAAGAACTAGGCAGAGAGCGCCGCTAACATGCGTATTACCGAAGTCATTGTCGAAAGCATTGACGAAGTAATCGAGGACGAAGCCGAAACACGCGGTGATGCTGCCTTGATTACAGCCTTGGAATGGTTACGCAATCAAGCCAGTCAGAGCGGAGCAGTGACTCCACGTGTCAAAGTCGACACAGTGATCAATCAAGTCAGAAACATTCCTGGAAACGAAGCATTCAACTTTGCTGCCTTAGATGCAGCACATCAACACAATGACTCTGTCAAAGCTCTCGTCAAAGATATCAAGGATGATGAGAGCACAGGTTCAAAATATGTTTATTTGGCACCACCTGAATCAGAATTAGATGATTCGGATCCTCTGGGTGCTCGTGGTGCTCCAGCCGGAGATCCTGCCCGAGTAGTCAGCAGCATGGCCAAACGAGCCGCCGCAAAATAATCAATTGACAAAACCAATTAAATACGTTATAATAGCGTAAGGAGCAAACCTATGGCATATTCAGACAAAGTAATTGATCACTACGAAAATCCCCGCAACGTGGGCAAGATGGACACCGGTGATGTCAACGTAGGCACCGGCATGGTAGGAGCACCGGCCTGCGGTGATGTCATGAAACTTCAAATAAGGGTTGAAAATGGGATTATTCAGGACGCTAAGTTCAAGACGTACGGATGTGGATCTGCCATTGCCAGTTCGAGTCTGGTTACGGAGTGGGTCAAAGGCAAAACACTTGATGCCGCAATGGAAATTAAAAATACTGAGATTGCACAAGAACTGGCATTACCGCCGGTCAAAATCCACTGCTCCATCTTGGCCGAAGATGCGATCAAAGCAGCTATAGAAGATTACAGGAAAAAACATCCAGAATGATCACGGTTACTCCAACAGCGAAACAACGAATAGAACAAAACATACGACAACGAGGCCGCGGACGGGGCATACACATAGGAGTACGTACCACCGGTTGCTCAGGTCTGGCCTACACCTTGGAGTACCTGGATGAAGTTAATAACCTTGAGCCTGGCTACACCAAACTGTTTGAAACGTTTTGTGTGTACATCAACAACCGAGATTTGCCTTATTTTGAAAATCTTGAAATTGACTATGTGCGTCAAGGCTTGAACGAAGGTTTTGAATTCCGTAACTCAGCAGAGAAGGATCGCTGTGGTTGCGGTGAAAGTTTTAGAGTATAATGATAATAAACAAATACAATTACACACCATGTGACAGAACCACCGTCGATGGCAAGAGACACTATTGCCTGCCCGATGGAAGCAAGGTTCCTAGTGTGACCACGATACTAGATCGAACCAAGCCACAGGAAAAACGCGATGCCTTGGAACGCTGGAAAAAATCAGTGGGTGTGGAACGTGCTCAACAGATCACCACCGAAGCAGCCAATCGCGGTACCAGGATGCACAGCTACCTAGAGCACTATGTAAAAACCGGCGACATGAAAGAATTGCCAGGCAATCCGTTTGCACAGCCCAGCTGGTTCATGGCCGCACAGGTTATTTTAGAAGGACTGGGTAATGTCAATGAATTCTGGGGAGTAGAAGTTCCTGTGTATTATAGTGGGTTATATGCAGGTACCACAGACTGCGTGGGTGTACACAACAATCTACCCAGCATCATGGACTTCAAGCAAACCAACAAGCCCAAACGCAGAGAATACATAGAAGACTATTTCTTACAGTTGTGTGCTTATGCACAGGCACACAACGAAATGCACGGCACGGACATACGCCGCGGTGTTATTTTAATGTGTGCCCAGCCTGCAGAATTATCTCCAGGAGTTTTTGACACTCCAAAATATCAGGAATTTGTGCTGGAAGGCGCAGATTTTGACTACTACTGCGACGAATGGAACAAACGAGTAGAGCTGTATTATCTCTCTAACTAAATACATTATTAACAGAGGTTATTAGTGTATGGCGATTGTTCAAATCAGCAGAATTCAGCATCGTAGAGGACTACAACAAGATCTACCACAGTTGGCCAGTGGCGAACTGGGCTGGAGTATCGACGAGCGTAGACTCTATATCGGCAATGGAACCATTGAAGAAGGAGCACCCACAGAAGGTGTGACTGAAATCGTTACGGCGCCTAATCTAATAGACATTACCAGTGAATTATTAACATACACATTCAAAGGCACAGATTCGGGTTACACCAGTATCACTGGTGTCGATGCTCTCAATCCGGTTGAAAGAAGTTTGCAAAGTGTGTTGGATGAGCGTGTCAGTGTCAAACATTTTGGTGCTGTGGGCGATGAATTAACTGATGATACCGAAGCCATCAACCGAGCCTTGCAACAGATCTATGTCAGCAGCTTGAGTTCGTTTACTCCAGTACGTAGACGCATATATTTTCCTGGTGGTACCTACAGAGTCAGTGGTTATCTGGCCATACCTCCAAACACTGTGTTAGAAGGTGATGGTAAAAATTCCACAGTGTTATTGGGCACCACAGCCAACTCGGTCATAGTATCAGCCGATCGCAATTTTGCAATCAATCAACCTTGCTCTAATATCAGTATCTCGGGCATGACCTTGAGAAACAGCAGTACCAATCCTGTGATCAGTTTACTGGATACAAACAATGCAGTGATCAACGATTGCATCATATCTGGAAATGTCAGTGTGTCGTCGGCTCAGGGTGTGCGTATCACAAACAGCACCATCACCGGAGCGGCCACCACGATCACATTGACCAGCACCTCGGGTTTTGTAAGTCAAAACAATTGGTTCCCACAGTCTGTGGCCTTTCCTATTGTGGGACTAACTGGCAACAACTACAGCATTGGTGACAGTTTTGGTGTCAGCAGTGTCAACGGTGCCGGACTATATCTTGGCAGCGCCAAAACAACAACCTCGGCCAACGTGCCACTAAGTGCTGGATCTAACACCATAACAACTCTACACAATGGCGGCGCCAGCCTGCTGTACGAAATCGGCAGTGCCGGAAACTTTAGAAGTGGTATCTTGAAGTATTCTCGAAACGGCAGCAGTGTGGTGTTTGAAGATGAATACAGTGAAACCGGTTCTGGGGTCAGTGCCAATCTTTATGTGGCATCTTCTGGCATATTAAGTTGTAGTGTTTCAGCCACAGCATATATAAAATACAGCGTTAGACAATTCGTATAAACCAATGTTTCACTTGCCTGCCGAAGATCGACTGAGATCATGGCGTGATTTTCGATCCACTATTGAATCTTTACCCATTGACCAAGCCTTGGACCAAACCGCAGAATTTTGGTCTCGTGCTCCTTTTGTTCCTTACTGTTTGGATCCTGCTGACGAAGAAACTTGGCCAGATCCTTGGACATTGATCTATGAAAATGTCTACTGTGATCTTGCAAAATGTTTGGGAATAGTTTATACTTTGTGTCTTACCACACACAATGATGAGTTAGAAGTAGAAATAAGAGTATATAAAGATCCGGTCACAGGGTACGAGTATAATTTAGCTTGGTTCAATCAAGGAAAATATATTCTTAATATGATTGACGGAGAAGTTGTAAATATCAAACAGTTCGATAAAAATTTTAAATTAACAAAAACCGTAACAACAAAAAAATTACAATTAGAAATATAACCAGAGGTATTAATGACTGCTATTCAAGTAACAAAAAGAGAAGGACATCGAGAGGACCTGGATCTCGAAAAACTACACAAAGTAGTGTTCTGGGCCACACAGGGAATCACCGGAGTCAGTGCCAGTGAAGTTGAAATAAAAAGCCATATACAGTTTTACAACGGAATCAAAACCACAGATATTCAAGAAACTCTGATCAAGAGCGCCGCTGACTTGATCAGTGAAAGCACTCCTAACTATCAACATGTGGCTGGTCGCTTGATCACCTATCATTTGCGTAAACAAGTGTACAACAGCTACACACCTTGGCATCTCTACGAACTGGTACAACGCAACGTAGATATCGGCTACTACGATCGTGGCCTGTTAGAAGCATACACGCCCGAAGAGTGGACCGAACTAAACACCTACGTTGATCACACCCGAGATGAACATTTTACCTATGTGGCCATGGAACAATGGCGTGGCAAATACCTGGTACAAAATCGCGTGACCCGAGAAATATTTGAAACACCGCAGATGGCCTACATCTTGATAGCGGCCACCTTGTTTCAAAGCTATCCCAAGGACACACGCCTACGTTGGGTAAAGGATTATTATGACGCAATTAGTCTTGGGGATATCAGCCTTCCTACTCCCGTTATGGCTGGGGTACGTACTCCACAAAAACAATTTTCGAGCTGTGTGCTCATTGAAACAGATGATAGTCTTGATAGCATTAACGCTACTGCTAGTAGTATCGTCAAGTATGTATCACAAAAAGCCGGAATTGGTATCGGCGCCGGCCGTATCAGAGCCTTGGGCAGTCCCATCCGCTCAGGCGATGCTTACCACACAGGCGTAGTACCATTCTATAAACTGTTCCAAAGTGCCACCAGGAGTTGCAGCCAAGGCGGTGTACGCAATGGTGCAGCCACCTTATACTATCCCATCTGGCACCTGGAAATCGAAGAACTGATCGTGTTAAAGAACAACAAGGGCACCGAGGATAATCGTGTGCGTCAGATGGATTACGGGGTCCAATTCAACAAATTAATGTATGAAAGATTGATCACAGGCGGCGATATCACCTGTTTTAGTCCCCACGATGTGCCTGAAATGTACGAAGCATTCTTCAATGATCAAGATCGTTTCAAAGAACTCTACGAGCGTGCCGAACGCAATACCAAACTGCGTAAGAAAACTTTTAGAGCCATTGACCTGTTCAGTCGTTTCATGCAGGAACGCAAAGACACAGGACGCATCTACTTGCAGAATGTGGACCATGCCAACACACACAGTCCATTCAAGGAAAAAATTGCTCCAGTAAAGATGAGCAATCTGTGTTGCGAGATTGACCTTCCCACAGTGCCACTAAATGATGTCAATGATGAAGCGGGTCGTATAGCCTTGTGTACATTAAGTGCCATCAACTGGGGCAACATCAAAGAACCCAAAGATTTTCGTAAACCCTGTGAGTTGGCTGTGCGTGGTCTAGATGCCTTGTTGAGTTATCAAGGTTATCCAGTGCGGGCAGCAGAATTAGCCACCCAAGAGTTTCGCCCACTGGGCATAGGTATTATCAATTTTGCCTACTTCCTGGCCAAGAATGATGTGGGCTACAGTAGCCCTGAAGCCATGTCCTTGGTGGATGAATATGCCGAAGCCTGGAGTTATTATCTATTAAAAGCCTCGGCTGATCTCGCCGTTGAACAAGGACCTTGCACACGTTGGCAAGATCTCAAGAGTGCTGATGGACTTTTGCCCATTGACACACGCAAGGCTGATGTGGACGAACTGGTCGCACACCAGGAACGCATGCCTTGGGCAGAACTGCGTGAACAAATAAAACAAACTGGTCAGCGTAATGCTACCCTAATGGCTCTGATGCCAGCAGAAACATCAGCACAGATTTCAAACGCCACCAACGGAATTGAGCCCCCACGCAGTTATGTGTCAATCAAGCAAAGCAAGGATGGTGTGCTCAAGCAAGTGGTTCCTGAATATCGTAGATTAAAAAATCGTTATGAGCTCTTATGGGATCAACGCAGTCCCGAAGGTTATCTGAGACTGTGTGCCATTCTACAGAAGTATATTGATCAAGGAATCAGTGTAAATACATCCTACAATCCACATTTTTATGACGATGAAAAAATCCCCATGAGTGACATGTTGAAAGACATCATTCAATTCTACAAATATGGTGGTAAACAGTTGTACTATTTCAACACCAATGATGGTCAAGGCGAAATTGATGTAGATAAATTAACGGCATCGCAAACACCAGAACAAGTAGATGATGCCGCTGAATGTGATAGTTGTGTAATTTAAGGAGCTAAAAATGAGTGTATTCAATATTCGTAAAACAGATCATACCAAGGCCTTGGCATTTTTAGACCCCAACGGCACACCTGCGGTGCAACGCTATGATGTATTAAAATATCGTCAGTTTGATAAACTCACTGACAAACAATTGGGATTCTTTTGGAGACCTGAGGAAGTTGATGTGTTGCGTGATGCCAAAGACTTCAAAGATCTCACAGAATTTGAACAGCATATTTTTACCAGCAATCTCAAAAGACAAATCCTGTTAGACAGCGTGCAAGGTCGATCACCTAACTTGGCCTTGTTGCCCTTGGCCACCATACCCGAATTAGAAACCTGGATTGAAACTTGGGCATTCAATGAAACCATACACAGCCGTAGTTACACACACATCATCCGTAATGTGTATTCAGATCCCAGCCAGGTCTTTGACGAACTCATGGAGCTGGAAGAAATTGTAAACTGTGCCCAAGACATCAGCAAATACTACGATGATCTCATTGAAGCGTCGAGTTGGTATCGCATGCTGGGCGTGGGAACACACACAGTCAATGGTCGTGAAGTGGTTGTAGACATCTATGATCTCAAGAAAAAACTATGGTTAGCCATCAACAGTGTAAATGCTCTGGAAGGTATCAGATTCTATGTGAGCTTTGCCTGCTCCTGGGCTTTTGCTGAACTCAAGAAAATGGAAGGCAACGCCAAGATCATCAAACTTATTGCACGAGACGAAAACGTACACCTAGGGTCCACGCAAACCCTGCTCAAATTGCTACCACAAGATGATCCCGACTATGTGACCATCAAAGAACAAACTCGTGCAGAGTGTACACAGATGTTCCTGGCGGCTGCTGAACAAGAAAAAACCTGGGCCAAGTACCTGTTCAAAGATGGAAGCATGATCGGTCTCAATCAGATCTTGCTCAGCCAGTATGTGGATTGGTTGACCTGCAAACGCATGACAGCAGTGGGTCTTGACTGTGGTATGAAGATGGGATCTAATCCACTGCCCTGGACACAAAAATGGATCGCAGGTGCCGAAGTACAGGTAGCACCTCAAGAAACCGAAATCACCACCTATGTGATTGGTGGTACCAAACAAGACGTCGATAACAACACATTCCGAGGATTAAGTCTATGATTACTGTATATTCAAAAGCCAACTGCCCATTCTGCGACAAAGCCAAGGCCTTGTTAAAACTAAAAGGTGTTGTATTCACAGAAGTGCGAATCGATCAAGATGACCAGGCCCGCGAGTTTATCGTGGGCCAAGGGCATAGAACTGTACCACAGATTTACCAAAATGGTGAATTATTAGTAGAAGGTGGTTTTCAGGGGCTAAGTAAACAGCCCGATGAGTTTTTCAATAAAATTAAGGAATAACTATGTTAGTTCAAAAAAATTATACCACCGGTGACGTGGTATGCTTCAAGCTGGTCAACGGTGACGAAACTGTAGCAAAAATCGTAGAAGAAACTGACACAGCGTTTGTGGTCAGCCGTCCATGCACTGTGGTTCCTAGTCCACAGGGTCTAGGACTCATGCAAAGCCTGTTTTCAGCGGATATAAATACTAATATAACGCTGAACAAGACTCATGTGATCATGCATAGTCCGGTGGTTGATAAATTGCAATCACACTATATCCAAACTACCACAGGTATTCAGCCGGTAACCAAAGGTTCTATTATCACATAATGACACGACCCATAGCATGTACCGGGGATAAAACAACTCCACCATTTGGCCCACCCAATGTGATCGCATCGATCACACAAAATGTGTTGGCCGGTGGACGACCAGTGGCCACGGCCGGAGCCATAGTGGCTCCACACGGAAACTGGCGTAATCCCAAGGCACCAGGATACAATCCCAAATGCAAACTGGCCAAGGTAGAACCCATACTGACCAGTAAAACTGTGTTTGCCCAAGGCAAACCCGTGGCTGTGGTAGGGGGCCCTGGACTAGGTAGCCTGTGTAGTTGCAGATATCACAACATCCAAGGACCGGGCGTGCCCACGGTATTGGTTGGATTGTAAACAATGACCACAGCTATTAGCCTGAATGCGGCCAGCAGTATAATCAATGGTCAGGGCCTGGCGGCAAACACCGTGGTCGGTTCTCAACTGACCACACTACAATCCAAACCCAGCATTGTTTTTATTGCTAACATTTTTGCCAATGGCAATGCCAACGCAGCCGGTAACTCATATTCAAATGTTTCTTCAGCACTGAACAATATTGGATCTGGTGTGACCAGGGGTCAATGGCTTATAGACTTTTATCCCAGTAATGTCACACCCACCTCCAGCGGTAATATTTTCACATATGGTGGCTCGAGCAGCAGTACCAGTTTCAGTGCCGTGGTCCGCCGACAAAGCGAATTGCCGTTTGACAATGGCCTGGCCGGATTTGCCAATGTTTACTTTTTGGTTTCAGGACATGCACAGGGGATTTTTGAAACTGTAAGCAGTGTAAAACTGCTGGAAGATAAAACCTATGCTGAATCGGGCATAGGATTCACTGGTCCACTGGACTTGATCACTGCTGGTATTGGCACCCGTGCCAATCTCATAGCCAATGTGATCTCTGGCTGGGGCACCATGTATGATATCAAAAACATCAGCAAGATGGCCGACCCTTATGTGTTTGGACAAAACATACTCAATCAACAGTTGGGCTATGTCAATGCTCTAACAGACCAACTGATATCAGTGGGTCTTGATCCGGCAGATTTAAGTGACATACAACCCAGTATTACCACTACCACCCAACAAGAAACCACAGTAACAGTCAGCTCGTTTGTTGGTGAAATAGAACTGCCTGTGTTGCAAGAAGTAACCACAACCACTCCAGTCACAGGCAGCAGTCCCACAGTGGTTACCAATATCTATAAAACCATCACAGGTGCCAATCTGGCCACCATAGTCAATGCCACTGGATTTGTGACCAGTGTGGACAGCAGAGAAAAATTGTCAAACTTGGCCGACTTTTTAGACTTTAAAAAAGTAGTGCCTACCAATCTTTACCAGGCTTTAAAAAACGATCTCGCGATCGAAACCTTTGATGATTTTGGAAATTACATCGTGGGCAAATTGGGACAAGTTGGTCTAAGGACCTGGCAAGATCTAGCCGCCTTATTAAGAAACTTAGAAGTTCCCAGTTTAAATAATCTGCCTACTGGTGCCGGAACCAATGTATTATACACCAACACCGTGACCACATTCAATAACCTGTACGGCACCGGATCGGGACCATTTAGTAATCCAACCATAAAAGACTATTTGGGAACCGCCGCAGGCATGAATACTGGACCAAACCTCACAGTGATCAATGGTCACTACGATACCTTGGCCACTTACATAAATTCCACGGTACAGGCACTGGACAAGGCCGTGGCTGATTATGTCACCTACTACGCAGCCTATGATGCAGATTTTTACAGTAATGTGCCTGTTGGGCTAACCGAACCCGACATCAACATGATTGTCAGTAATGTGACTGCTTTGAATGCGGCTCTAAATTCCATACCTGACAGCACAGCCTATTCTCAGAGTGCAGAAGCCTATTATGGCATACTGGCTCAGATTGCTCGAGAAGTTCCAAATTTACAACGAGCCGGTGTGGTGTTTACCACCGGGCCCACTGATATTTTGACTAGTTTTGGAGAAAGCATTGGACAAACAGCCAGTGACAAAATCGAACAGGAAACCTATCAATTTTTTGCCAACATAGTCACTAACAATCAGCACGGAGATGCCATCCGAGCCGCAGTAGCCGAAGTTTTAAATCAACGGTTGCTCAACAATGCCGGGATCTTGACCTACAATGATCCTGAGCCCAGAAGCGTAATCACACAAAGTCAAAGCCAAAATGTGCCAATAACTACATACTTATCTCGCAATAAGTAGGGTTATTACCACAGTTTTTGGGCAAATCGCGATACTTAGCTTGACTTTTTTCAACTTATATAGTAGTATTACTGATATTCTTGATGTTTAAATATCTAACGAATCCAAAAAAGGAGGAAACATATGATCGCAATTTTGGATAAGATTAAACACCTTGATGCTGTTCAACTAGTAAAAACATCAATGCGTTTAATTTGTTTTTTGGTTCTAGTAGCCGTGGTAGTACAGGTTACTGTGACCAAATTAGAAACCTTGAAGGTCAACAATGAAGTTTATCGTCAGGGGTTTATTAGTGTAGCAGAACGGACCAAACAGTTGGAATGTTTGACCCGTAACATTTATTATGAAGCTGCCACCGAGCCTTTTGAAGGCAAGGTAGCTGTGGCACAGGTCACCATGAATCGCGTGGAGTCAGGCCGTTTTGGACAAGACGTGTGTGGTGTGGTTTATCAGAAAAATGTAATCTATGAAAAAATAGTTTGCCAATTTTCGTGGACTTGTGATGGTGTCAGCCGAGTCAAGCCCATTTATGCGGCACACTATCGTGAAAGCGAAGAAGTGGCCAAAAAAGTTCTTTTGGAAAACTTCCGTTTGCCCAGCATGAAGGATGCCATGTATTATCATGCTGACTACGTGAACCCACGCTGGGGCAAACCACAGGTGGCCAAGATCGGTCGTCACATTTTTTACAGGGAACACAAATGAACTTTATTAACAATATCAAACCGGCTATCAGCCGATTCTTCAGCCAACACTTTGGTCAACTCAGTGCTGATACCCTGGGCTGGTTGGCACCCATAGTGATACATTGTGCAACTATACCCAGCCTGTTGGCACTATTAACTGGCTTGAGTGATCGTACTCCGCCTATTGATGTTGTGTTGTTTATGTGGGCAGGTCTTGTGTTGCTGTTTGGTCGTGCTATTATTCTCAAAGACATGTTTAATATCATCACCATTGGCACAGGATTTATAGTACAAGCAACAATAATGGCCTTGATCCTATTCAAATAAATGTTTTTTGAAACCCTACGGCGTATCAAGTCTATAGCTACTAGACACAGTGGCAAGACTTATACGCCTGAAGGTCTCACACATCTTATTAGAATGCAGTTCCGTGATCCGCAGTTACAATTTCAAACCAGCAGAGATCGCCGAGTGGCCCGTGGAAATTTCTGGATTGGTGGAGAATATCGTTGCACTGACGACGAGCAAGATGAACCTTGCATAACCATCACCCTGACTTATCCGGCCAAACAAAAAACCTGCAACATTGACCACCACAACTGGAACAAAATGGCTTTCCATATTGCCGATGTGGTCACACACGAATACCTGCATCAATGGTACAGTCGGCAACGAGGATATCGCAACGGTCCCGGTTATCGTGATCGGCAAAATTTGCGTTATTCGGAAAGCATGCAGGACTATCTAGGTTGTGAAGATGAAATACAGGCTCATGCCTTTAATGTGTGTTCAGAAATGTTGGTGTATGGAAAAAGCATGGAACAGACCAAGACCTATAAACTGTACCAACGACACTTCCGAAACGACCCAAAAGTAGTATTAAAACTAAAACAACAGGCTGTTAAATATATTAAACGATGGGAGCAGAGCAATGAGCAAGTTGGCCCAAGAACAAGACTTCACAGTAGATGAGGTTTTCAACGAAGAAATCACCGAAGAAGATTATGGTTTTATAGTAGGGCCCGACGGCAAACTCAAAGCCGTGTTTTTACCCGAAAATGTTCCTTTTAAAACTCACAAAACAATCCAGCGTATCTGTAAGATTTTTGGTATCACAGATCCAGCACAGCTGGAAGATCAAACCCTGCACTAAGTTAGTGCCCACTAACCCAGCTATTTCAATAGGTTAGCGCCTGCTAACCTCACGGTTGACTCGAAATTCCTGAAATAGTATAATACTTGTATAGTAACTAATAAGGAGCTGGTATGTCAAAGCTGATTTCGTTTGCTGGTGTTAGTCGTGTCAACGGTGAGCTCAAATTCCGTGGTGCACAAAACGTCAATCGTATTACCCAACTACAGAAGTTAGGTGACACCGAAGTTGAAATGCGTTATCTAGGTAGTGAAATGACCAAAAGCCAAGCTGCCAAAGAATTGCTGGCCATGAACTTTGCCAATGGTCGTGCCGAAATTGATGCACTATTAGTTTCTGTGGCTAACGATGACAATCCGTTCAAACCTGCTAAACCTGCCAAACCTCGAACTGTCAAGGCTAAAAATATCATAGTCAAAAAATCAGCTCCGGTCAAATTTGATTGGGACGCACCTATGACTCCTAGAGAAGCGGCTCGGGTCCGTGCTGAGTTTATGAAAAAACTCCGTGCTGTGTACGAGGCCAACTAATGTATTATCATCATGGTGATCTGGTAACCGAGGCTTTCATAGCCGGGTTACCCGAACTGTATCAAACAGTCAAGCAGTACCCTGAACTGCGTATGGTGCCCATTGATCGTGTAGATGCTGTTCGAGCCGGTCTCAAACAACTGGGCTATGTGGTTCGCATACGTTATCGTGGTCCTCACCGGCAACAGAGAGATACGCTCAAAAGAAATGCCCATGCCTTTACTGTTTACTTTAAGGAGTGATTGAATGAAAAGTTTATATAATTATTTGGGTTATGAATATTGCCCCTGGGACGATGTGGAAGAAGACAACATCAAAACATTCCACGAGTGTTACAAAGATGGCCAGCGTATTCGCATGCCACAGGAGTTTTACAACCACAGTCCGTATAGTCTGATCAGCTACGACGAGTTTGTCAAGCATGTACAGACTGTTGAAGTTTTTGTGCAAGGATAAACAGGTGTATTTTTGGCGTTTCTGGATCGTGATTGGTGTGGTATATTTTGGTACTCACCTCATGCTGGGTTATATAAAATGTGCCAATACCCTGTGCCCGGGCGACCTAGAAGATGGTTGGGTCCTGGAGTTTGTGGACGAGGACACTGGTCAACGCATGATCAAAGATGGCAGTCGTATAATGACCTTGAAAGAATGGGAAGCTACACAAAATGATAACAGTAATCGGTTACAAAAACGGTAAAGAGTGCAGGCACGAACTGTGCTATGATGTTTGGAGTGCTGACCAAACCGCTGAAGAAATGAAAGAGTGTACCAACCTTTATGACGAAGTTAAAATTGTAATCACGGAGGAGCAAAATGGAAAAACCTGATGAACCCTTGTTTAGCATACGCTACACTATTCCCAAAAAAGACATACAGGCTTTTGTGGACAGTCTACACACCATGCAGTTTGATTACCTGGAGCAGGCCGTGGAAGCCAGTAAATACAAAGATGCCCAGGCAGTGATCAAACGCATCATGGAGATGAAATGACTGATTCGGATAAATTGATACAGGATTTTTTGGAAGATCGTGTTAAACTAGAAGAACTCACCACCGAGCAACTGGACAACGTGCTAGACGGCCTGATAGAGATAGGTGAAAGTTTTTTACATACAGATCGCCACGAAGTTGGTGTGCGTATTTTACAGGCACTAGATGCGGCCATTGACTTGAAAAGTCATCTGGATTCAGATGACAGTTTTGAACGGGCCATAGAAGAGGCAGAAGCACGTGGATCAACTTACTGGGAATTTGAAACATACAGTGTTCACTAAACTAAAACGTATTGGCTTCTGTTGCAAATGGCTTAACGATCCGTCCGAATGCGGCGGCATGAAAGTCAATGCCAAAGACCGTGATCTAAATGGTCGCTCAACTACCATGCGTTGGTTGCGTGAGCATCCGGCTGAAGCTGAACAGCGACAGTGGGACATCATGAATCACAACACAGCCGCGGCTGTGAAGTTGATCGAGCGTGTGGCTAGTCTACCTGAGAATCGCAGAATGGTACGCCTGGGTAGCGAAATGCTACAGGGCTACACAGAGAAAGATTGGAAAGCCTGGTGGCAACGTCCTGAAATCCAAAGTCATCTAGAGAAGATATTTGCACCCATTGGCGAAACTGCCCGCAGGCTAGATGTTAGGCTCAGCTTCCACCCTGGACAGTTTTGTGTGCTGGGAAGCGAAAGCGAAGAAATAGTAAATAGAAGTATAGAGGAGTTTGAATACCATGCGGATATGGCCAGATGGATGGGTTATGGCAAATCCTTCCAGGATTTTAAAATCAACGTACACATATCAGGTAAAGCCGGTGCC
>JACCDW011580387.1_pt1 | contig 38538 bp, 33 predicted proteins | sample 7449781 | NCBI WGS metagenome assembly JACCDW01 (sample SAMN15323449, study PRJNA562643) | freshwater metagenome | isolation source: river surface water | place: USA:Blue River Watershed | collected 2017-08-18 | reverse complement strand
TTCACGACCATTTTACATCGATTACAAACCATGTTTTTAATGTATAGTTTCATTAATTTAAGGTTTCAACAACTTTACCACATCCCAACATTTTAGAACCATAATAAGGGTTTTTAACGATGTTCTCCTTGCTCAACCAATTTGCACCCTTGCCTTTGTTAGCCATTGGACAAAATTGATAATATGTTGGGGTCTCTTGTTTTGAGACTTTCATCACCGAATACATGTTTTTAGATAAAGATGTAAAGTGGTCTCTTTGATGTCCCGCATCTTTGGTTTCTGAAATATGTTCCGCATCAAAGACCAAATCTTTCATCACTTTCATCCATTCTACATGTTCTTCTTTCGTTAATGATTCCATTTTGACCGAATTAATAGAATTCAACAGGGATACTGCTTTTGTTGCTGCCAGATTACCATCCGTTTTCACCAAAGCATCTTTCACTGCAAAATAGGAATCGAATACTTCTTTGAGTTTCTCTTCTTGTATATTTGTTGCTAAAATGGGCGCGACAACTTTTTCTTCTACAGCAAGAATTACCGGTTTTACGTCTTCAACTAATGCAACAACTTTTCCTGTCCGTTCATATTGGCAACAAGTTTCAAGTTTAGCATAAACATTGTCAGGAGCGAGAAATTTGTCGCTGTCATATCCTGCCAAACCAATTCGCTTTAGAATTTCATCTTGATTTGTTTTCTTTTCATCATAGGTTAGGATGGCCATTTTCGTATCCTTGTTCCATTCTATATGGACCACATTCTTTACATTAGCAGCCGATTCGATGGTCTTCTTACAGATAGAACAATTTCCATAAATGTGTACGGTTTCTACCTTGGCATTTTTAATTTCTGCGAAACATGTCGAGATGGATAGCATTAATGCCATAGCCATCAATAATTTTATTGATTTCATTTTTTGAAATTTTTTTATAAAAATAGTAAGAATTGAAGCAATAATTTGCTTCCGTTGAGACAGTCCTATGACTGCCATGGCAATAAATTAGCCTATATTGGGAGGGGTCCAAATGTAACCAAAGCCAAAAGAATGGTAGGTTTCGTTGTAATAAGATTTTACTTTTTCACTAGTTCTAAAGGTAATAATATCTACGCGCACTAAATAATTAGACAAAACCAGCGACGTTAAAGTTGGCGGACAACTACATTTTGAATTATCACAATTCCCCCCACAACTATTGTCTTCCTTCTGTTGGGTGTTTTTATGATTATTGCAACAATCCTTTTTATTAGATTTATCAGACGAGTCTTTTAAACAGCAGGATTTCTCCGCTTTCTTAGATTTTGTTCCACACGCATAGGATTTCACGGGCACGGTTAGGCAGCCAAGAAATGTAATTATGAGAAGTATGTGAAATTTTTGCAACATGGTACTTATAACGATAAAAGTACGAATTTGTTTCAATTTTTAATGAATTAGCTCTAAATTTTAATACTTCCTTCAAATAAAGTGCTGTTATACTAATTTCACAATTAATGATAAAACGTGCAATTTCTTACAATGAATGAAAAAGTGATGAATGTCAAATACTACCTCCAATTTAAACGAAGTTAAAAGAAAAACACTTGTCGGATTTCCAATATCCAAACCAACTCTTGGCACATTCTTGGCACAAAACGAAAATATCAGATATAATCCTCTTAGAAAAAGGTCTTAAAACCACCATACCCTCTACTGGGCTCGAACCACAAAAATCGTTGAATAGAGGAAATATGGATGGATTTTAAACGAAAAAAGTCACTATTTCTAGTGACTTTCTTGTTTGCTCCCTCTCCTGGGCTCGAACCAGGGACCCCATGATTAACAGTCATGTGCTCTAACCAACTGAGCTAAGAAGGAATTTTGTTCCTATTGGGACTGCAAAAATAGGGGTCTAAATCATTAAATGCAAGATAGACCCCCGTTTTTTTTCAAATTTATTTCTTTTCCGACTTTTTAGCCTCCTTTTTCTTGACTACTTCGCCGTCCTTCAACTTCTTCGCCACCGTCGCATAAGGCCCCGAAATGATCTCCTGACCCTCCTTCAAGCCCGAAATAATTTCAATATTCTCAAAGTCCGAAATACCCGTCTTCACTACAACCTGTTTCGCCTTGCCTTTCTCCTCCACAAAGACCACTTCTTTCGTGCTCTCCTTGCGCTTCTTCGCCGCATTGGCATCTTCCTGCGTCGTCACCGCCGCTCCATCTTCCGACTTCGCTTCGCCTTCCTTCGCCTCTGATTCAGCTCCTAATTCCCTTGTTGTCACCGCAGATAATGGCGCCGTTAAGATGTTCTCCTTCGTATTTGTCAAAATCTCCACAGAGGCCGTCATGCCCGGCTTTAAGGGATACGACAATTTCCCCTGAATCAAATCCGCATACGAACTGCGCAAGACACGAATCTTTACCTCAAATTCAGTGACCGCATCGGTTGTCACCGACTGTGCCGTTCCCGATGAATTCGCCGAACTCGCTACCTCATACACCACACCCTTAAACTTGCGCTCCGATGACGAAAATGCATCCACATCAATCAATACCGTATCCCCCAAACTCACCCGCGTAATGTCATTCTCATTCACATTGACACGCACCTCCATGTTGTTCAAATTCGCAATTCGCAACATCTCCGTTCCCGCCATCTGCGAAGTTCCTACCACACGCTCACCCAATTCCACATTCAATTTCGAAATAATCCCACTCTGCGGCGCATAAATCGTCGTCTTCGTTAAATTGGTCTTCGCCTCTTTAAATGCCGCCTCCGCAGATTTTACGTTAAAATTCGCCGCCTTAACATTCGCTTTGGCCGCTTCCAGGTCTTGTTTGGCAACTAAATAGGCCGACTGGAACTGATCGAAATCCGAATCCGAAATCACCTTGTCATTATGTAAACGATTGTTCCGGTCAAAGTCAATTTTCGCCTTGCTTAAACGCGCTTCACTCTGCGCCAAAACGGCCTTGCTCTGCTCCGAACTCGCCTTCATCGCATTCACCTGCGCCTCCGCACGTGCCAATAATGATACATAATTGTCGGGGCGAATCTTCAATAATTCCTGACCAGCAACCACCGAATCTCCCTCAGCTACTTTCAAGGAAACGATCTCTCCAGACACATCGGGTGAAACCTTCACCTCAACTTCCGGTTGAATCTTTCCGGATGCCGAAACCTTCTCAACAATCGTCGCCTTCATCACTTTGGCATATTCCACCTCCGTAGGCTCCGCCTTCCCGATCCACTCCATCTTCTTCGCCAAGGCCAATCCCCCAAAAATCAATACCACCACTCCAGCGATGATAATCCACGTTTTTTTGTTATTCATATTGTTAATTGTTAGTCCGTTTTCAGTCGACAGTCGTCAGAATGTTTAATTTTATGTTCTTTTATTATCCCGGGTCTTTTGTTTAGGCCCCTAGGTTAAATCCTAGGGTTATAAATTCATTATCCTTTACTTAAAACCTAGGGCTATAAAATACCCTCTAAGCCTAGAGAGTTAACATGGGAACACCATAATTCTTAACTCTTAATTCTTCCCTCTTAATTAAAATGTCAAACTCTTTCCCTGGTAGTAATCCAAAATCTTCGTCCGAAATACAAAATCATATTTCACTTGTATCAATGCCAAACGCGCCTTGTCCAAATTCGTCTTCTGTAAATTATAACTCACAAAATCGATCGTTCCTGCATTAAAACGGCTTTCGGACGCCCGGAAACTTTCTTCCAAAGCCGAAACTTGTTGGGACGACGCCTCATACTTATTCGCCGCATTCAACATATTCACATAAGCCTGCTCAATGTTTTGACGCAAGGTCAAACGCGCACGATCCGCCTCAATTTCCGCATTTTCCTTCTGTAATCCCGCCTGCATCACCCGCGTACGATTCGCATATTTGGCAAAAATGGGGATGTTTAAATTCAAGGACAAGACCTTATTTTGCGTGTTATTTAACTGATCAAAATACCCCACCGTCGTTCCTTCGCCAAATTTCGGCTGAACCGTGGATACGGGATAGGACGTTCCGCCAATGGCTACCGTTCCTAAATTGACGGTTTGGGTTCCCAATAATTCCACCGACTTCAAGGCGTTCGATTGATTTGCCGACCAGCTTCCGCTCATCGATAGGGTAGGCAAGCGCAATGCCTTCGCAACATCGACGCTTTTTGACGCTCCTTGTACCCGAAAATCCGCCGCACGAACCAAGGGTTGAATCTCCAAGGCTTTGGCATAAATCGCATCAACTGATAAATCATAAGCCTTCGATGATGGAACAGGAACCTGAATCCGCTGCAAATCAAATGCCCGAATCGTTGAGTCGTTTAGTAATTGCTGCAAAGTCAGTTTGTTGATGTCCAAGGAACTTTGAAAGGACACGACATTCGACTCCTCATTCGCCAACTGCGCCTTCAGGTCCAACACATTGGATACCGGCAAGGTCCCCGCAGTCACTAATTTCTGCGTCCGATCAATCTGTAATTTGGTGATTTCAGTCTGCGCTTTGGCAATCGATAATTGGTCCTCCGCATTTAAAATAGACAAATAGGAGAGGACAACTTGCAAGGCAATGTTCTCGCGCATCGACTGTAAATCCTGTTGCGTTGCCTTTAGCGCAAATTCGTTTTGCAATACCGCATTACGCAATTGCCCCCCATTAAAAAGGACCAAATTCGCATTCAAACCCACGTTATTGTAATTAATATTCCGCGAATCATAGCCGTTCGTATAGGGGTTAATCGACCGACCAAAACTCGCCGCCTGATTAATATTTCCTCCCAAAGAAGGCAATTGATTGTATTTTGATTGTTGGTATGTCAACTCCGCATTTTTTAGATTCACCTCATAAGACTTGACCGTCAAATTATGCTGAAGTGCGATGTCCACCGCCTGGCTTAAACTCAAATGCACCAAAGCGGCATTGCCCTGAATGGCCGTTTGCGCATGTGCCCCCCAGGACATTCCTGTCAACAAGGCAAGCGAAAGATATTTTTTAATAGACATAGACGTCGATAGAATTAGTTCACAATAATACACAAATGCGTTTTGTGCAAGTTTGATTTTTGGATAAACGGCAAGAGTCGCTGATAAAATCCGCGATTACTGCACAACAGGAAACCTGCGCTTCGCATCCGCTCGCGAAAACGCATTAAAATGCCACCACTCAAATTCGATGCGCATGAAGCCCGCCGACTGCATGGCATTCCTTAAAATCAAGCGATTCTGATACGCTTTTTGACTCAATATTCCCGCTGCCAGCATCGCCTTTTCCTTGGAAGGATAGGCCAAATCACCAAAAAAATCATATTTCGTACCCATATCCAGCGGCTTTCCTTGCGCATCCGCAACAGTCAAATCCAATGCCGAACCATAATTATGAATGGAATGCTGCTTAGGATCCGCTACGTATTTTTGGCGCTCCGCAGGCGGGTACTGTGTCAAGCTATTCCATAAAATCCGTTGAATCGCGAGGGGACGAGCGGCATCGTAAACCAACAAATGATAACCCGGATGAGTCGTTTCAAGGGCCGCCTGGGCTTTTATCAGCATCTGTAAAACCGGTTTTTGGACATAAGCATGTCGCAAACAACCATAGACATCTTTTCCCATGAAATTATCTGACGTCCCATATTTCAATTCAACCCATATGCCCGGTGCATTTGAACTTACCTCAACCAAGCCTTGCTTTTCCATGGCAAGCTCAAACGAACAAGTTGTTTTTTGCGAATAAGCAACAAAGGAGAATAGGAGGAGAACAATCGTGCGCATAATAATCAGAGATTTTGCCTAAATTTAACCAAATTTCCTCGACCCTATGGCATTAAATTGGATTTGGTTTTTATTCTTCGGTGTGGCATTTGTGGTCGCGATCATACAATATTTATTCTTCGGGAATGCCGAAATATTCAAAATCCTCGTCGATGGCATGTTCGATTCCGCCGAGTTAGCTGTGATGAAAATCGCATTGCCACTTGCTGGCGTTATGACCTTTTTTATGGGCATACTACAAGTAGGGGAGAAGGCAGGTGCGATTCAGTTTTTGGCCAAACGCATCGGTCCGTTTTTCTCTCGTTTATTTCCCGAAATCCCCAAAGATCACCCTGTTCATGGCCAAATGATCATGAACTTTTCGGCCAATTTATTAGGCTTAGATAATGCGGCAACGCCTTTTGGACTAAAGGCCATGCAGAGTTTGCAGGAAGTAAATCCGGTCAAAGAAACCGCATCGAATTCACAAATCATGTTCTTGGTCTTGCACTCCGCCGGCCCGGTTTTGATACCCTTGAGCATCATGGCTCAACGGGCCATTTATGGCGCACAAGATGCCTCAGACATTTTCATTCCTTGCCTCATGGCAACTTATGCGACGACTATTACCGGTCTAATTATCGTTTCGATTAAGCAAAAAATTAACTTGTTGGAGCCCGTACTTTTCGCCTGGTTGGCCGGCCTTACTGCCTTATTAGGCGGCGTCTTGTGGTACTTCAGTTCCCTGCCCAAAGAGTCTATCGAATTGCAATCCAAAGTCATTTCAAACGGAATACTATTCTTGTTAATCTTCTCCTTTATCGCGGCAGCTATGCGCAAGAAGATCGACATTTTTGGAACCTTCGTTGAGGGTGCCAAGGGCGGATTTGAAACTTCTGTTAAAATCATTCCCTACCTCGTAGGCATGTTAGTGGCCATCTCCTGTTTGCGCAACTCTGGCGTCTTAGGCTACATCGTGGACGGGATTAAATACATTGTGGACTTGTCGGGCATCGACAACCGCTGGGTAGATGCCATGCCAACGGCCTTATTGCATCCCGTTAGTGGGAGTGGGTCTCGTGCCATGATGATTGATACGATGAAGACCTTTGGTTCAGATTCGTTCGTGGGACGATTGTCTTGTGTATTCCAAGGTTCTGCTGAAACGGTTTTGTATGTGGTGGCCTTGTACTTTGGTTCGGTCCAAGTGCGTAACATTCGCTATACCTTGTGGGCGGGATTAATTGCAGACTTCGTCGGCATCGCAACGGCAATATGGGTCAGCTATTTGTTCTTTGGCTAATTCAAAGGCAAAACCAAAGAAACATTTCCTCCGATGACATCCGGTTTCCAAAGACCTTTGTCGGCACCCACAGCTGCTTTCAACTGCGCATCATAGCCCATAAGTTGCACGGGACGCTGCCATTGTAAGCCAATTGAATATTGTTTTTTTACGGGAATATATTCTTCATCAAACCAGCCAAAGGCATTCGACATGGAGCCGCGAAACAACAAAGCATTTTCGCCGATTTTGGCCTCAATGCCAATATAAAAGGACTCTACGCGATTATTGTCATAGGAAGTCAAATTGGTATTGGTTAGATCCGTTTCGGAATCTAAGGTCATCATGGGTGTACCTATTCCTTTTCCAGCATAGGTCCATCCTTCCCGATAGACAGAATTGTTGAAATAATTGTCAAGTCCCCGATTAACATCAGAATCAATGAAAACAGACCCACCCTGAGAAGCGGTATTTAGGTATTCCAAAACCACTTTGGTAAGGCCTTGTTCAGCCTTTCGGGTAAATGACATTCCATGCAGGCCGTCTGTTATATTATTGCCGTGGTATAGCGATCCGTCCTCATATATGCTTTGGCGATAGAAAAAGATTTTGGCTTTTTTCCAATCGATTTCCATGCCCACATCCACAGAACCGAGGTGATTACCTAATCGGTTCCAGCCATCATTTATGCCATAAGTTGCTGTATCTCCGCCAACGACATTCATACTTTGGCCCGTAATCATGTAGAAATACTCTTTCAGTCCACTGGCAATTTTTCCATTTTTACCCGAAAAATTTCCCGGGTCAGCATACTTCAGTGTTCCTCCCCATTGTACCTGGTGATTAAATCCTCCATAGAATTTGAACAACCAATTCGGCTTGCCTAGTCGGCCGTAAAACGATTTTTGATGCAAATAGAAATCGGCCACATCGCTGCGTTGATTACCGAACCAGCCATGGGCATAATTCCCTTTGAAACCCACAATCCCTTGGACAAATTTAGGTGCCCAATAATCTTGGACGAAAAGATTAATCATGGGCATTGGTAGGGCATTTCCCGACCAGATATAAGATCCCGAACTAAGGGTAGAGTCAACCAGGCCTTGGATTTGTTTCTTCCGACCTGCTTGTAATTCAAAAATGCCAAACTTACCTTTTACATAGGCCTCTTGCAGCAAGACATCCGCTTTTGTTTCGGTCAAATTGACCAAGGCGCGAACGCCATACCCCCAGCTTGTCCTTTGATTCACCTGGACGAAATCGCTGAAAGAAACTGCCGCAGTACCATAACTTTCTTTAGTTGGAACAGCTCCATATTGATTCGCACGCAGCCAAAATGGGGTATAGGTCCCGTTTGTTACACCCGCGCCTAACTCCAGACTTGGTTCCTTTTTATCCTGTGCCCAAGCACAATAAGCCATCAAACTAAAAAGTAAAATCGCGCGAAGACGCATGTAATAGGGTTTAGGTGCGCAAAATACGAAAAATTAGTAAGAATGAAGCATGTAGAGACGCAAAGGCCTCCTTATAACCCTAGGCTTCAGCCTAGGGGGGATCCCCAGACTAAAGTCTAGGACTATAAACGGGTTTAGACTTGCGACTATTGACTACTCTCCACCCTTGCCACTAATTCAAAACCTAAGGAATCAATCCGCAAACGGACCTCGTGCCGGTTTTTAATCCCCATCACCTCCGCTTTTTGGCCTTTCAGGGCACCAGCATCAATGGTAATGAAATCACCTACTTGCAAAGTATTCCCAAAGACCTCCACCGCCGCATGTTGCGATAAAAATAATTGTATTGCCAGAATTTCTTCGTCTTGAATGACGGCTGGCTTTTGTAACCAATAAACAAAATTAACTACCCCTAAGGTCCTACGAACCGTTGCGCTTTGTTTTTCTAAATCAATATTGACAAAAACATAGGAGCGAAAAAGGGGCCCTTCGGTGACTTTGCGTCGGTCCGACCACTGTTTTTCGCGCTTATTTACGGGACAATAGGCTTCTATTCCAGCCTCTTTCAATCGCAAGGCTACTTTTTTCTCCGTGCGAGATTTTGTGTAAACCGCATACCAGGCCATACTACAATCGAGCGTCTACGATGGATTTGTCTAATACCGATTTGATATCAAAAAGCACCCCATCTTTGGCTTTTAATTCGCCATAGGCAAGATCCAAAAATTCGCGGTGTGCAACAGTCAATACAATGGCATCATACGCTTGACCCAATTCTGAAACTAGGTTAATTCCGTGTTCATGTGCAACCTCTTTGACATTTGCCCATGGATCATACACATCTACCTCCATGCCAAAATCAACTAATTCCTTGTAGATATCTACAACCCGAGAATTTCGTATATCAGGACAGTTTTCTTTGAAGGTAATGCCTAGCATCAAGGTTTTGGCACCCCCAATTTTCTTGCCCTTTTGAATAAGCAATTTTACCAGTTTATTGGCTACAAAAATCCCCATGTTATCATTCACCCGTCGGCCAGATAAAATAACCTGCGGATAATAGCCCAAACTCTCCGATTTATGCAATAAATAGTACGGATCCACACCAATACAGTGTCCGCCCACCAAACCGGGCTTAAAATTCAAGAAGTTCCATTTGGTACCAGCAGCTTCAAGGACCTCTGTCGTATCAATGCCCATCCGATCAAAGATCAACGAAAGTTCATTTACAAAGGAAATATTCACATCGCGTTGCGCATTTTCAATCGCCTTGCTCGCCTCAGCAACCTTCAACGAAGAAGCCTTGTGCGTTCCTGCGACGATAATTGAACGATATAATTGATCAACCCATTCCGCAATTTCTGGTGTGGACCCCGAGGTAACTTTTTTAATTTTCGTTAAGGTATTTACCTTGTCGCCTGGATTAATCCGCTCCGGCGAATAGCCACAGAAAAAGTCTTGATTAAATACCAGGCCCGAATGTTTTTCGAGTACCGGAACACAATCCTCCTCTGTGCAACCCGGATAAACGGTCGACTCATAAATCACAACATCGCCTTTCTTTAATGCTTTCCCAATCATTTCAGAAGCCTTCAACAAAGGACTCAAGTCAGGCTTTTTAAAATGATCGATGGGCGTAGGAACCGTGACAATAAAGGTATTACAGGTAGCTAAATCAGCTACCAGAGAAGAAAACCGTAAATTTTTCGATTCGGCTAATTGGGCTGCACTCACCTCTTGGGTACGATCGACGCCCGATTGCAATTCGGCAATGCGAGAGACATCAATATCAAATCCCAGGGTTGGATAAAGCTTACCAAATTCCACAGCAAGTGGGAATCCTACATAGCCCAAACCTATAATGGCAATGGATGGATTCATCTTATTTGGTAAATAATTGTACATCCGAAGCCATCATGTCTTTCACCAAAGCCGGCAAATCATATTGCAATTTCCAACCTAATTTTTCTTTCGCTTTTGTAGGATCACCGATCAACAACTCTACCTCTGTTGGACGGAAATAGCGTGGATCCACAGCAACAACTTCCTTCCCTATTTCTACTTGATATAAAGGATTATTGCACGCCTTGATTTTAGCTATTTCATTTGCCCCTTCTCCCGTAAATTCGACCTCTATCCCCACCTCACTAAATGCCATCCGAATAAAATCACGAACCGTTGTCGTAATTCCCGTAGCAATCACAAAATCTTCCGGTTTTTCTTGTTGTAAAATCAACCACATCGCCTCAACATAATCTTTGGCATGGCCCCAATCACGCTTCGCATCCAAGTTTCCCAAGTACAATTTGTCTTGTTGGCCCATCGCAATCTGTGCCACACCCCGCGTAATTTTACGCGTTACAAATGTTTCCCCGCGTAAAGGCGACTCATGATTAAATAATATCCCGTTGACAGCAAACATATCGTAAGCCTCTCGGTAATTCACCGTTATCCAATAGCCATATAATTTGGCAACCGCATAGGGAGAACGCGGATAAAAGGGCGTCTTTTCTGATTGCGGCACTTCCTGTACCAAGCCATATAATTCAGACGTAGATGCCTGATAAATCTTCGTTTTTTTCGTCAAACCCAATAATCGAACAGCCTCTAAAATACGCAAGGTTCCGATTCCGTCAACCTGAGCGGTATATTCGGGCTCGTCGAAAGAAACTTTGACATGCGACATCGCACCCAAATTGTATATTTCGTCTGGCTGAACATCCTGAATGATGCGAATGATATTAGTTGAATCACTTAAATCTCCGTAATGCAAATGGAAATTGGATGCATCAACATGCGGATCTTCATATAAATGGTCTATTCGCTGTGTGTTTATTAAGGAACTTCTGCGCTTAATTCCATGAACGACATAATTCTTGCTCAACAACAATTCTGCCAAATAGGCTCCATCCTGACCCGTAATACCCGTAATTAAGGCAACTTTTTTATCCTGTGACATACATCCAATTTAATGACTCCTCGCGGAAATTTTTCAAACCTCAAAATTACGAAAATTTAAGAGAGCACTCAATTTAATTCGTGAAAACACATGTTTTATTCATACAATGCCAAAATGGCCTTTTCATGTTTAGCATAAATAGCCTTTCTTTTCAACTTCAATGTGGGCGTAATTTCACCATCCTGAACGGTAAACAAACGAGGCAATAAAACGATTTTTTTTACCTGCTCATATTTCGCTACCGAAGCCATCGTGGACAAGACCTCCTCATCTAATTTCCGAATAACATCTTTGTTTTTAATTAATTCCTCCGGAGTTCCTGCAGGGATTCCATGTTGTTTACACCACACACCCAATGCTGTAAACTCAGGAATAATGAGTGCTGAAGGAAATTTTTGGCCTTCGCCTACGACCATACATTGCTCAATAAACGCCGATTCCTTCAATTTATTTTCGACCAATTGTGGTGCCACATATTTCCCGCCCGAAGTTTTAAATATTTCCTTTTTACGATCCGTAATCTTCAAATATTTTCCTTCAACCATTTCGCCAATGTCTCCCGTATGGAACCAACCCTCCTTGTCAACAGCCTCAGCGGTCGCTTCTGGATTCTTGTAATAACCGACCATCACCGAATCGCCTCGGACACAGATTTCCCCATCTTCAGCAATTTTCAGCTCGATTGTATCGACTAAAGTACCCACACAACCGATTCTAAAATCGGGTGGATTAACTTTCGAAACGGAAATCACCGGAGATGTTTCTGTCAAACCATAACCTTCACTTACTGGAACCCCTGCTGCCCAGAATACACGAGATAAACGAGGCTGTAAAGCTGCTGAACCGGATGCAATCAGACGCACGTTTCCACCCAAAGCCTCACGCCATTTACTAAAAATCAATTTCCGATAAACGGCAAGTTTTATAGAATCAATTAAACCCAATTTAACCATTGGATCATATTGTAAACCAAATTCAATCGCACCAAAAAAGAGTTTACGCTTAATGCCCGTTAATTCATTCCCTTTGGCCAATATTTTATCATACACTTTCTCTAATAAACGGGGAACGGATGCGAACATCGACGGCTTTACTTCTTTGATATTATCCGCGATGGTATCCATGCTCTCCGCATAATAGACTGAAACACCATAGGACATGTACATGTAAATATCTGTCCGCTCATAAATATGACACAAGGGTAAAAAACTCAATGCCCGATCACTTGCATGTAAATCAAAAAACTTTCCACGAATCAAGGATTTGACATTAGAAACAATATTATGATGTGTTAACATCACCCCTTTCGGTCGGCCTGTCGTACCCGACGTATAAATCAAGGTCAACAAATCACTTGGTTTCACAGCATCCTTCAAAACTTGTAATGGGGTTCTATCTTGCCCAAAACCCACATCTTTCACATCCGTCCACATGTCAGCACCCGATACGGGATCAAACGTAAAAATCTTCTTGATCTTGCGATTGCCTTTGGAGGCTTCTTTTGCTTTTAGATACAATTCTTCTCCTTCAACAAACACATACTTTACCTCTGCATTCTCAAAAATATATGCATAATCTTCTACGGTAATTGTTGGGTACATGGGTACAGAAACAGCACCTATTAATTGAATAGCAAAATCAACAAAATTCCACTCTGGTCGATTTCCCGAAATGATAGCAATTTTATCACCCGGCTTAATTTTCAATGCCAAAAGTCCCAAAGCAACATCTTGAATTGTTTCCAATGTTTCTTCAGAACTATATTTTCGCCATTCACCATTCCGTTTTAGGCAAAATAAATCTGATTTATGCTGCTGCTGATAAATCGGCAATAAATCAAATACACGAGTGAAATTGTTCAAGTCAATCATGGCATTTTTTGTAGTTTATGAATTTCAAAGGTAACAAAACAGCCACTCGATTTGCACTATTGAACGATTTTTTTGTACACAATGGTCCTTTGTCCACAAGTTATCCACAATCAAGGAGCCTTAATTATGCTATTTTATCTATTTATAAATATTTAATAGGACAAAAAATCAATATAACACCAAAACGGGTATACCCCGCCAGCGGCATTTCGTTTATCCACATACATAAATTAAAAAAAGAAAAACTTTTTAAAATCTTTTCTTTGTTTCTCTTTGTTGTTCTATGTGGATATGTGGATAAGTCTAAATTTGATTTGTAATGACCTAGTAATCAATTTACTATAGAATTTATTTAGCATTCTAATTTGTGGATAAAAAGCCTTGACAGCGTGGATAAGTGTGTACTTATACACATTTTCCATAGGCTCATTAAATTTATCCACATTCACCCACAGTAATTGTGGATAAAATGGGGGTTTATTGGATACTTATCAACACATCGCTGATTTGAAAATTAGCCTTTAATTTTATCTTGTTTGGAAAAAAATAGATGCTTTCGGGTTTTTGTTTAGTTTTAAAGTTGCCTAAATCCCATATTCCATTCCCATTGCGATCCTCTATTGCACGTAATTCGTATATGCCGGGTTCCACGTGTGGAAAATTGAATGTGTTTAAACCGATTTGTTGGTAAGCGATTTCCTTTGTATCCGATTTAATTAATTGAAATAGATGATTTCCTTTAGGTGAATTTATTCGCCCTGAAATACTTCCATAATTTTCTAAATCTTGAAATTCAAAAGCTTGTGTAAAGATTTGAGATGAATCTTTCTCCACACTGACAAAAGCATGCTTTGCAAATTTCAATTCAAATTTAGTACGTAATGGTAAATAGCTTTTTTGAATACTTAATTCATTAACAAATTTATTCCAGCGAAAGGCTTCGTCTGGGAGCTGAATTTCTTCGTCTGGTCCCGTTACAAATGATATAGCCTTGGTATTCACCCTTGCAATAGGCTTCTGAAATTTGATTACGATGGAGTCCTCCGGGCTTAATAAATGATTGCTAGCTGGAATTACTTCCATTCGCAAGGCCGCCGTAGTAGGCTTTTCCTTTTTGTTTGCTTCGCGAAACTTTAATTTTAGTAACAAAGTCGTCTTGCGATTCAATGAATCTGTTATGTTTGCTGTAATACGTACGGTATCTTGATGTTCCACGTTTCCTACATAGAAACGCAGGTTTCGATAAGATTCAATTTGATATGCCAATGTTTTTGGGTCAATGTCGATGTCCTTCACCCCTCTAGACAATTCATACAAAACCGTTTTAGCGGTACTCGTTGTCTTGCTAATTTTTAAGGGATCTTGGTTTTGTAATGCAATATTAAAATCTTGAAATTGGTTCGAATTTAAGTCAATGTAGTTTTGTGTGATAAAATCGACGGACTCTTTATTCGAATTATAGATGAGGTTATTGTTAATATCAGCAAAGGCAGCCATGTAATATTTACCTGCCGCAATGTTTTCAATTTGGTAATTTCCAGAGGTATCCGTTTTCGTAAAGTAATAGGGTTTGGCAAGATCGATACGCAAGGTGTCGATGTATGGGTATAGGCCAACTAATACCGATTCTACTTTTTTGTTTGTTTCTAATTGTTTGACATGTCCGCTGATTTGTAAGGAATCTATGTCAGTGCCAGTGCTGAAAACGAGTTTAATGTTTTTGCCAATGTTGCGTTCCGACATGTCTTCTATTGCATTCCTAAAATTGAATGTATAGGTTGTATTGGCTTTTAATGTCGAATCCAATAATAAAGTCAAGCCCGTAGGTCTGATGCGCGTTTCATAGGTCCCTACATTGGGCGTTATCAGTAATTCTTGATTCAAATTTCTGATATTGACATACTCGTTGAAATTAAGTTCGATTTTTTTCCCAATGTAGTTTTTGCTTTTGTTTAAGGGAATGCTAATAATCATTTTGGGCGCCAAGGTGTCTTTTTTGCCACCAGGAGGACTTGCGGTCTGTGCACACCGCTGGAACACGACCAAAGCCATGAAAAAAAGAAGTGAGGCGAATGTGAGTTTTTGCAAGAATTTAGGCATGTTCAAAAATATAGATATTGCTCGAATAATTTCCTGTTTTGAAATAGGCAAGCAAATTAGACCAAAGGCCAATGAAAAATGAAGTGATCAATTTCTTGTTCCCTGTCTTGTATTCGTGGCTTAATAAGGCAATATAAAAGCTATCGAAAATTTGTCCGCGCTGTTTAGCTAATTTGAATCCGTGTTTTTTGGCCACAAATTGAATCGTTTCCGGATTGAAATGGTAGATGTGTCGTGGAACGTCATAGGCCGCCCAAAATTCCTTGAAATAACCGGCATCAAAAGATTTTGAATTGGGTAATGCAAGTAGCAGTTTTCCTTTTGGGCTTACTCGTTTTTTAAAGAATTCAAAATAAGCTTCTAGTTCATATACATGTTCCAGCACATGCCACAAACTGATGAGTTCAAATTCGGGTTCTATGGGAATCGCTTTCAAATTTGGATAGATGCTTTGCAGTGTTAATGCTGCTGCCCGATTTGCCGTTTCTGGATCTAATTCCATTCCAAATGTATTCCACCCCCTTTGCTTACATGCATGTAAAAAGTGGCCGTTGCCACAACCGATATCCAACAGGTTTTTAGTTCCTTGCTGGTAACCTTGAATCAAATTTGTTTTTTGTTTCAAGGTAATATTTCGAACGGCGTGGTAAAGTTTATTGATGAACCCTTTTTGCGTGTTGCTGTGCGAGATATAATTCTCCGACTTATAAAAATAGCCAGCTTGTTCTGCCTCAGGCCGCGGGTTCGTAAACAATAAATCACAGGCAAAACATTGTACGATGTCAAAGGTATTCTGAGATACGGTATAATCTTTGGCCTTCAAAACCCGCTTCATTTTTTGTCCTCCACATGCTGGACAGCTTTTCAAAGTTTCCATATTAACGACCCATGAATAATAGTAAAATAGACACGTCTGCTGCTGACACGCCGGAAATACGACTTGCTTGTCCGATTGTTTGAGGACGAATCGACTTCAGTTTGATTCGTGATTCCGTCGACAAGGTTTTAATCTTATCATAATCAAAGTTTGCTGGAATGGCCAAATCCTCCATGCTCTTCATTTTGTTCACCATCAAGCGCTCTTTCTCGATATAGCTTTCATATTTCACAATAATTTCCACTTGTTCTAGAACATCCTGTGAATAGGAAGATTTAATACTTTGTCCAATTTCGTGTTGAAGAATTTGCTCAAAACTCAAGTCGGAACGCTTTAGCAAATTAATCAACGGAGCCCCTTCCTTCAGAATTGCCGTACCCTGACTCTGCAACCAATCATTGATTTCCGCCGGTCTTACTTTTGTCGTTTGAATGGTTTCAATTAATGCGGCCACCTGTTCCTTTTTAGTAAGGTAGGTATCCAACCGTTCTTGTGTCGCCAAACCCAAGGCAAAGCCCTTTTCGGTCAAGCGTTCGTCCGCATTGTCTTGTCTTAGCAAGGTTCGAAATTCTGCGCGCGAGGTAAACATTCGGTAAGGTTCATCCGTGCCCTTGTTAATCAAATCGTCAATTAATACGCCAATGTATGCTTCGGATCTTGACAAAGTAAAGGGCTCCAACTGTTTTGCTTTTTGGTGCGCATTAATTCCGGCCATCAATCCTTGGCAAGCCGCCTCTTCATATCCTGTGGTGCCATTAATTTGGCCTGCAAAAAATAAGCCCGAAACGCGCTTCGTTTCCAAGGTCGCATTCAATTGCGTCGGTGGAAAATAGTCGTATTCGATGGCATATCCTGGCCTAAACATTTTCGCATTTTCAAATCCCGGAATTAGTCGGATTGCTTCAAACTGTATGTCTTCCGGAAGGGATGTTGAAAACCCATTTACATAAATTTCAACAGTATTCCACCCTTCTGGTTCAACGAAAATTTGATGCGAATCTTTGTCGGCAAAGCGATTAATCTTGTCTTCAACCGATGGGCAATAGCGTGGACCCAATCCCTTGATTCGTCCTGCGAACATCGGGCTTCGATCAAATCCTTTTCGCAAGACCGCATGCACGTTTTCGTTGGTATGTGTAATCCAGCAAGACCGTTGCTCCTGAATGGGCGTCTTTGTTAAATATGAAAAAGAGCTTGGTTGCTCATCCCCTTTTTGCTCTTCCATTTTGGAATAATCCAAACTGCGACCATCAACACGCGGCGGCGTACCAGTCTTCATTCGGCCGGCCTCAAAGCCCAGTTGGACCAACTGTTCCGTAATCCCTCCTGCCATGGGTTCAGCCATGCGACCTCCTCCAAAATGTTTTTCTCCAATGTGAATCAACCCATTCAAAAATGTTCCATTGGTTAATACAACGGTCGGCGCAAAATAGTGCATGCCCAAGCGCGTTTTAACTCCTTTAACTTCGTCGTTTTCTACAATTAGTCCATCTACAGAATCTTGCCAAAAATCGACATTCCTGTTTTGTTCCAAAGCCCAACGCCATTCTTCCGCAAAACGCGCACGGTCCGACTGGCACCTGGGCGACCACATGGCTGGGCCCTTCGAGCGATTCAGCATGCGAAACTGAATCATTGTTTTATCCGAAATAATTCCCGACATCCCGCCGAGCGCATCAACTTCACGAACGATTTGGCCTTTTGCCACACCCCCCATCGCTGGATTGCAGGACATTTGCGCAATCGTTTGCATGTTCATTGTAATCAGCAACACCTTCGAGCCCATCTGTGCTGCAGCGTGTGCCGCCTCACAGCCCGCATGGCCTGCCCCTACTACGATTACATCATATGAATTCTGCATCATCTTAATTTATGTTTCACGTGGAACACGTTTTATCTTTTTGCCAAATAGTAATTTTCCTTACTGGTCATGAGTTCTTTGTCGGCCTTCGCCTTGTCTTTGAACCCACAAAGGTGTAACAAACCGTGCACCATAACGCGCTGTAATTCGTTGTTTTCAGTTCCAAATTTTGCAGCATTTTCTAAGACACGATCGTAGGAAATAAAGATGTCTCCTTCGATGATTTTGGCGTCATCAGAATTATCAAATGTGACAATATCGGTATAGGTGTCATGTTGCAAATAGTTTTGATTAATCTCTAGCAAATAGCTGTCAGAGCAAAACACATAATTCAATTCACCTATCTTTTTTTGCTCTTCTTTTGCAACAGCCTGTAGCCATTGCTTGTGCTTGATTTTATCTTGCAGCGTAAAAGAAACGTCTTCTGTATGGAAACTGATCATATTCGTTTATTAAACCGCGAATTTACGAAAAAGCATCCTCGAAATGCTCAATTTTAACAGCTTGTGGAAAAAAAGTGATGGAAATTGAGTCGAATTGGATTTCTCCGTGCCAATTTTCTTCCATTTGAAAGCTTTCGGCCGCATGGTGATAACGTTGAATCTTGCCCTTGCCTATTTGTTCCTCGGGTTCTCCATAGCGTAGCGACTTCTTTGATTTGATCTCAATGAAGTGCAAACGTTGCGTTTTTTGTGCGATGATATCAACTTCTGCTGGGCCGCTTCGGTAGTTTTTATCACGGATATAAAAACCACGGCTCCGCAAATAATCAGTTGCCAAGTATTCTGCTTTTTTTCCGAGTCTTAAATGTTTCGCCATTCTTGTATATTTGCTGTTCCAAAAGAACAAATTTCTTTCGGGCCTTTATAACAGTTTGTTGATATTCTCCATGCCTAATAAAAATGTTCAGTTTGTTGATTTGGGACTCGTTCCTTACAAAGAAACCTGGGACCTTCAGGAATCTTTGATGGCTCACACGGCGGGCATTAAATTGGGGAATCGCCATGTGGCTGAGGGCGACTTGGCGCCTACACCAAACTTCCTTTTGTTCTGCGAGCATCCGCATGTGTACACATTAGGTAAGAGCGGAGACGAATCACATTTATTAATGCAAGAGTCATTTTTACATACGATTGGAGCAAGTTTTTTTAAGATTAATCGGGGCGGAGATATAACGTATCATGGCCCAGGCCAACTCGTGGGCTACCCTATTTTGGATTTAGAAAATTTCTTTACCGACATTCATTTGTACTTGCGCATGTTGGAAGAGGCAATCATCCGAACTTGTGAACATTACGGATTAGTCGCTGGCCGAATCGCGGGTTTGACAGGCGTGTGGATTGATCCTGCATCAGACAACCCACGCAAGATTTGTGCTTTTGGCGTAAAGGCTTCTCGCTGGATTAGCATGCATGGCTTTGCTTTGAATGTGAACACGGACCTCTCTTATTTTGGACACATAGTACCTTGCGGTATTGCGACGAAAGGCGTAACTTCTTTGCAGCAAGAATTGGGTCATAATATGGACACCACAGAGGTTAAGGAGCGTGTGTTAAATAACCTTCGGGATTTATTCTTATTTAATGTGGAACATGTTTCACGTGAAACATTGCCTATACAGAAGTTAAATGAACTTTAAAAACACCCTATTTCTTGATATCGAAACAGTATCTGGGAAGTCTAATTTTTCCCAAATCTCAGGGCGCATGCAAGAATTCTGGCTAAAAAAAGCGAAGAATCTAATTAATACTGATGCGATTAGCTTGGAAGAGCTGTATGCAGACAGGGCTGCTTTGTTTGCGGAATTTGGTCGGGTAATCGTTATTGGAATGGGCTTTTTGTATGTCAATAAAGACCAACAGCTGAGCTTGAAGGTGAAGACAATTGCGCATCATGATGAAAAGGAGCTTCTTAAAGAGTTTTCGGTATTTATCAATAAGACATATAAGTCAAAAGAGCTGACGCTCGTTGCGCACAATGGAAAGGAATTTGATTTTCCGTATTTGTGCAGAAGAATGTTGGCAAATAATCTTGAAATCCCGAAAGCACTGCAAGTTCAGGGTAAAAAACCATGGGAAATCATTCATCAAGATACCATGGAAATGTGGCGATTTGGGGATCGGAAGAATTATACTTCATTGGAATTACTGGCCGAAATGATGGGAATTGATGGTGCAAAATCAGACCTTTCTGGAGATCAAGTACATGATGTGTACTACAAGGAGGAAAATTTGGCTCGTATCGAAGCCTATTGTATGGAGGATGTGATTGTAGTGGCCCAACTGTATTTGCGGTTTCATTTCATGAACCTCGTTGAGCCACACAATATTCAAAAACTATAGTATTTTAGCAGGGTTTCCGAATACTCGTTTGTTTGCTGGGATATTTTCTATCACAACAGAACCTGCGCCTACTGTTGCCCCCTTCCCTATTTTAATGCTTCCAACGATGGTTGAATGAATTCCAATAAATGCATTTTTGTCAATTTGAACTTCTTTCCCGATCACAGAACCTGCGCCAATTTGACTAAATTCTTCGATATTAGCTCCTGTTTCGATAATACTTCCTGGCCCTACAATAACATGATCACCAATTTTTGTTTCAGCACCTACAACTACATTTGCTCCAATAAATATTCCATAAGCTAGGCTTTTTACATGCGCAATTTGTGCGCTTGGATGTATTGCATGAACAGGTTTTGTTTTGCGATCTTCTTCGATTAATTCGATCATTTTTTTACGCTCTGTTGGGTTTTCTAATGCCACAAATACGGCGCAAGACTTCCCAATTAATCCCCAGTAGTTTTCATCTTCTGTCGTTCCCAGAACAGGAATTTCTCCAATCATCGTATCTTTTTTCTTTACATCGTCATCTAGGAAACCATAGATTACGACGTTGTTTTGTTGGAATATGTGTGCCACTTCTAGTGCAAAAGGATTTACTCCTATGATGATTACGGGTAATGATGTCATAATTTTATTTTATTTGGGCTGTAAATGTACGTAAATCAAAAGTTGTTTTTTCGTGTTTTGTGTAGATCAAGTCACTTATTTCTTGGCCTATGTTAATTGAATGAACAAAGTCCCAGGAGCTTGCATCTAGTGTATGTAATGCATGCATATAGCTTAGGTCGCCGATTTCTTCAACGGTCCAAGTATACAGAATATCAGTTTGTCCGCTTGCTGTTTCTTTTAGGTTTATACCGATGTCCGCTCTTAATTTGCCTCCGGATTCTAATGGGGCGAGACATAATTTAATGTCGAATATTTGACGTTCGTTAGTGGCTAATGCTTCGTAGGTTTCAATGGTTTCATGTTGATAACTAGCTGTTGCAATGCTATAAAATGCATCTAATAATATCGCCGCGTTTTGATGACGTAGGGTCTGTTTTTCTAAGTCCCACCCTGCGCCACCTGATTCGATTAAAAGCAACCCATATCCTCTTTGTTGGAAGGTGTCTCCGAAAGCCCGCGCATTAAATTCATCTGTCCATTTAGCAACCTTGTTTGGGAATCTTTCCTGTGTTAATCGGGTTAAACGATTTGCTAATTTACCTGCTCTTAAACGCGATTCCGTCCATGTTCCTGCTTCATCTCCAGCAGTGGCGAGGAATGCTATGTGGGTTTGGTTAGCAGAATTTCCAACTGAATATAAGCGATTTTGGTCATGTAAATTGAAGGAAAAAGTAGGTTTGATTTTATCTGCCCAATCGGAAAGTAATTTTGCCTCCTGGCTATATTGATGGATTGCATCACGATTCATGTCGATTCCTAATGCGGTTTCTCGGGTCCACCTTGTGGCACCGTCAGCGTTTAAATAGGGAATGAAGTGAATTGTGATTTTCTGATGCAATATTTCCCTAATTTCTTCAAATTTTGGATTTTTTGAGTTGATAAACTGGAATATATCGCATAACGCCATGGTTGCAGTAGCTTCGTCGCCATGCATTTGAGACCAAGCGATAATTTGAATAGGGCCTTGGCCAAATTGCACTTCATGAATAGCCCTTTTTTCAAAGGTTTCACCAATTATTTTTACTTGTAAATATGGAGATGCGGACCAGTCAACTAAGAGATTTTGCCAAATAAGTTCGTTGAATCGACGTTTTTGGATTCGCGGTTCTTTGTATTCAGCGTAGCTATCAAAAAAGAATTGATACATATTAAAAAGGGAGTTTGGGTAAATAAGTAGCCCATGTTTGTGATTTGAATATACCTTTAGTGCCGGCGAAATAAATAACGATAAAGGTTACGATTAAATAGCAAAACCAGGTATCTGACCCAAATAGTTCGATTCCCATGCACATGGCTGCGATGGGTGTTTTTGTTAAGCCCATGTAAAGACAGGTGAAACCGATGGCTGCCAAAAAGGGTCCTGGTAATTCGATCAGGTTAGACAAACTTGCCATGGCGTGCGAGCCAATTAAAAATAAGGGAGTAGCCTCTCCCCCTTTAAATCCGAGTCCAAGACTTAGGCAGGTAGCGATCAGCTTTTGTCTGGCAAATAATCCTTGGCTGAAATTTTCTTCAAAGGGTCTAAGTAAATATTGTGAACCCAATCCGATGCTTTCTTGGAAAAAGGGAAATTGGAAGATAAGCAGTAATACAAGGCCTCCGAGAATCGCTTTTTGGTAAGCTTGTATGGGTAATTTATCGGTTGTGGAATAAATAACCGATTCTAAGCGCGAATACATGCGGGCAATTAGAGCTAAAAAAAGGCCAATAAGCGCTAATTTGGCCCAAAATAAGAGTGAAATAGGGGGTAATAAAATGTGGGGATACAAAACGTGTTTTGTGCCGTACACGTGGAGACTTACTAGATTGGCCGTAAAAGCGGAGCTTAGACAAGCTAAAAAGGATCGATAGTGAATTTTACCTACTTCTTTTATTTCGAGTCCAAAAAAACAGCCGGCCCAAGGCGTACCGAAAATGGCTGCGAAGCCAGCGCTCATTCCGGCCCTTAGCCAAATGGATTTTTCTTCCTGGGAAATGTTAAATCGTTTAGCGCTCGCAGCCGCGATGGAGCCACCCATGAAGACCGCCGCTCCTTCCCTTCCCACGGATGCGCCAGCTAGGTGACTTAACCAGGTCGTGACGATGGTTAGGGGTGCTTGATAATAGGATGTTTGAATGGGTTCGCCTTGTAATTTTTTTATAAGGTCGTTTGTGCCTACATGGGCGAACTCCCATTTCCGACTCCAGTAGAGTAAAAGTCCTACAAACGGGAGTCCAAATAAAAAATAAGTTTGTCGATTTTCTGCGATAAATTGTAAACCCCAGAGGAAAAGTGATGCGACACTACCGCTGGCGAAGGAGATGATGGCCCATAATAGGATTCGAATACCCCAAATTCGCATGATTAAGAGAATTTTTGTTTCAAAGGTAGGGAATTTTATTTTGCCTACCTTTGTCGTGGAATTCCGATTGGCGCCGGCGGCGCTCGTGAACGAAATTCCACGAAGGAAATTGTCCCTTCATCAACTTTTATCATATGACTGATTTTTCTTCACTTGGCTTAAACCCTCAACTATGTCGCGCTTGTGACGCCCTGGGATATGTTTCGCCGAGTCCTATTCAGGAGAAAGCGATTCCGCTAATGTTGCAAGGACATGATGTCTTAGGTATTGCACAAACAGGAACGGGTAAAACTGCGGCTTATGCCTTGCCTGTTTTAATGCGTTGCAAATATGCACAAGGGAAAAACCCAAGGACCTTGATTTTAGCTCCTACTCGCGAGCTGGTCATGCAAATCCATGAAGTGATGGTGGGCTTAGCTGTTGAAACCGATTTACGAATTTTAGCACTATACGGCGGTTTAGGACCTAAAACTCAGATTCAGGCACTGGAAGCGGGCATTGATATTTTAGTTTCTACGCCCGGTCGTTTTTTGGAATTATATCGCAAAGACGCTATTGTCGTTAAGGAATTGAAGATTTTGATTTTGGATGAAGCGGATAAAATGATGGATATGGGTTTCATGCCACAGATCCGCGAGATATTAGAAAAAATTCCCTATAAAAAGCGCCAAAATGGCTTGTTTTCTGCGACATTCCCAGAAAAAGTTGAGAATTTGTCGCATGAGTTTTTGGAGTTTCCTCAAAAAGTGGAAATTACCCGTCAGGCCACGCCGGCCAGTCAGGTTACACAATTTGTCTATGAAGCCCCGAATTTAAGTACGAAAATCAATGCGCTGGCTTATTTTCTAAAGCAAGATCGTTTCGAGCGTGTGATGGTTTTTTGTCGGAGCAAGGATGTAGCCAATCAAGTGGAGAAGTATTTAATTCGCAAGGTCTTATCGGAAGATCAAGTTCGTGCGATTCATTCCAATAAAGGCCAAAATACACGAATAAATGCCATGCAACAATTTCGCGAGGGATTAATTCGGGTGTTGGTAACGACTGATGTAGCGGCTCGAGGAATTGATATTCCAAAAGTTTCTCACGTCATCAATTTCGATGTGCCTTTGATTTATGAGGACTATGTTCATCGTATCGGTCGGACTGGACGCGCAGATCAAGTGGGTGAATCGATCACCTTTATTACCTTAGCTGAACAATATCATTGGTCAAAAATTGAGGAAATAATTCAGCAAACGATTGAAATTCAGGATCTTCCAGCAGAAATTAACCGAGAAGAAACGCCATTTGTTGAGCAGCAAGATATGTTACGCGCAGTGGACGATCAACGGAAACGAGAGGATCCCGATTTTCAAGGTGCGTTCCACGAGAAAAAGTGGGTTATTAAGGCTCGTGCAAATGGTCAAAAGGTCCCAACACGTAAAGCGGTTACCAAAACGGGACCGAAAGGTGGCGCTGTTTCGACCCCTAAGCCACCCCAGCGGAACAATCGACCAGGAAAAAACGCAAAATTTCGTCCAGGAGCACCATCATCTAAAAAGAAAAGGTAGATTTGCAGCGATGAAAGTACTATTAATCAGTTTGTTCTCGCTTGTTGGCAGCCTTGCTATGGCCCAACAAACCGACGCGCCAAAGGAGGCGAAATATTTGCCTTTGTATGGACAAAAGGCATTATCTGCAAAAGACCAACAAGAATTGTCACAATTTGTGGAATCCTGCGATGCCAGTTTTGGCTCTCGCAAGGAGGCCGTGGAATTCTTTTCAGAGCGAGCATGGGAGTTTGTTTCATCGGGTCATTTGGATACAGCAACCTATCGCTTTAATTTAGTTCAAGCACTTGATAGTCAGGCAGTTGATTCCTATTGGGGATTGGGAGTTATCACGTTTCAGCGACAAGATTTTCCAAAAGCGATCGAGTTTTTATCGAAGGGTTTGACATTGGATAGCACCCAAAGTATTTTACGGGTTGATTTGGCAATTGTCAAATTGAGTTGTTATTTGAAAAACATGGACTGTGGAACTTTGGATGAGACGGATGCTTTGTTGCAGCAAGCTTTGTTACAGACGCCGAACTATGCCACAGCCTGGATGAAGCGGTCTCAAGTGGCATTCTTGCAGGAAAAATACGAAAATGCATGGGCCTATTTGCATGAATGTAGAAAACTAGATATTACGCAATTGGATTTAAATTTGGGTCATAGTTTAGCCGAGAAAATGCCTGATCCACAGGGCGTGTTTAAGTAAGAAACCATGGGAATTCGGTCCTTTTTTGCGAAACCATTTGCACGTAAGGTGGTAAAAAAACACCTTAAGAGTCACGCACAGGCTATTCAAATTCAGGAAAATTGGTTGAAGAATAACCTCAAAATGGCGGAGCAGACCATCTTTGGTCAGGCCTATGAATTTGATAAAATTCGCAATTATTTAGAATATAAAATCCGAGTTCCGCTTGCGGAATACGAAGATATAAAGACCTATATTGAGGAAATGGTCTTGGGTTCGCCCAATATATTATGGCCGGGAAAACCAGCCTATTTTGCCAAAACATCGGGTACAACATCGGGGGCGAAATATATTCCAATTTCCAAGGAATCGATGCCTTTTCATATTTCGGGGGCACGTGACGCCTTGTTGCACTATGTTCACTATTCAGGAAATTCAGCCTTTTTAGACCAAAAACTGATATTTTTGTCGGGCTCTCCCGAACTCGAGTCGAAGCATGGCATCCCTACAGGACGTTTGTCGGGAATTGTTAATCACCACATTCCTGGATATCTGCGGAGCAACCAATTGCCCACTTATGAAACGAATTGTATCGAAGATTGGGAAGAAAAGTTGGAGGCCATTGTTCAAGAGACAATGCATCAGCGTATGGGTTTAATATCAGGAATTCCCCCCTGGGTACAAATGTATTTTGATCGTTTAGAAACCTTGTCGGGCCAAAAAATTGGCGATCTATTCCCCGACTTTCAATTGTTTGTAACAGGTGGCGTGAATTTTGAGCCTTATCGGCAAAAATTGATGGATTCAATCGGCCGGGATATCGATGTAGTTGAGACCTATCCAGCTTCAGAAGGTTTTATCGCATTTCAGGATTCCAGTGGTGAGGAGGGTTTATTGTTGAATGTTGATGGGGGAATTTTCTTTGAATTTGTGCCAACCGATACTTATTTTACAGCTAACCCGAAGCGTTTGATGCTCTCAGAGGTACAGATTGGCGTTAATTATGCTCTAATCATGTCTACAAACGCGGGACTTTGGTCCTATTCGATCGGAGATACGGTGAAGTTTGTGTCATTGAATCCTTTTCGGATCGTGGTGACGGGTCGGATTAAGCATTTTATTTCGGCTTTTGGAGAACATGTGATCGCGGAAGAAGCGGAACGTGCGATGGCTGAAGCGCTTAAGGCTTGTCCGGAAGCTAGTTTAGTGGAATTTACGCTTGCCCCTCAAGTAAATCCTGCGGTGGGAGAATTGCCCTACCATGAATGGTTGGTCGAATTTGCACATGCGCCGAAAGAACCGGCCCATTTCCAGACAGTTTTAGAGGCCTCCATGACTGCCCAAAATATCTATTACAAGGATTTGATTACGGGAAAAGTTTTGCAGCCACTAAAGTTGACGATTTTACCAGCCAATGCCTTTATTGATTACATGAAATCTCAAGGGAAATTAGGCGGTCAAAATAAGGTTCCGCGCTTGGCAAATGACCGGGTGATTGCGGATAAGTTAGTTTGAAGGCTTTTATAGTCCCAGACTTCAGTCTGGGAATCCCTAGGCTAAAGCCTAGGGATATAAATAATGCGAAGAATCTCGCCTCCAATGTCTAACGTCTAATGTCCAAAGTCTACCTCTGCCACCCCGCATATTCCAAGTAATTCATCGCAGTTCGCATGAATACTTCGGCCGCTTCGGGACTCACTCGTTTGAGTAATTTGGCTGGATTTCCGGCGTAGATACTGCCGGCAGGAACACGTGTATTTTGGGTAACGACAGCACCAGCCGCAATGATGGATCCTGTTTCTACTAATGCGCCGTCCATGATGATGGCCCCCATGCCTACGAGCACATAATCTTCAATGGTGCAGCCATGAACAATCGCATTGTGTGCGATGGAAACGTAATTTCCAATGTGCGTTTCGGTTTTTTGGTAGGTGCAATGAATCACCGCGCCGTCTTGAATATTGCTGTAATTGCCGATTCGAATGCGGTTTACATCTCCACGAACGACCGCATGATACCACACCGTACAATGGGATCCAAATTGCACATCTCCCACGATGGTGGCGTTCGGAGCCTGCCAATTTTCTTCCCCAAATTGCGGAGAAATACCCTTTATCGGAACAATCAATGTCATAATCGTATCTTTAAGCAGGCCAGCGGCCCTGTAATTTCATTACTTTTTCAATCACATCCCTCACCGCACCTTTGCCTCCGCCAAATGGCGAAACATATTTACAGGCCATTTGAATTTCCGGAATGGCGTCTGCTGGACAGGTGCTCAATAATGCTGGTCGGGAAAGGATTTTTAAATCGGGCACATCGTCCCCCATGTATAAAATTTCCGATTCCTCCAGTCCGATTTTCTCCAACCAGCTTAAATAGGTTTCCAATTTGTCTTTGCCACCTAGTCCAAAATAAATATCCTGAAACTTCAGATTTTCAAGTCTTTTTTTGACCCCTTTGTGGCCTCCACCCGTAATGACACATAAATTATATTCTGCCTCTCTAGCCTTTTCAATAGCGTAACCATCTCGGATGTGAAAGGTTCGGTAATGCTCTCCCGTTTCTAATACATGGACACTGCCGTCGGTCATGACGCCGTCTATGTCGAATACAAAGGCCTTGATTTTCGCAAATTGCGTGAGTACGTTGGACATTTCAATTAATTTGATTGGTAATTTACATAAATCCGCGGAAAGATTGGATGTGATTCGTAGTGGCTTTTTTGTATTTTTACTGCCCATGAGGCTAGTGCAAAAAATTTTCGTTTGTAGCTGTTTGGCATTTTTGCCAGCATATTTGTATGCCCAGCAAAATACGAATGAAGCCCTTTTGGCAGAAATTTCCAGTAGTATTTTACAAAGCAAGTATTCGGATGCGCCCGCCGTTGAAAAGCAATTGCAAGTTCTTTATACACAAGATCCGAAAGCTACTTTCTTTGCAAGGGCGCAGGAAATGCGCAAAGCGGGATTTAAATCCCCCCAATTGTCTTACCTCTTTGCACGAACGTTTCTGCAAGCAAATCCTGGTTTACAAGCTGATTTGATGCAGGTTGCCCTGCAATTGGCCAAGCGGAAAGCGGGCAAATTAGCGATTGATTTTTATGAACAGGTGGATGCTTGGCAGTATAACCAACAACTTTTAGAAACGGGAAATTACAAAATTCGATTGCAGGGAACCTTGTCGGTTCGCTGGCAGGATGCCGATAGTACAGCCGCCTCAACAGATAATTGGGATAGTCCATCGCCCGAAAACCCTTCGGATACATGGATTCAATATCAACCCAAAAGCCCAGGCCCAGTTTTGATTTGGAATGAGGCCTTCGGTCTATCGGTTGTAGGCAAGGATAGCCTGAGATTTGAAGCGAAACAAATGCTTTTTTCAGTCAAAGACCGCTTGTTTTTTGGGGAAAGGGGGCTTATTGAACAAGGAAATTTGGGACTACCCATGTTCCAAATCAATCCTCGAAAAGGCGTTTTACTTTGCGAGGAAATGAATTGGCAGGAGGGAGCGCAAGCGATATCCGGTTCTTTGCGGATGCAATTAAAAAAGAAGGCAGGTGCTCGTCAGTTCGACGTGGAGTTTCGGTCGAAGCAAATTGTAAATCAGGCCTTGCAGGGAAATTATTTTAAGGGAATTGGCCGACTAATCATACAAGGGAGTCAACGAGGATTGCTTGGGTCAAAAGATAAACCCGCACGGGTGGAGATTTGGGGACCACAACGGAAATTGGGGGAAATCTGGACAACAAAAGCTTTAATGTTGGAAAACGAATCTATTCAGATAAAGGAGGGTGCTTTTATCGGTTATGTTGGGAAAAAGGACTCCTTGTACCATGGATTCGTTGCGGCGAATTGGGTCCCCCAAGAGGCAGCTTGGCACCTCAAACCCATCCAAGAAGAAATTCGTTTTGAGGACAGTTTTCATCAAGTTTCGATTTCCTCCGACTTAGCTATTCTGCATGCAGATACGCAGAAAATGGATTTTTTCCGCTTGTCGGGGAAAAGCCAAAACCCCGCCTGGGTTGAGTCCTTCGATTTTTTTGACGCGGACCGACTAGATGGGCAGCAGGGCATTTTGACCTATGACCCGATTCGGATTTTGTATAATCATTTGGCCATAATTAAAAGGAGTCAAGCAAATTTATATGACATTGCTGATGCGAATAAAAGGGATCCCCAATTATTGAAGGGAGGTTTTCAACAATTCAAACATGCTGGATATTTGAATTTTGATGAGACAAGTGGCGAGGTTTCTTTCACTCGTTTGGGGCGGCATTATGCCCAAGTGAAATATGCCCAAAAGGATTTTGACCGCTTTTATGTGCCATCTTTTGGGGGGATGCTTGCCAAAGATACCGCGAATATCTCCTTGGATTTAGCCCAACAAAAATTAGTGATTCGTGGGATTAAAGAAGTCATGGTATCCGATTCATTGAAAGCGAATTTTATTCCTTCAAATAATCAAATTGTTTTCGGTCAAGGCCGGGATTTCGATTTTATGGGTGAAATTAAGATTGGAAATTATCGTTTTCGTGGGCAGGGTTTCCGATTTAATTTTACAGACTATTCAATCAATCTACCAAAAATTGATTCAATAACGTTTGTTCGAAAAGGGACAAACCGCGAGTTGGGCGGACAATTTCGATACGAAGAAGGGCATATTTTATTAGCCCCACCAAACAATAAATCTGGCCGACTGGGGCTTGCCGCCTTTCCTAAATTGATCATTCCCAAGGGGGTCGTTTCCTATTTCGATGAGCCTTGGAGAGCGACAGGGGTATATAGTAAGAAGCTTTATTTTCAAGTTCCACGCATCGAGTTGGACAGTTTAACTCAGAAAGAAATCACCTTTGAGGGAAGTTTTTATTCCGATGGTTTGTTCCCCACCTTTAAGTCAAAGCTAGTATTGATGCCGGATCAAAGCTTTGGGTTTTCATATAATCAAAAATTGCCCGTTAGCATCTATCGCAACAAGGCGGCTTATCTATTTAAAAGTCCGCTTTTGATGAATAAGGAGGGGCTTTCGGCGGCAGGTACGCTAACTTATTTGGGTTTGGTTTCAAACCAAAAAACATCACATTTTTATCCAGACTCCTTGATTGCAACGGGTTTTGAGGCTAGCATGCAGGGGAAAGGATTTCCTAGCATGCAAATGGGGGAGCATCGTTTCACCTGGATGCAGGGTAATGATAGCCTTTGGTTGCACCCGTTTAAACAAGCTATTCAATTGTATAATAAAGAAGTGCAATTGAGCGGGTCGCTTGGTATGCACCAAAAACAAGTTTTCGGACAGGGTATTTTAACGCTTCAAGATGGTTTGATGGAATCTTCCGATTTCCGTTTCGATGCACAAAATTGGAACTCCTCGGAAGCAAATCTGAAAATTGGCAAGCAAATGACCTTATTCCCTCCGGCCGTTTTTATGAATCGAGTGGCCTTAGAAGCCAATATGTCGACACATAAAGTAGCGATTCGTCCCATGAAAGGCGATATGGGTTCGGAAATTACGTTTCCGTATGTGGCTTATCAAAGTAGCTTATCGGAGGCGACTTGGGATTTGATGAATCAACGGTTTTTGTTGGGGGGCCAACAAGGTTTTGAGTTGAGGCATTTAGACAGTACAGGATTTGCGGGAGCTACGATCAAGGCCAGTACAGCTTCTTATGACTTGAAAGCACAATATTTGGCATTGAGTGGGGTAAAAGAGGTGGAGGTGGGTTCAGCCTTGTTGTATCCAGCGAAAGGGATTTTAGGGATTCAAAAAGATGGGGCATTTAAGCCTTTTTCTGGGGCCAAAGCCATATTGAACGGGAAACACGTGTTGAAGGACCTAAAGATTATTGATGGCAATTCTGCTGGTTGGACGGGAGAAGCTAATTATCAATTTCCTCGGAGCGACGGGGACACGGTTGCAGTAGCTTTACGGAATTTTCATTTTGAAGGAAAGAATTATGTGACGGCAGAAGGACTTTTGTCGGAAAAGATGCCCCTTCGTTTCAGTAAGCACCAGCAATTTAAAGGGGAAGTTTCGCTGGATACGCGCTTGCCCAACTTGAATTTTAAAGGATTTATTCGTCCTGTAATAGGGTTATCAAATTTCCGGGCAGCCTGGATTCCATTTGAGAATAATAAAGGGGAAGAGCCTCATTTGGTATTAAACAAAGATTTACACGATGAGGCTGGTCGGCCTATAACGGCGGGGATTTTTATCAATGCCCAAAATCGATTGTATCCCACTTTTTTGAGTCCACAATCGGATGATTTGGACCCTATTTTGTTTCAAGCGGAAGGTGACGTGATTGAATCAAATGATCGTTATGAGGTGAAGGGAAAACAGTCAAGCATGCAGTTATTTATCGATAAGCATCGAGTTGAGGCAGATGGGCCAATTCAATTGTTTACGGGAAATCAGTCGATTCAAGCTTTTGGTCTGTTAAGTATGTCAACGGATAGTTTGCTACCACGCTTGGATACTTGGGTAAGTTTACAATTTCCTTATCCTGCAAAATTGCTCAAAGTGATGGGGGATCGCATGGTCAAATACATGCTGGACGAAGGGATTCAAAGTGATCCAGCGGATGAACCTGAGCGCCGAGATGCCTATTTAAAACGGGCTGAGCAAGTTTTATCGAAGCCGATTCCAGAGGCGATGCGAACAAAAATGGATCAAGTGCACATCGCCTTGGACAAGGTGTCTCCAGAATTTGCGAATTCGATTAACTTTTCGGGCGTTTCATGGGTTTGGTCTCCGAATACCTCTGCGTTTTATTCGGTTGGAGGAATTCCATGGGTGAATGTGGGGCCAGTGGATGTCAATTCTACCGTGAAGGGTTACATGGAGGTGATTAAGAAACCGAGTAAGGAGGAGTTTTATGGCTATTGGGAATTGTCTGAAGATTTATGGTATTATTTTGCCTATTTTAATGGGGAATTAGGTGTTTATTCGTCGGATCCTGCCTTTTTGGCAAGTATACGTGACGCGGTTAAATCAGATAAAAAGGGTAAATTGGTTGTCGTGGAGGCGGCAGGTGATGAGAAAGATACATTTGTAAAGCGATTCTTAGCGTATTATCGGGGCACGAGCCCTACGAAGAAAGTGAAAAAAGCGGCAGCGCCAGTTAAATCAACAGCTCCAGCGACGAAATCAAAAAAAGGAGGATTTTAAATATGAGTCAGTCAAAATTGTCCAAAATTTTTCGTTTTATGGATACGCTCGGATTGGGTGAGCGGGATCCCTTTGGCAATCCCATTTTATTCAAACGGATCATCATGGTGATTTTGGGATTTATCTCATATAACCGTTTGACAATTTACAATAAAACGAAAATTACGGGCACGGAGCATTTGGAAAATTTACCAGATCAAGGGGTCCTTTTCTTGCCGAATCACCAGACATATTTCATGGATGTTGTTTGTTTGTACCATATCTTTTTTTCGGTCAAATGGGGTTTTCGGAATACCCTGAATTACCCTTTTTATTTATTGGCCCCGCGCTCCAACCTCTTTTATGTGGCGGCATCCGAAACGATGAAAAATGATGGTTTGTTGCCCCGGGTTTTTGCCCAGGCGGGGGCGATTTTGGTGAATCGTTCGTGGCGAGCGGAGGGAGTAGATGTGAAGCGCGAGGTGGATTTGGAAGCGGTGAAGAAGATCGGGAATGGCTTGAAATTTGGTTGGGTAATTAGTTTTCCACAAGGCACGACGCGGGCATTTGCGCCATTACGTAAGGGTACGGCCCATTTGATTAAGGGAGAAAATCCGATTGTGGTTCCGGTTCGCATTAATGGGTTCCGAAGAGCATTTGACAAGAAGGGATTATTGATGCGGAAACGAAATACAACCTTAACGGTTGAGTTCCGTGAGCCGATTCGTTTTGCGGCGGATGCAACGACGGAAGAGATATTGGCGCGTGTGCAGCAAGAAATAGGCTTGGATCATGCTGAATAAGACCAAAGGAATTGTCATTCAATATATGAAATACAGGGAATCATCCTTGTTGGTGACTATCTACACAGCAGAATTTGGGATTAGTTCTTATGTTGAAAATGGCGTTCGGTCTGTGAAGGCCAAACATAAAATTGCCTTGTTTCAGCCTCTTACTTTGTTGGACCTGGAGGTATATCATAAGCCAGGAAAGGGATTGCATCGGATCTCAGAGGCTAAATGTTATTATCCTTATCGGAAGATTCCTTTTGACATTGCCTCGTCGAGTATTGCCTTATTTTTAACGGAAGTCTTGAGTAAGGTATTGCGGGAGGAGGAGGCGAATCCGGTGTTGTTTGCTTTTTTGGAGGAGTCGTTTCAGGTATTGGATCAAGGAGTGGGACATTTGGAGAATTTTCATTTGCAATTTCTTTGGCGGTTGAGTGAGTTTTTGGGATTTCATGCGGGCCAGGTGGGGGAGTTTTTGGATCAACTGCGAGAAGCGGGAGTTCCTGGCATGGGAGATTTGGACGCTTTTGCGGTTCAGTCTTTATTTGACGCGGAATATGGCGTTGAAATTGCCATTAATCGGGTACAGCGCGCGGCGATTTTGCGTGCGTTGATTTATTATTATGGATTGCATATGGAGTCTTTTGGTGAATTAAGATCCTTGCAAATTTTACAAGAAGTATTGTCATGAGGACATTGAAATATCGAATAGTTCCAGCATTTCACGCGCTGGATATTGAATTGACGTTTACGCCTACACGTATTGGGCCCTTGCGATTGCATTTGCCTATTTGGCGGCCGGGGAGGTATCAAGTCCAAAATTTTGCCAAAAACATTGCGACTGTGCGGAGTGCACAGGGCCCGCTTGTTAAGTCCGATTTGTCTTCATGGACGATGGAGGTTCAATCGTTACAGCCAATACGTGTTTCCTATCGCTATCATGCAGAACAAGCAGATGCGGGGGGATCCTGGGTGGATGATTCAATGGTGTACATCAATTTTGTGAATAGTTTGCTTTTCCCGGAACGGGGAGAAAATAGACCGTGTGAAGTGGAGATTTTGCTTCCACCGGCGGGTTTTTCGCTGGAGGAAGGGTTGCAGAATGGGGTTGGATTTTCGACGAAAAATACGCCGGCAGGGGGGTACGAAATTGCCTGTGCCTTAAGGACTTACGGAAATCAAATTCGGGCAAAATCGTATCGTGAGTTGGTCGACTCTCCCTTTCTTGCTGCCCCAAAACTGCATACGCTTCGCTGGAAATCGGGGGGTGTTTCATTTTACCTACAGGGACTTGGACCGAAGACACACTTTTCAGATCGCTTGCTAAAGGCCTATCAAAAATTTGTTGAATATCAGTTGGCCTACATGGGCGAATTTCCTGTTCGGGAATATCGATTTATGTTGTGGATATGTTCTAAGCCCTATTATCACGGAGTTGAACATACGAAATCGACGATGATGGTATTGGGTCCGGAGGACCGAGATTCGTATGAGGATTTGATTGGTTTGGGTTCGCATGAATTGTATCATGTGTGGAATGTGGCGACGATCCGACCGAAGGCCCTGTTGCCTTATGATTATACGAAGGCTATTATTTTTGACACGGGCTGGATTATTGAGGGGATTACAACGTATTTGGGCGATTGGTTTTTGTGGGCGTCCGGTGTTGTCAACGCGGAAGAGTATGTGAATTTATTGGCCGGCAATTTGAAATTACATTTTGAGCGCGATGGCTCATCTCAGCAGTCTTTAATCGAAAGTTCGATTGATTTGTGGTTGGACGGGTATGGCCCTTCCTTGCCAGGCAAGCGGGTTTCCATTTACTTCAAGGGGGCTTTGGTCGCATTGGGCTTGGATTTGTTGATTCGTCGGAAATATAAACATACCAAAACGCTTCGTGACGTCATGTTATTGATGCAGAAACGCTACGGTCGATTGAAACGAGGGTATTCACGGCAGGATTTTTATTCCTTGGTGGAAGAGGTTTATGAAGGCTCGTTGGCCGATATTTGGACCGTGTGGGTGGAGTCCGCAGATCCTTTAAATGATGCGATAGAGGCACTTTTGAAGGATGTGGGCTTGAAATTCGAAGCGCAAGGAAGTGTGAAGATTGTTGATATGCGAAAGTTGGACGCATTCAGAATTGCGCTCTAGGAAAATAAATTTCGCAAAAGGATACATTTTGTCGTTTTTGTCACAACGGGTAAGTATATACGATTCGCTATCTTGCCTTATGAAAAAATATGCGTCAAGACTCCGGAAGATTCGAATTTCACATGAGTATAGCCAGGAGTATGTGGCATTAAAATTGGGCATAGCGATTTCGACCTATTCTAAATTGGAGCAAGGCAAGACGGAATTAACGCTAACGCGTTTGGTGCAGCTGTCGGAGATTTTACAATTTAATCTATCTCAATATTTTGATGAGGAGCCCGAAATGGAAGTATCGGAGGATGTCTATGCGGGCTATGGTTTTGTGACACGTGCGGAATTTGTCCAGCATGTTGATAAATTACTTGCCATGGAGCGACAATTAAGCAATATCCTTTCCCAACTGCCGCAATAATTCCTACCTTTGTGGCTTAATTCATTTGATATGTTACAAAGGCCACGTAGAAATCGTCAGAGTTCTGTTATTCGGGATATGGTAGAGGAGACTCGCCTGTCTGTGAAGGATATGTTGTTCCCTTTATTTGTTCAGTTAGGATCGGGCAAAAAGACGCCGATTGTTTCTATGCCGGGTATTCATCGGTATTCAGTTGATTTATTGTTGAAAGAAATCGAGGAATGTGCCAATTTGGGCATTCGATCTTTTGCGTTATTTCCTCAAGTTGAAGAGTCGTTGAAAGACCCCATTGCCTCTGAAAGTTACCGGAAAGGTTCATTGTATTTGGACGCTATTCATGCGGTTTCGAGCCGTTTCCCAGAGATTTCTTTGTTGACCGATGTTGCCATGGACCCTTATAGTTCTGATGGGCATGATGGTATTGTGAAAGACGGTCATATTTTAAATGATGAAACCTTGCCTGTACTCGCAAAGATGGCGATTGCTCAAGCACAAGCGGGTTCTCGCTTGATCGGTCCGTCGGATATGATGGATGGTCGCGTGGGTTATTTGCGCGAGGCATTGGATGGTGCAGGCTTTTCGAATGTGGGCATTATGGCTTATACGGCTAAGTATGCATCTGCATTTTATGGCCCATTTCGGGATGCCTTGGAGTCGGCACCTAAATTTGGGGATAAGAAAACATACCAAATGAATCCTGCGAATCGTCGGGAGGCGTTGATTGAATTGGAATTGGATGAGGCGGAAGGAGCGGATTTTTTAATGGTTAAGCCGGCTTTGGCCTATTTGGATATCATTGCCTTATTGCGTGAAAATAGTCATTTACCTATCGCCGCCTATAATGTGTCGGGGGAATATGCCATGATTAAAGCGGCCGCGCAAAATGGCTGGTTGGATGGAGAAAAGGCGATGTTGGAAAGTTTATTATCGATTAAACGGGCGGGTGCGCAGGTGATTCTGACGTATTTTGCCAAAGAATTTGCTCAATTAACTAAAGCGTAGATATGTCAACTGATCGTTACATGCAACGGGGAGTTTCAGCTTCCAAAGAAGATGTTCATAAGGCCATTGCCAACTTAGATAAAGGATTGTTTCCACAGGCATTCTGTAAGATTTCGCCGGATATTTTGGGTGGGGATGCGGATTATTGCAACATTATGCATGCGGATGGGGCGGGGACGAAATCATCTTTGGCGTATTTGTATTGGAAGGAAACGGGGGATATTTCTGTTTGGAGAGGGATTGCGCAGGACGCGGTCGTGATGAATACGGATGACTTAATTTGTGTGGGAGCGACGGACCAAATGTTGTTATCAAGTACGATTGGTCGGAACAAGAATTTGATTCCAGGCGAGGTGATTGCGGAGATTATTAATGGGACCGAAGAGGTGTTGGAAATGTTGCGGGAGAATGGTTTGGGCATATATAGCACGGGAGGCGAAACGGCTGATGTGGGGGATTTGGTACGGACAATAATCGTGGATAGCACGGTGATTGGTCGGATGAAGCGTTCGGATGTGATTTCAAATGGGAATATTCAGTCGGGCGATGTGATTGTGGGATTGGCTTCTGATGGGCAATCGACCTATGAAAAGACTTATAATGGGGGCATGGGGAGCAATGGCTTGACTTCGGCTCGCCATGATGTATTGGGAAATTATTTAGCGGGAAAGTATCCCGAGAGTTTTGATCCATCGGTGCCATCGGATTTGGTTTATTCGGGTTCCCGTTCCTTGACGGAGGCTGTTCCGGGCACCCCATTGAATGTAGGCCAATTGATTTTGTCGCCGACTCGGACTTATGCGCCGGTTGTTAAGGCGATTTTGGGTTCATTGCGTCCTCATATTCACGGGATGGTGCATTGTTCGGGTGGAGCGCAGACGAAGGTGTTGCATTTTGTGGAGGCGGTTCATGTGATTAAGGACAATTTATTTCCAATTCCTCCGCTGTTTGAATTGATTCAAAAAGAGAGCGGAACTAGTTTTCAGGAGATGTACAAAGTGTTTAACATGGGACATCGGATGGAAATTTATGTGGCGCCGGAGTTTGCGGAAGAAATCATTCAAATTTCAAATGCGTTTGGAATACCGGCTCAGATTGTAGGGCGTGTGGAGGCGGCTCCAACAAAGAAATTGACGATAAAAAGTACTTACGGAGAATTTATTTACGAATAGGACTTTGCTTTTTAGCAGATTCTTTTTATATTTGCGACCCCATTTAAAAGGCTTTGTAAAGGTAACGACCTGGCCTCGTGGGATTGTTTCACTTAAATACATATAAAATGTACGCAATCGTAGAAATTGCCGGGCAGCAATTTAAAGT
>JACCDW011454077.1_pt1 | contig 38557 bp, 32 predicted proteins | sample 7449781 | NCBI WGS metagenome assembly JACCDW01 (sample SAMN15323449, study PRJNA562643) | freshwater metagenome | isolation source: river surface water | place: USA:Blue River Watershed | collected 2017-08-18 | reverse complement strand
TGTCAACGCCTTTGGTTTACGACCCATGTCACCTTTAAGATCACCTGCTTCAAATTGATTAACATCTGTAGGAGTTAACAACATACCTAAAGAATCAAGTACAAACAAGACTTTAGGACGCTGATCTTCTGGCATTGCTTTATACTCTGCAACAAACTCTGTAATAGTTTTTGCTACATCGTCGATCATTGCCATGTTGAGTTTTAACAATTTATCTTCGCTGGTGTCAACACCTAGTGCTTTCAACCAATCTTCGTCAAGAGCATTTTCAGTATCAATTAAAATTGGATAAATGCCTTGCGCTTGTGCTGCTTTAATTAAATTGCCAGAACAAATATAAGATTTACCGGCACCAGATTCGCCAGCAAATACCGTAACTTTACCTAGCGGAACTCCACGATTAAAATCTCCGCTGATAAGATAATTTAATGCAAAATTACCTGTACTAACCCAATCTGTTGGGTCATTGAAGCCAATACTTAAACCATCAATTGATTTAGTTATTGACTTTCTAAATTTAGAAATATCAAATGCTTTTGCCATAACTCTTCCCTATGTTGTTTCAAACATGGGATTTCTCCCATGTTCTATACTTTAGTTTTTATTACTTGTTTCGATTACGAATCATGGCAAGGATATCTTGCGCACGACTAGCGCCATCTGCAGATGCAGGTGCTGCTGCTGGAGCAGGGCTAGAAACCGGAGCAGGTGCGGCTGCTGGTTCATCATCGAAGTCTTCGGAAGGAGCGGCAGCTCGAGCAGTGGACTTAGCCATAGGATCGCCTGTAGCAGCACTCATACCAGCTGGTTTGAAGTACTGACCCCAACGTTCCATGTCATAGGCTTCACCATCAACGGAAGCTTCAAACATTTCTTTCATAACTTTAAGTTCAACATCAGTTGGCTTCTTAGGTAAGAAAGCTGACAAATCAAACAAGCCATGAGTATTAATCGCTGCTTGGTCAATATCTGTCAAGGCACGTTCACGACGGCTCCACTTTGATGTAGAGTAGTCTGCAAAACCACCTTTGCTAGTTTTAGCAATACGGAAGTCCACACCTTTGAGGTAATCAGTTGGCAATTCATCCAACTCTGGATCCATTAGTGCTGAACGGATAATTTGATAGATTTGAGGGCCAATGATAAATCTACGGATTGGATTTTCTGGCGTCGTATCTTCTTTGATAGGATCTTCAACAACAAAACCCTGGAAAATGTATGAACGTTTCTTCCAGTACTTACGGCCCATATCCTCAAGGCTTTTATCTTTGAACCAACCACGAACTTCTGAAAGAATTGGGCAAACTGATCCATCGTTATACATTTCTACGCAAGGTACTTGAACCTGTACTTGACGTGAATCTGTTTCACCTTTGATTCCTGCAAACGGCAATTTAATCATTGCACGTTCTACCCAGAAGAAAGTGTTGTTGGGATTACCGTCAGGTAAGAAACGTACTACAGCTTCCTTGCCTTCTGGCATGTTCCAGTGGGGATAAATTGCGTTGTCGCCGCCGCTTGATGTAGAGCCTGTGCTCTTGTTTTGTGCTTCTTGAAGTTTTGCACGAATTTCTGCTAATGTTGCCATTTTAAAAGCCTCCTTATGCCTGTGATGTAAATGACTTGTATGCCTATCGCATAACAACTATTATGCGCTTTTTATTTATTAAATGCAAAGATTTTTCTATCAAAAAAAGAGTGCATTTTACCAAAAGAAAATCCACGTTATCCGTGGATTTCCATATATTTTAACAGGGCTAGTTGCCTTGCTAAAAATAACTGCCATCTTATATGTTCGGATAATTCGTCGTCATCTAAATCATTTTTAATTAATTCTGGACGTCGATATCCAACATATATGTAATCGTCTGCTTCCCATTCATCTTCTTCGTCATCTACGATAAGAAGAACAGGAATCGCAAGATTACTTCTTAGCAGGTTCTGCTGCTTTAGCGTCTTTCTTAGCTGGCTCGCTTTTAGTGGGGGCTGCCTTTGTATCAGCTGGCTTAGCTGCTGCTGGTTTGGCTTCCTCCTTTTTAGCTGGAGCTGCTGGGGCTTGTGCAAATGCGCTTACTGCAAATAATGATGCTACTAAAGCTACGATTGATTTCATTTGAAATCTCCTTTTAAGTATCGTAGAACAATTTGTCTACGTATACATATAACGTGTTAAGTTAAACAAAAGTTGACATTATAAAAAGAAAAAGGGCACCAAAGTGCCCAATTTCAATATTACTGGTAATTTTTAAATGCCTAAACCTTGAGCAATTCCTGAAAGTTTCTTCATTCTTGATATTTCATCTGAAGATTCTTGATTCATTGAATGTGCCTTTGTTTTTAAGGCATTTAGTGCTTTACGGCCTGCTTGGTCGGATTCTGTGCCAGATTTGATTTCATCATCAAAAAATTGTAACAACTCATCTTTGTGTTGAACTAGCCCTTGCTGCTTATCAATCCATTTTTCAAAATTTCTTCTGTGCATGCCTTCAGCGTCATAATCAGTTAAATTACTGATAGCATCTTTAGCTTTAGAACCAAATGCTTTTACTTTGTCCCACATTGGACCTTCACTAACACCAGCTAGTTCTTCAATGCGAGCTAATTCGGCTAATTCTGGATTTTGTTCAGTTGTTTGTTGTGGAGCCATACGTTCTACAAATTTACGAGCAACTTGTTCTGCCTGTTCACCAAACTTTTTGCCTACCATTGTGCAAACGCCTTCTGGGCCTTTGGGGAATGTGCCTGAATCTTTATCATAGAACGAAGTAATAAATTCAGCAAGTTCTTTAATATTCATTCTACCTTGGCCTTCTCTACCTTCTTCGTTGTCGTCGCCTTGTGTTACTGGTTCTTCTGCAGGAACTTCTGCAGGAACTTCTTCTGCACCTGCTTCTGGTTCTTCTTGACCCGGTTCTGTCATATCTCCAAAATCTAACTTGCTTACTACATCTGGAGCATTATCTTCTAGCCATTGTTTTACCAGTGGTCGAACACAACTATCGGGATCTTCTTTGGCTTGGTCTTTGATTTGTTTAAACAATTCTGGATCGTCAATAAGACCTTTGAGGCTTTCAATAGCATTACTGCCGTCTACTCCTGCTGGAAAATGTTCTCCAACTAATTCCTGTAATTGTTTAATTGCCTCTGCTTGTTCTTCTTGATCTTGACTAGTAACAGCACTTTCTTCTCCAAGTCCCATTACCCATGATTCAAATTTTTCAAAATCATCTGTTTGTTCAGAAACTTCTACATCATCATTAATTTGTTCTTCTTCCTGATGTGAAGTCATTGCGACTATGTCGTCATAGCCTAAGGTATTATCTTCTTGCATTAATCTATATAATACTGGAAATACAGATTTAATATCTTCTTTAAAATTTCTTATAGTGAACTTATCTTTAAAATCTTCTACAACGTCTTGAGGAATTTCTAATTGTTCACGTGCCTGGAAACTTTCTCTATAATTTTCATAATGACTTTGTTTTGATAATGCCTTAATTTGTTCTCTTAGCTGATTTAATGCCTCAGACGATCTTTCTACAATATTATTTGTATCAGAATTCATTAGATCGTTACGAACAACATAGTTTGAAAAACTCTTTAGTTGAGCAATTTCTTCGCTCATAGTGATAATGCTTTTACCAATATCATCGTACGGTAATCCGCCGTTAGCAACGTGACGTTGCATAGCACGAGCACCTGCTAAGTGGATGAAAGGATATTTAAATCTTTCGCCGTCTTGGTTTTCAACAAACAGCGCAGAAATGTGTCTAGTTCTAGCACCTGGTTGTGTGTCATCCATCACTGCTTGACTATGTTTAATAATCAAACGTGTATCCATTAATTTTTGATAGCTGACGGTCTTTGTACCGTACATTGCGCTTTCACTCATAACACTTTCTCCAACTGGTTTTTGTATAATACTTGATGGTGTCTCGGGCTTAGGTTGAGCATTTTGACTTAAAAATTCATAATCTCTTTTATCAAGATTATCTTTAGAAATATCTCTAGTGTCGAATGCCATTAGTCGTTTTTTTGCGAATTGTCTTAGTTCTCGTAGAAAGCCATACCAGTTATCTTTCTGAGTTTCTTCCATCGCTTCAGTAATACCCGTGCTAAAATAAACTTTCATAGAATTGGGTTCAGCTAGACTGATACTAACATGACCTAATGGGGTTTCTCCCTCCATATAGTCAAAATCAAAAAATCTAGCGTCTTCTGGATTGATCGTGATAGCGCCATCCTCCCCACCTAATTTTAGGCCAGAGAAGCGGCTGCGAATTTTATAGAATAAATCTGTTGAAATGTTATTTCTTGCGTCCATAGTTATATTTATCAAAATCCTGTACTAATGAATATTGGCATTGGCATCTGATCTTCGGTGATTTTTTCCGTCATTTTTTCGTAAATCTTAGGATCCCAGTCACTAAGCACGTTTGCCATACGTATAATTAATAGGGTAGCAGATACTAAGTCGTCATGCTCGCCTGTTTTTGCTCCAAAGCCTACACCGTGTGCTACAAATGTTTTAAGTTCTGAAATCAGTGGTTTTGATTTTAACAACATTCTGCGTGTTTCAATCATATTTTTCAATTGACTACATGCTGTGATCTTTGTACGATGTGTGGTGTTAAATCCTTTACGGAATTTACGAATATGTCCTTTTCTAATAGGCTCTGATAAGAAAAGTCCGTGGAAGTTTTCTTCTCCAATATCGCTGATAACAATTAATGCTGCTTCACCTAAAGTGTTATTTTCTACTGAATAGTATATTTGAGGAGTACCGCCTTTTTCTTGCCCTCTATCATTAATATACCGTAGTATTTCTCTCATGTGTTTAACTTGACTCTGTATTGGAGTCAAATTGTGACGCCATTCTGCTACTTGTTCCATACTAGGCATTTCAAACACTTGGATAGCGCCATAGTCTCCGCCCGTGCCTAAGCTAGGATCTAATGCTACTAGATATGTAGCTTTAGGATCGATGTCTTTATACCAACGAGTCTGTCCCATAGTCATAACAGGATCAGATCCTGCAAGCTCAGATAACTTCACTGCATTGATTAGAGTTTCATCAAAGATTAAGAATTCACAATCAAACTCACGACGGAAACGTTCTTCGCCAATCTTAGCACGTTCAATCTTAGCCCATTCCTCGTCACGGTCTGGATGCTCACTCCAGTGTGCAAAATATGAATAGAATCCGTTAGTACCTAATGCTTGTTCGTTGCCAAACTCATCAAACTTTTTGTTGGCTTCTGTCCAAATTAACGCAAACTGATCTTCGTCTGAGTTTGGTGTTGATGTAATAATACATTTACCACCTGTTGATAGTGTTGGTGATAGCGCAGTCCAAAACTCTTTGGCTTTCTCTGGTGGTTGCACGAACGCAAACTCATCACAATAAATCAATGAAAGAGATTTACCACGTCCTGTATTTTCTGTAGTTGTTACAGCTTGAATACGAGCACCGTTATCATATTCAATGGTGTTTCTATTATATGAATAAACACCTGCACGAATAAAGTCGGGAAGATTTTCGTAACCAAAACGATAGCGGTTCATGATATCCTGCGCACCTTCCATTTTGTGAGCAGCGATCAATACCTGTGCTTCTGGCACAAACATTGTATACCATAATAGATAACCGGTAGCACAGGTAGTCTTACCCATCTGACGCGGCAACATGGCAATACATTGTTTGTTATTGTGATACGCATCGATCAATCTTTCTTGATACTCGTAAGGTTCAAACATAATAGCACCACGTACAGGGTGCTGAATTTTTAAGAAATTTTTGCAGAAGTATAATGGTCCTGTAACAGGATCCATACATGCTTCTAAATGCTTGACTTCCTCAAGAGTGTATTTCTGAGGAGCATGAGCTTTCTTAATTAAGTTACCGTCGAGTGATTTTGCCATATGACTATTTACTGAAAAAAATAGGCTCCGTAGAGCCTATTTGATTGCAAAAGTTTTGCTTATTTTGATTTAGCTTCTTCAAGTCTTTGTTTTAATTCAGACTTAATCCAGGCACGTAGTTCTTCACCTTCCATTGCCATTGGATTATCGCCTTGCTTATAGCTGTGTTTGAACATTTTTTTAGGACCGTTCATACCGCCTGCTAGCTTATTGACCATGTAATCGCTGTCTTTGAATTCTGGATCATCTTGGACGCCGTCTGGACTATTTGCCCATTCGTCTTTTTTCTTGTCATCCTTGTCATCTTCATCGTCTTTATCATCTTCTTTGTCAGAATCCATAGCTTTGCTAATGATATCGATTTTGTTGTCAGCATCGTTATCGCTTGGACCACCAAAATTATCTGCATCTGGTTCTGGATGATCGCCTTCTGGTTCATCATTATCTAGATCCGGTAGCATCTTTAATGGTGGCATTGCAGGTTTAATTGAAGTAATGCTAGGAGGCATACTTAAACTAGGCAGTGGAGGCATTGAAGGTTTTTCCATATCTGGGTTAACCTTAGTGATAAGTTTTAACAAATCTTCAATGTTGTCCATACCTTGAGCATTTAAATTAACACTCATGCTAGGATGAGCAGGTGGTGGAACCTGCGATGGTGGAGGTGTCATTGGGGAGTTCATTGGTCCGCCACACTCTTCCGTTGGAATATTTTCGGCTACAGGGCTATCTAGTTCCTGCATCCTTGCTAGTAATTGATTAAAATCCATGTTTTATTAACTCCCCATGGCGCTTTTAGCGCCTGCTTTATCTTCTTTAGTTTTTGGTAACTTGTACTCTGAATTCATGCCTTCCTTCTTTTTCTCTTTAGAGGATTTAGAAAGGTCTTTTAAAAAACTTTTGTTAAAATCATCACCAAAATAATCTTTGGCTTTAACTTTGTCATTATATTCTGGTTCTTCTAAAATAGATTCTCCAGTACCTTCGATGTTAAAGTTTGCATGTTCTGCTTCAGCAGGGTCGCCGCCGTTACGAACTCTAAGATGACTTTCTGGAACCAAGCATTTGATTCTTTCAAGAATCTGTGGTGCTGTTGTTGGATATTCGCAAACTACTTCAAACACATGAACTTCCATGTTACTTAGTTCTGGAAAATCTAACGGCTGTGCTTGTATAGGTGTTTTTGATTTTTCAATCAAATTAGCTTTACAATATCCTAGATATTCTTTAACTTTTTTAACAAATCCTTCTGGCAGATCACCAGCTACCTTAATACGGAAAGGATATGTTTTTTTGCTTTCTGTGATATATTCTTTAAAAGTTTTCATAGTAATATTTAGCTCTTTTGACCCAATTTCTTAAGGAGCTCGTTACGGTCAGTAATAATATAACCTTGCCCATTAATTACATCGTTTGGATCTTCGTTATTATCTTTATCAATTTTATATTTCTTTAATTGTAGATCAATAGCTTTGAGTTTTTTGTCAATCTTAGCAGTTTTAGCATTAATAGCGTTGCCCATCATACTAGCAGCAACTTCAAAAATACGGCCGCTGTAGCGTACTTCAACGTTCATGCCCAAATCCATTAGATCGTCATAGGCTTGTTCGGCTTTACTGGCTAAATTATCTAACTCATTATCATCTAAATCGTTTAATTCTTTTATCTGCGGTAAACCTTTGGTGATTTCAGCCACTGCTTTATAGCTGTCGTCTAACGATTTAACTTCTTCGTGTGAAGGCTTAGTTACTTCAGTTGAAGTTTCCGGCGCAGGATTAGATTCCTCTAAATTGAAAAGTTCTTCTAATTTTTTAGTCATATTGTACTTATCTGCGTTTCCCGCCTTGATGGAAAATATCGCTTTCGGTTACTACTCTAAATTTAATTCCTTGCTGCTTACACCATGCAGTAGCAGCTTCCCATTTTGCTAGATTTTTAACATATTGCTGTTGATTATAAGCACTCTTACCTACAGCTTCTTTTAAAGTATGATTGGTAGGTTTTACTTCTACAACTTCTGCATGTTTTTTTCCATTTTTATCGTTATAGACAATAAAAAAATCAGGAACATAAATGGTATATTTTCCTGTTAACGGATCTCTGTAAGGTATCTGTATACTTTCTGAAGCCCACTTTTCAACACCCTGATGTTCGTCTAACATTCTCATGAAAACAAATTCCCATGAGCTACGTGCCAATGGCATTTTCTTCCCAACATACTTGTCGGGATTTTTCATCTCAAAACGTCCTTGGGCAAATTTGACCATATTACTCAGGCTGCGATGTTTCTTATTTGATCGCTCTTTGATACAGAGTTAGTTCTAAATCCCAATGTTGATGAAGGATTTCTATTATTGTTTAAAATTTCTCCGATTAAAGAACTAAGTTGTAGTCCGTTTAATCCTTTTAAAGAATCTATTAATTTAAAAACCGGAACACCGTCAATTTTAGCCTGTTGTAAAATTACAGATGCTGTTATTTGAGCTGCTTCGTCTCCAAAACCATTTGATTGAAAGAATCCTACTGCTGCTGATACTTCATTTGCAGAAAATTCCAAAGGTTCTCTACCATATTGATCAAAGAATAGTTTAGTGCCGTCTGCACTATCAGGCGTTCCTTGTACTGGTAAATTTGTAATACTCATATTGTTACTCCGCCACTGGCGTTGTTATTTGTTAAATTTTTCTGAGTAGCAGTTGTGCCGCCAGTATTTTGACTATTAGAGGGAAATACTGATCCTACTACTCCGCTGACGGTATTTACTGCTCCTCGTATAGTTGAAGGGCTTGTTAGAATATTAAGTGCTTCTGCCTTAAGACCTTCTTTTGAAAGTCTGCCAGCATTATTGTATGTGTTAGCTGCTGCAATTGCTGTTCCTAAGAAACCGCCAACAGATCCAAACGCTGATCCATTTCCAACTGCGCCAAAGACTTGGCTAATACCATCTAGTACACCGCCGTCACCAGTTAATCTAGCAACACCGCCACCTGCCACACTTAATGGGCTAGGTGTTGTATCATAATGTAATGTTGCAAATCCTTTTGGATTATTAATCGAGACATTTCCTGATGTATATCTTACAGCTTCGTACTGAACGGTCATTTGACTTTCTAATGTATCTGATTCAGCATATGCTACTGATCCATGAGACCAATTTTGTATTCTAGGATTAACTAAAGTGTATCCATTGAAACGTTTTCTGCTTAATGTATAAATGCTGATGCTTTTAAAAATATCAACACTCTTATCGTTATCTAATCCGTAACGAAACGAATCTAAAGGTCCACCTAATTCTCTATACTTTGTTTCTGAAAAAGCTGCATCAGGTAATGCTCTATCTTGAAAATAGTAACCGTAATAAATTGCCCATAAGGCATTGATAATACCAGCATTGTCATCATGAAAAGTCATTGACAACGGATCGTATGTTATATTTTTATAAACTAATTTTTTTCTGTTGTATTGATTTTTAGTTACGGTATCAATTGTAAACTTAGGAAGGTCACAACCTTTAATTAAAAATCCAACTTCGTTAGAATGTTTTTCTGTAAAAACATTTGATTTAATTACACTTCTGTCTAGCTCAAATTGAGCATAGAACATGAATTTTGTTCTAGGCGCTAATCTATAGGTGTCATCAACAAATAGTCGTGTGGCATGTTGCCAGTTCCCCATCATTCCTTTAGGATTAGTGAGGCCACCAAAAAATCCTTGTGTTAGATATCTTACAAATTTATTTGCCATAATAATATTTATGTCACAAAAAAACCCGCTTTTGCGGGTTTCTTTGATTTATTGCTAGTATTAGCCGTTGAAAGAGCCTTGACCAGTAATTGCTGCGCCAACGGTTCTTGCAACAACGGTTCCAATACCAACGGTACCTGCTGTATGGATAGCATTATCAAATCTAATTGTTAATGCCACGGTAGCTGGTTCGTTAGTACCATAGTTTAAATCACCGTAGTCTGCATTTTGTACAAAGCAACCATAGCATTCAAATGTTTCAAGAACACTAGCTGCACCTGTACCGCCGTTACCACCGTCTAACACTTCGATCTTAGTTGTGAACTTATAGTCAACACCTGAACGTGCAGATGCTTGTTCCATGAAGTCGAATTGTTTCTGGATTTGCTGACCAACTAACTTAGTAACTTGGCCGCTTGCGTCATCGCGTAGTGTCAATGTCATTGTTTCCCAGCTATATTTGCCAGCTAGGTAAACACGTGAGTTGTACACAGGGATGTCCATTTCTTCAAAAGAAACTTTAGGTCTTGTAACATCCATGACCTGTTTAGTTAACTCAGTACTTGGCTCAACACCAAAGCCTAAAAGGATCACTCTAAAGCGATATTTTAGTTTTGGCATCAACAAGCTCTGGTTACTACCAGGGCCTGCTGTTTGCACAGAGTAATTATTTAATGATGTAATTGCCATTTTTAGATCTCTCCTGTGTTCTTGACACGTAATGGAATGTAGATAAACTCAACGGCCTTAACAGGTTCGATAGCAATATCTACCCACAATTCGTTGCGGTCAATTCTACTTGGTGTGTTGTTAGATTCGTCACAAACCACAGCAAAGTCATAAAGTGCTCTTAAGCCTACTAATTCTAGTAACAAGCTCTCTACAGCGCCTTTAATTTCATCACGTGTGATTTTGTCATTTGGTTCAAATACATATGGACGAGCTAACTTATTCAATTGACTACGTAAGTAAACAATTAAACGAGCTACGTTAATTCTATCCAATGCACTTGCGTTTCTTGCACGAGTCTTCTGACCGTATGCAACTAGTCCAACTCCAACAAAGAATGGAATTGGGTTAACTTTCAAATCATATAAAACATCACGTGTGCCTTCGTTCAATGCCACGGTTTGGAATTCGCCAGTTGCTGCATCAATATAACCAACTGCTGTAGCATTAGTAATACCACCACGTCTTGTACCTGCTGGTGCAAACCATGGATAGCTTACTTGATCGCTTAGAGCAATTGTCTTAAGCATCATGTGGCTAGCTGGAACAACTGCGTTAGCACCACCTAGATCAGTTGTAAATCCGTTTGGATAGTAAACTGCGCAGTACTCATCGTAGCTAACGATACCTTCGTCGCCGTTGTCAGTTACTAATCTTGCGTTAGTACCCCAGTTGATAAGTTCTGTGGCATTGTTCTTTAATCTCAATGGTGTGTCGCCAACTACAAAAGCTGTTACACCACGATCAATGTTTAGATTGATCAAGTTGCTTAGAACTTCTGGATAACCAGGAGCAGCAATCAAGTTAAAGTTTCTACGCTCTTCATCGCGAATTTCTTCACTAGTATCAATAACACTCTTCATAGCCATTACAACAACTTTACGCTGTGCCTTGCGACCAAATGCGCCAGAACCGTCTTCGTTGTTTGGTGAAGCTGTAGTCCAACGATCAGTTGAGTATGCTGCCATACTTACATTACCCATGCGTGGATTGTCTTCTGCGGTATTGATATAGTTGTTATTGTATTTCTTAACGTTGCCGCCACTTCTACGTAGATTCCATAGCATCATACCTTTTGGATATAGCGCAGGATCTGGAGTATCTGGATCTAGATAGTTAGAAGCTAGTAGATCTTTAATAGTAGCTGCTACATGACCTGTTGCTCCTGAAGAACCAAAACGTGCATCAGCAAATAGGATACCGTCTTCAGTAGTTTGGTCTGTCTTGTCAATTAGATCCCATTCTAAAGATAAACCATTGTATCTGTAGATTGTTGGGAAGTTTTCAATATCAGCTGTGCTGATCCATATGTCACCATTCTTTAGAACGGTTCCGTCGCTTTGTGTTGTTGGTTGTGTAGCACTAACAATAGGACCATTTGGATCTGTTCTATCAGCATCAGTTGCAGCCCAATATGGACTTGTTGATTGTCTATAACCAACCCAAGTTGTTCCATTGTGGATCATGATATCAACTTCGCTGAAGCTTGGGTTGTACCATAGTTGACCATCAAATGGTTCATCTAATGGTGCACCTGCTTGTGCAAAGAAGTCTCTTGCTGCGAATGGTTGCCAGTTAGAAGCAATAAAATCAACACCACTAGCTGCTGGAGCTGTGTAGCAATTTAATGTACCTGCACCAGAGTCAATATTGTAACCAGTGAATAATGATGATAGAGTTGTTCCAACGGTATCTTTTAATCTGAAATCGCCACCAACTTTGTGATAAACAACTAGTTGATAAACAGCTGGAGTTGAAGAAATTACTTCAACGTCTGCTTCAACGTGTGTAAATCCTGCTGCGTTAATTGCTGCTGCGATTGTTTGTGCATCAGCTGCTGTACCTGCTGCGGTAAAGGTAACGCTAAATGGTGAACTTAATGCTAGTTCGCCTTTTACAGATTCAGAAATTGTAAATGTTTTCGAACCTGCAGATAATGTTCCAACGGTAATTTCTGAAGATCTAATAATAGTTTTTTCAGTATTTGCACGTCTCCACATTCTAAATGCTGCTGTTGCTGGGCTTGTATCAAAACCAGATTCTTCGTCAGCATTAAATTGTGCAAATAATTCGTCTGTTGGAATGTTAACACCACCACCGCTGCGATCTAGATAATAAATTGCTGCGTGTCCGCTTTCATACAATGGTGATGAATAAGGAATCCATGTTTGTGTTGCTGAGTTCCAACGCTTAACTCTCCAACGAGCACCGCTATTTGGCTCAGTAGTCTTAATCCATACAGAACCTGTAGGACGTGGAGTTGGATCAAAAGTCTTGAACAATGGAACTTGTGTGTGTGGTGCCTGTGCTAATTCTGGACCATAGTAAGTTCCAACAATAATTCCAAGGTCGCCAGCATTTGCTGTTGAAGTTCCAACTGCTGTACCTGAACCTGCGCCAATAACAATTGCGTTTGATAGTGACGAATCGCCCGGAGCACCTTGTGGGCTTCCTGGGAAACCACCGTCGTTTGCACCATCAGTGAATAAGAATAATCTTCCGCCGTTTTCTCTTGCTGTAACACCGGTAATTGAAAGGCCGTTAATTGTTGATACCAAAGCTGTTAGTCTAGCAGCAACGGTTGAACCACTTGGTACCGTAACGGTAGTTCCGTTAATTGTAAAAGTATGGCCAGCAGTTAAACTTGAAACGGTTCCGCTAGAAATAGATGGGTGACTGGCTTTCCAATCATTGCTACCAACTAATACCCAAGCGTCGCCGCCTAGTAATTTTTTATCTCTCTTATAATAAATCTTAAAGTTTTCTTTGAATAAGCTAAAATCAGCATCTGCTGCGTTACCAACGGTTAGAGCAACTACACAATAGTCGCCAACTGAACCAACTGATTCTAACGGTGCGTATGTGTTTTGATCAATCTTAGCTGCATCGTCATCGGTTAATACAAGAGGAGTTTTAGCTGCAAATTTTTGACCGCCTGTAGTACTACCAGCTGCACCATTCCACTCTTGAATACCCCAAGCTGTGTTTCTTGTGTCAACCCACCATGTACCGTCTTTTGGCTCAGAACCAGGTACTGAGGTTCTTCCTTCTAACTGATTTAGGTCAACATCTGCACGTACAATAAATGCAGAATTAGAAACACCCAAGTAGCTGTATGCTGCTAAGGTACCGTATTCGTTTCTTTCGCCACCATGAATTGGTGATGCGCTAGGTGTCTTTTCAAAGAAAGGTACACCAAATGTATCAACAAGATCTTTCTGACTTGTCATTCTAAACGCTTTGCCTGCGTTTGCTTTTAGAGTTCCTGCCGCAGTTGCGGTTCCCGCTCCATTAAGTTTGTTCTCGGCTGTAGCTACAACAATTAACGGAGTTGTACCAGGTTCAGCTGGTGTATAAAAACTCTCATCAATTACGGTAACCTGAATGCCTGGGGAAACTAGTGCCATGTTGTATTCTCCTGAGGTTAAATCTCTCGTAACAATATTTAGCGGTAAATCGGAAAAACGGCCTGTTATACTACTAGAAAAAGGGGACAAAAAGGTCCAGATCTTTTAAATAGTGTTATGAGACCACTATGTAAATGCGGGCAAAGACCAAAAGCTGTTAATTATAAGAAGAATAATAGAACATACTATAGAAGTATGTGTGAAGTCTGCATGACTCATGGACTATATCATGGAATACCCCGCTGGGCTAGAGCAGGGTATAAAATGAAACTACAATGTGACAAGTGCGGATTTAAATCATTACACAAAGAAGTTTTCCGTGTATTTCATATAGACGGAAACTTAGATAATTGTCGGCATAATAATTTAAAAACGGTATGTGCTAATTGCTGTCAAATATTAGGCAAAGAAGGTATCACGTGGAAGCAAGGTGATCTCGTCGCTGACTATTAATTTTGCTTGTTTATAAAGATCTTCAATTGTTCCATTATTGTCAACAATAGCATCAAACTCAGTTCCTACCCAAGCAGTTTCTGAAGCATGAATCTTACGCATTTTTAATTCTTGAAATGCCCAATTATGACCTTTGTTAGCTTCAACAGCAATATCATACCATTCGGGCAAATCTCCTCTTTGTACCCAAATAATTTTACCACCAGCATTTTTAATAGAACTGATTTCGTTAGGAAAACGGCAGTCTGAAATCACAACATTATCTTTAGAATTTCGGAGTTTGTTTTCTAAGCTAGCAATCCAGATATCATCATGGAAGCCTTTGCGGCATACTTCTGTGCCCCAGTATTGTAGCACCCAGCGCGGTGTAAGTGTGGGCATATCAAGACGCTCTGCCCACCAAGGATCTACCTGCTCTCGCCATTCTCTAGCTTCTTTGGTACGCCCTTCTAACAGCGTTCGATCCCACCCAAATACTGCACTAACAGCATCTTTAAGTGTGTTAGCAAATGACTCGCGTCTAAATTCGTGAAAGTTTACAAGATAGTCAGCGATTGTATCTTTACCGCTGCCAATAAATCCGCAAATACCAATGATCATAATGTCCTCCAATTAAGAACATTATAGCAGATTTATTACAAATAGGTCAACCTATAATCCAGGTATAACCCGAACCACCAGGAACTAACTTCATCAAATCGTCAGTTAGTTTTTCAATTTCTTGCTGCCCTTCCGTTTTCATAGCTGCGCCATTTAAACTGGATCCGCCAGTTGGGCCTGCAATTTGAGCAAATTTTTCACGAGCTTGTCCTAGCATAATTTTGCAATTTGCTAGAGCGTAATCTTTGATCCATTGTCCTGCATAGGTATCTTCGATAATGGAAAAATCTGGCTTGGTATTGTAGCACCATAGCATCACTTCTTCTTCACCTCGTGGACGTTGTTGTATTACTAACTTTCTTGTCTGTGGGTGCCAAGTAAAATTAATAAAAGAACCAAACATTTTACCCACTAACTCTTGATAGCTGCTGAATAATTCGTAAGTTAACAAGCCGCCCATATTAGTTGAACTTAACAAATATGTATTTGTATAGGCCAAGTTAAACGGTTCAAATACCGTACCGCCACTTCCCCCGCCGGATCTTGATCCAATACTACGTCTAAAAATTTGACGTACTTGTTGTATTTCTTTAGGTAGAATGTATTCGTTTTGATCCTGATTAAGGGTTAAAAACGCATAACTTTCTTCAACAGCATTATCGCTGCGTTGACGGAAAACCGCTAAAGAACGGTTCAGTGCTGTTTCGTAGTGTATAGGATCTAGTTCTACATCAATCATGCCATCGCCTAGCATGGTTTTGCAGTAGTCGTATACAGCTTGTTTTGATTGGTCAATTTGGCTCATACAACTATTTATCGTAGCGGTAAATATATGACTATGCCAAGACTTTCGCTCTATCGCCCAGAAAAGGGCAACGACTACAAATTTATTGATAAAACCATTTGGGAAATGTTTCAAGTGGGTGGTACTGACGTCCTTGTACACCGATATTTAGGACCAGGGGGATCTGCAGAAAATACTCCCACAACACCTACCTACAATTCTACAAGTCCAACACAGATCCAAGATTTGCTATTTTTAGAAAATAGAGATAGAAAGTATGATCCTGATGTTTACGTTATGCGTGGAGTATACAATATACAAGACACTGATTTTAACCTAAGTCAGTTTGGTTTATTTTTACAGAATGACACAATCTTTATTACTTTTCATATAAATGACACCGTTGAAAAGTTAGGAAGAAAAATTATTGCAGGCGATGTTTTAGAACTGCCTCACTTAAAAGATGAATACGCATTAAACGATCTAACATTTGCTTTAAAGCGTTTTTATGTAATTGAAGAAGTTACTAGAGCAGCAGAAGGTTTTTCTGTTACATGGTATCCACATTTGTATAGAGCTAAATGTAAACCGTTAGTAGATAGTCAAGAATTTAAAGAGATTTTAGATGGTATTGCAAACACCGAAGGGTTTGTAGGATCATGGGCTACCGGTGTTACTTATTATCCAGGCGATGTAGTAACTGGACCCGATGGAAAGAAATACGAAGTTCTTAGAGAAGTCACAGATATCAATCCACCTAACTCAACTTATTATAAACTTGCAGATAGTCTACGTGACATTATGTCAACGTACGAAAGAGAAATGCAAATCACACAAGCAGTTCTTGATCAAGCAGAAACCGATGCACCAAAGAGCGGCTATGATACAACTAGATACTACACCGTTCAAAAGAATATGGAGGACGGCACAGCTGAATTGGTTACATTAGATTCAGCTGATTTAAATGTAGCGATGGAAGTGCAGGCAACAGATGCAGACGGTAATCTCTTAGTTGACGGCGATGGAAACCCTATCTATATTAATCCTACTGCTTCAACCCAACTTCAAACTGCAAGAAATTCTGGATATGAAGGATATCTTCTTGGTGATGGAATACCTCCTAATGGAGTAGCATTTACCGCCGGTATATCTTTCCCTGTAAATCCAATAACAGGACAATATTGTTTGAGAACAGATTATATGCCTAAACGATTATTTAGGTTTAGCGGAACACGATGGATTAAGATGGAAGATAATGTAAGAATGACTATGAGCAATCTTGGACCAACTGACGTTTCTGCTGGAAAACCGTATCAAGGCAAAGATGCTAGAGATACCCTTAAAACTAGCTTTATTAATAATAATAAAGTTAATAACATTAACGATAAACAGGTTGTTGAAAAACAAAGTCTATCTAAGGCACTTAGACCAAAGGCGGATGAATAATGGATTATTTTTATGATGGGCAGATAAGACGATATGTGACACAATTTATGCGTGTCTTTATTGGTTTCAAATATAAAACAGGCGGGGATACTCCCGAAGAGCGTCATGTTCCGGTTATGTATGGAGATATGACTAGACAGGTTGCTGCGTTAATTAAAGAGAATAGCGAAAATAAATTACCAACGGTTCCACGTATTGCCTGTTACATTACTGGTTTAGATATGGATACCTCGCGTCTAAGCGATGCTCAATTTATTAGTAAAGTTAATGTTGTTGAAAGAGCATATTCAGAATTTGATGAACAAGGAAATCCTGTTTATCGACCAAGTCAAGGAGGTAGTTATACCGTTGAAAGACTAATGCCTACACCTTATAAACTTTCTATGAAAGCCGATATATGGACTTCAAATACTGATCAAAAGTTGCAGCTCTTAGAACAAATTTTAGTATTGTTTAATCCTAGCCTTGAAATTCAAACCACTGACAATTATATTGATTGGACTAGTCTTAGTGTTTTAGATATAAAAAGTATTCAATTTAGTTCGAGAACAATTCCTGCAGGAGCAGAAACTGATATCGATATTTGTTCTATTGAATTTGAAACACCTATCTGGATCACTCCGCCGGCAAAAGTAAAACGTCTAGGCGTTGTAAAATCTTTAGTTATGAACATGTTTACTGATCAAGGTACGGTTAAATCTTTAGATGATTTAATTTACAATGATATGGGCAATGTCGGAAGTCAGTTTAATTCTCCAATTCCGGGTGTTATCGGCGGCAAGGTTAATTTTGGTTTAAGAAGCACAGGATACGGAGTATTGCTGTTAAAAAATCCGTCAGGGCAAGGTTACGATCTATCTGTAATTGATGTTAACGAAGTTGTTAAAGCATTAAAGCTAGACCCGCCACAAAAAACTGGTCCAAGGATAGATTGGAATGTTGTATTTGAAAAGATAGGTTCATATACTTCTACAAGCCTAGTTAGATTTAGACAGCCTAATGGTTTTGAAGTTATTGGAACATTTGAAATTAATGAGTTAGATCCAACTTATTTGATTGTTAATATTGATCCTGATACAATTCCATCAAATACTATTCCGGCAGTAACAGCTATTATAGATCCGTATAAATTTAATCCTCTAACTAATTTTGGAAGCTATGCAAATATTCCTAGAGGTACTAGATACTTAATGTTAGACGATGTTAATAATAGTAAAAATGTTGGTCAATTTTTAGATTCAAGAAAATGGGTTTCAAACGATTCGTCTGCCAATGCATATGATGGACCAGATGCTTGGAAAAATGTCAACGGAGACGATCCGGTTATTAAAGCTAACACTATTATTGAATGGAATGGATCGGCATGGTTTACTGCATTTGATCCTTACGCAGCCGAAGCTCCACAATATTTTACCAATTTAAGAACAGGTATACAATATAAGTGGGACGGAGAGCAGTGGCTTAAATCATTTGAAGGTGAGTACGCACCAGGTTTCTGGACTTTTGATCTCGATGCCTGATAAGTATTTTCATGCAACAACGAGCTGGATTACTATTTTTATCTAAAAAAACGGAACGCATACTATTGGTATTAGAAGACCAACGATGGACCGTTCCAACATTTCCTAGAAAATCATCTCTGCTCGAAGATGCTGCTGACCTATTAAATTCATTTAGTAGCGGAAAAATAATTCCTATCGAATTATACCTATCGGAAGATCGAGGTTTTGAATACGGAACGTATGTTTGTTTAGTTAATGACGAGTTTTTAACCACTGCCGTAGATACATTAGCGTGGTGTACATTTAAAAATCTTCCTAAAAGTATGCATACAGGTCTTAAAAATACTTTAAATAATCAAATAATACAGACTAAAATCAATACTATATTACTTTTAGAAAATGAAAGAACTTCCTAAAAACGAAAACTTTATTAAAGAACGTGAATTATTTTTAGAAAAAATTAATTCGTTATCTGATGGAAAATTTAAACAAGACATGATCGATGCTTTGTCTAAATTAACTAATGAAGTTTATAAGATTGAAAACCTACACGAAGAAGTAATTTTTAATCGTCGTATTCCGGAAGAAATCTCTAATATTAGATCTAATATAATATCTTATAGAAAATATCTTCATTCAAATTTAATGTCATAAAAAAGCCGACTTTATGTCGGCTTTTTTGTTTATGATTATTATATATTAATACGCTGATGTTTCAAACCATTCAATATTAAAAATCATCTTAGCAGTTCCGGCTGCTGGAAATACCGTTAGATTGTTAATTACAATGCCTTCGTTATTTTGAAGGACAATAGGATAATCAGATGTGTTATGATCAAAAATCAATTCTTGAATAAAAGGATACGAAGCCGAAGCTGCTGCAACCTGTGATGTAGGAACAATTGTTAATCCCATGGCATTAGTATCTAATGTTCTAGTTCCTGCGGTAAACGTTGTTGTACCTGCAACTCGAATATCAGTCATTCCTGAAGGATCCATGGTAGTTCTAGCTTTATTGCTATTGCCAGTAACGGTTACACCTGTGCCACCAGAATCGTTTACGGTCCACGATCTAGCCACATATAAACCAAACTCATGAGCTGCGGCAGCAGTCCAACCTACCGTTTGCGCAAATCCAACTCTTACTTTGGTAATTACTGCTACGGTTGGTGTGCCCGGTGCATATCTCATAGAAAACAAAGGACCGTTCGCAGCAACAGAAGTACCTGTTAAGGCTCCTGTCGGGACTGCTAAATGAAAGTGTCCTAATGCTTCAGGTGGTCGTGTAGTAACTCTTGCAGCTTTGTGCGTAGCTTCTACCGTTAATAAGTCGGAGGTTGCTCCAGATTGTATCATTGCCATGTTATTTTTCCTCTAATACTATTTAACTCTTTTTTATTTTTTAAATCACTACATATTGAAAGTTTCTAATTCCTTTTACAGGACCTTGTAAACTTGTAGCGTAAATCTTAATAACTCCAGTTTCTGTGCATACACCACTAACTGCAATTGGATCTAATTCAAATTCGTCTCCACCCATTGCTCCTGAATCGGTTGTTGGATGAGGCGTAACAACAATTTTACTAGTTACTAATGCCGCAGCATCTGATATTGTAAATGTCTTAGAAGACACTGGACTACTTCCAAAGTCTAATGATGCTGACGTGCTTTTGATTGTAAAATTAGGCGACCCCGAACCTTGATATGTAATACTAGGACCTGTACTAAACGAAATCTTACTAGGTGCCAACGATGTTATCCATGCAGGATTTGAATAAGATTGATTAGTATAAACTCCGTTGGTTACGGTACTGGCATTACCATTTAAATTTCCAGTAACGTTGCCAAAAAATCCAGTATTAGCAGTGATTGAAGTTCCTACAATAGTTGAAGGCAAAGATGCGCCAATTGCTGTTCCGTCAATGTTTCCGCCATTTACATCAATTGCAGTAAAAGAACTTGTTCCGGTACTGGTAATATTACCATTAACATCGCCAGTTAGTGTACCGGTCATAGTTGATCCTGCTTGAGCAGTTACTACGCCGTTAACATTTCCTGAAACGTTTCCGTTAACATTTCCTGTTAAATTTCCTGTAAATCCTAAACTAGCTGAAACCGTAGTGGTTTCAACTGGTCCTACAATCTTACTTCTTACAGCGTCTACCAATAGAGTAGAATCATCACCAAAAACAGATCCAGTTACATCAATAACAGATCCTTCTAAATTATTTAGGTCTGCTCTAAGTAACGGGAATCCGCCGGGAGTAACTCCGTCGTAGACTACCAAAGTATTAGTTTGTCTGTCATAGCCAATTTCACCGAACAGACCGGTTCTGGTATTAGCAGCAACCGTAGGTAATACACGTAGGTTTCTAGTTAAGGTAGTTGAGGTTGGCTTTGCCATCTATAAATCCTTTTAAAAAAAAGCAGTAGAACAAAATTAATTGTCCTACTGCTTCCTTTCTCTTGCATATTAAGCCTGTGATTCAGCCCATGTAATACGTGCAGTAATCTGTGAAGCAGTTGTAGTATCAGTTGTTACCACAGCTACCGTTAAGATATCTGGACCATTCGGGAATACATAATCACCGCCTAAGATCGAGTTACCAATTTCAGCCAATGATTCTAGTTCAGCTGTAACTGGGCTGTTAGCAGCAGCACGGAATTCATAAATTGTAACTCCGCCTGTGATACTATCGTTCGCTTGACCTGTATGCTTGATTAACTGAGTCAACGATGGTGCACCATAGTTACTGAAGTAAGCCTGTTGAGCCAACGCACCGTTAAGAATTAATCTTACAGATGCTGGTCTGTTAGTTTGAGTAACAACTAGACCAACCTGTTTCAATGTAATGCTCATTCGGTTAATTAGATCACGCTCACCTAATGCTCCAACAATACTGCTGTCAACTGACGGTGCTAGTCTAATTGAAAGAACTGGCACTGGAATACCTGCTAGTGTGGTTGGAATAGTAATAGTGTCTGAACCACCAGAACCAGATGCAACCGTAAACAAGTATGCCTTGTCATCTTCAAATCCACCATCCATAATCACTGAAGCTCCCCAGTGGTATAGACTTGGTGCATATGTAGGAGCAGTACCGTTAGTAATTTCATATCTTGCCGGTAAGTTACCAGATCTCATATAAGCTTCGATTTCTCTGTTGTTATGTTTGATCTCGTGTACATAGATAACTTTACCATCTGCGCCCTTAAATCCAAAGCGTACCTTACCTGCACCGTACCAGCTAAAGTCAATATATGCCATTTGCATCTTATTGATATCTAAGTTAAAGCCAGTTGGACCTGTGCCATCACATACGTCAATGCTCCACTCGTGTTGTGGGAAACGCACTTCTTCAGTCTTAGTTACAACAACTTTAGTTCTTGTTGTACCGCGATATGAAGGAGTAATTTCAATTACGGTGTCGCTGGTAACCTTAGTTACTTTATAGCTTTGGCCGCGAATAACAATAGAATCGCCTGTGTCTAGTTGACGAGTAAAGTTAGTATTTGTACCAGTAACGGTATTAGAATTCTTAGTTACTGCTACAACACCGCCTAATTGTTTTGTAGAATTTCTTCTTACACAGAACAATGTTTGACCGTCATATTCATAGAATATACCGTTTTGATCATCAAACATACCAGCACGTACAGAAGCATCGCTCCATGAATACACAAATAAACTTGGGTATCCTGCTGGTTGAAGATCTGCCGGAACTGCTGTAGTTCTATAACGGAATGTAAAGTCAGTTAAGCTAGTAGCGTCAACTAAGAAGTATGGACCACTTGCTGGTGTTGTGTAATATAGACCTCTTACAATGTCAAGAATAATAGTTGTCTTAGCTGCGGCAATTGCTGTCTTAGCTGCTTGTAAACCAGCAGTAGCCCAAGCCACTGAAGGATATACCTTAGCAGGTAATGCTGCAAGACCAGCTTCTTGTGTTGCTTCGTCGATAGAATTAACAACAATATTCACTAAACCTACAACTACTGCGGCATCTCCTGAATTTGCATTTGCTCCGGTAGTGTCTTGTAAAAGAGCATTACCTGAAGATTTAGCAATTGTGGTTCCTTGAACAATTTCGTCAATAACCGCTGCTATTCTAGCATATGCAGCCACGGTCTGTGCTCTGTGCAGCTCAGATGTACCTGGTTTCTTGCTTTCGTATACATAGAAGAAGAACTTAGCTACATCATATGTTGCAGAGTTTCCACCGTATAGTATATCGTAAGCTAATGCATCAACTAGATAACCTACGTCACGAGTACATTTTGCCACATCGTGCTGTGAGTTTGGATAGTTAATAGCTACCCAAGCGTTAACTTCAGCAGCAATAAATGCCTTGTTAGCAACTAGTTTATCTTTAGCAGCAATTTGGCTAGCTGTAGCTGTACCTGGATTTGTATAGGTAACTGCATTAGCAGCGCCTCTTCCGTTTTGAACAATGTCTAAAACTTCGTCAAAGAAAGCATTTGAACGACTTAATGCTGTGCCATCGCCCGCAACTGCTCCAAGTTGTGCAACTTCTTGTTTGGTTAGTGTAATATTTCTTACCACACCTTGGTTAGCAAGTTCTAACGAGTTAACTTCGGCAATTCCTAGGAATACAGAGTTATAGTTTGTACCTAATGTAACGTCATATTGAACTCCGTCGATTAGATATCCTAAATCTCTTTCGCATTTTTCTGCTTCGTATTCACTAGAATAACCAACACCTTGAACTAAAATCTTATTACCAGCTTGTAGCTTGTGTGGTTTGCGTGTAGTTACGGTTGCCCAAGCTACACCATCATGTGTAATTCTGCTAACTTCAATACTTGGACTAAAGTTAATACCTGTTGAGTATTGTAAACCTTTACCAGATTGATAACGGAAGTACTTACGTGTTTGACGTACAATACTTACACCAGGTGTACGGCTTGCATTGATTTCAACACCGCCGTCAAATGGTCTGTGTACGTTTGTACAATCTGGTCTTGGATATACTTCGGTAGAAGCTAACATTGGTAAGCCAATCAACACACCGTCTCTGATATTTCCAACTACCTGTGTTGAATATGGGTTAGAGTTAGAAATTAAACCAGTAGTATCAGTGTTAATATCACCAGTAGCATTGTATCTAACCCATGAAGAGCCAGAAGTTGTAGCAGCAATTAGATAGTGCAATATACCAGTACCGGTATTTGTAATATCAATTTCAACACCTGTGTAAGCATTAACAATTGAACTTGCTAATCTAATGTGATCAGGAGTTAGATTGATCACATAGTAAGCTGTACCGTCTGTTAAACCACCGATTGCTGTACCTGAACCTACTACACCTGCAGAGTAATAAACTTTAACACCAGTATCTAATCCGTGATTTGGAATAAAGATAGCGTTTAAAGCAATATCAACTACTTGTGTTAATAAACCACTTACGTGTGTTGTTGTTTCTTGTGGATTGAAAGTAATTGAACGTGAAGGATATGGATCAGTTACAATCATTTCAGCATTGTTAGTAACAGCAAGAACTTCCATGTCATAAACAACGTTGTTGACTACTTCAAATCTATGGAATTCACCTGTACCTAGTGCAGACAATTCAACTGCAAAGTCAAAGTTACCAGAGTCACCAGATCCACCTCTAACTGCTAATGGCGGGCTAGTATGTAAAGTAATATCGTTTGCGCCTAGATAGTTTACATAGTAAATTCTATTTGCAACTAAACCGCCAACAGCTGTCTGTGGAACAAATCCGCCTGCTCCTCTATAAGGAGTAGCTGTACCTGCTGTACCTGCGTGCCATCCACCTTTTGCATCTGTTCTATAAATTACAGCCTGACCGCTGAATAATCCGTGTGGGTTACTAAAGTTAATTCTGTCATCAGCAATAATTACACGAGCACCGTCACCAGCGTTAAAGAATCTAGTAGTTCTAGTAATAGTATTACTTAGACGAACTCTTGAACCGCCTCTGTATTGTGTTAAGAAAGTTGTGCCATAAGCAGGTAATACTGGGCATGGCATCCAGTTGGTTTCAATCTTACCATCTTCTGCTACTGGCTGTCTTCCAGAGTTGAATACCGTTGTACCTGTAGCAAAGTCTGATCCAACTACTGACATGTAGTAGCTGTTTCTAAACAATACAACATCGCCTGCGCGATAGCTGTCTGCGGTTGACCACTCACCTCTAAATGTAGTACCAAACAATGTTGGGTTAGTAACTTTAAATTGGTGTACACGGCCTGTTCCAACACCTAAAATGTCAGCACGGTCAGTATTAGTATAAGCACCTACCCATGTGTTATGTAGAGAGAATTGGTTAGCAGATTGACCTGCAATTGCACCACCTGCTGTCGCTCCAGTAAACACAGAGTTAGAAATAAAGTATTGACGACCGTTAACTAAACCGTTAACCTGTCTACCACCGCCCCATACTTGATAAATTACTCGGTCGCCTGATCTAAAACCGTGTCCAGTTGCAATAATTCTATCAGCACCTGCAACAATAACGTTGTTATCAGAACCGTTAAACACGATATCACGTGCAATAATAGTTGCTAGACCAGATTGTAGACTTTCTCCACTGACCTGTGCAGTTGAAATTGTATGTCCACCGCTTGTACCAGGGCTTGAATAACCTTGAATTGCTGTTCCTGCAAAAGCTCTAGCTCTTGTTGTTGCTAGTTTAAAGCTGTTTAAGCTAGTTCTGATTACATAGTATTCAGTGTTATTGGTTAGTTTGCTATAGCCAGCAACTGGATTGCCAACACCTTCGCCAATTGCGTGTGTTAGCAAGTTTCTTGTATAGGTAATTTTTGTACCTGTTGTGAAACCATGGTTTCTAATCCAGAATTCGCCGGTTAATAAGTCAACGGAATCTTCTGGGAAGAATGTAAACGATCTATTTGGAATTTGAGTAGCTGCTGTAAACTGAATAGTATTAGCTGTAACTCCAACTGCGGTATATCCGCCGTCGATTGTTCCTGTTGCAGAAGTATCTTCAAGCAAGTGGTTACCTAATGGACTCGAACCTAGACCAGTTAGTGGAACTGAGTTGTAGAATTGTGTCCAGCTAGTTGCAGTAGTAGCACTTACATCGTGTAACACCGCTGCTTGGGCTAATGTTAAGCTGTCAGCAACACCAAAGTTATTTGCATCAGCAACAACCGCATAATATGGGAAGTTGGTTACAAAAGCAGGAGTTCCCGAAGCACCTGTCTGCCAGTATAATGTTTCACCTGTTCTTAAACCGTGTGCTGTTGCTAGATACAAGTTAGTTGCAGTTGCACCTGTTAAGCTGTTTAATGCTCTTGGCAATGTTTGCTCTGTAGCAAACAATTGGAAAGATGCAAATTCTTTCTGTAAGTAAGTACTTGCTGCAATTGGTAAAGCAGTTGTTCCTCTATGACCGCGAGTTACGGTTAACGTTGTGCCAACAAGGTTAGTAATTAACAACAATTCATTGTTTTCTACAACTTTGCCGCCCCATGCGCCTGTAGTGTCGCCCCACTGAATCGGGCCGTTAACTCCCCTATAAGCATTAGTAGTTCCAAAAGTTGTAATTCTTAATGTATCGCCGGTCGCAAGACCAGTTGCATCATTAAGAACAATGGTTGTTGCACTTGCAGAATAAGCAACGGTTGTAAACACGCCTAATTCAAAGAAAGAACTAGACACAACATTTCTAACAATATATTGATTGTTATCAATTAGACCTGGCCATCCTGCATATGAGCTAGGAATATTTGAATTACCTTGAGCCTTATATCGAACAACAGAATTTTCTGTTAGCTGTCCTAATCTCTGAGAAGGAATAACAATTCTGTTAGCGTTAACGTTAACCACAGCAGAGTTAGCAAATACCACGGTAGATGTTCTGCTTGCAACGTTAGTAAATTGTATAGTTGGCTGACCAGTTGGCAAAGTAGTATCAGACCATGCCATTACCTTCCAAATGTCGTTGGTAATTGGTACCATGTTATACAATGTGCTGTTTGTAAGACCAGCAATAGGTGTAGTTTGAGTTAATGTTGCTCTAATTTTTGGTAGACCGTCGTAGCCAGTTCCTGGATCAATAATTCTGTCAAACAATGGGCCAGGATACCCGATACCTGCTGGATATGTACCTTGACTTCCAGTAGTTCCTACGGTTTGTGTACCTGTTATACCGCCGTGGTTCTTCAAATAGAAGCTGTTGCTGTAAGGGTTTTCATCAATTCTAAAACCAAAGAAACCGCCAGTGGCTGTAGTGCCACCTGTGAACTCGATCAATGGGCCAGCACTTTCTTGTAGGCCTAGTGAGAATTCTAATCTATTATCAGCAGCAAGTACGGTTCTTACATAATACTTTTGATAAGAGGTATATGTATCTACGGTTGCTACTAATGGTGTTGGCTGTGTAGATCCTGCACCTGCCTTAATAACAATAGGCACACCTTCGTATAGATATCCAGGACCAGTTGTAAATTTACCAATTGCTCTATCACGACCGGTACCGTTACCGCCACTGACCGTTTGAGAAGTAAAGTTTGCAATTTGGAATCCAGGATGTAGGGTGTAAACACCGCCTGCTAATGAAGCTGCACTGGTTAATGTTCCAAAGGTTGCTGATGTAGCACCTACGGTTGCTGCGTACGGACCAGTGGTTCCTGCAGTTCCTGTTTCAGTAGTTTTTAGTTCAATGGTATCAGCGTTAATTACGTTTACATAGTAAACGGTAGCGTCTGTTGCTGTACCGCCCGATAAAGTGTTTCCACCTAAAACCAACATCGCTGGCTGACCAACAACCAATCCGTGGTTTTTAATAAAAATTTGATCTGCTTGGATACACTCTCTTGTAAAGAACTTGGAAGTAGTAGCCTTCCAATCATGCATAGAAGCTCTCATATGGTTGATTGCTGGACCGTTATGGATGATAATTCTCATTCCAGTATTGGTCAATGCATTGTATCTGTCAAACGATGTAGTATTGTTTCCGCCAGTGTCAACCATAGTTAATGTAGCTGAAGCACCTTGAGGAGCTAGAGTTGAGGAAGTATTTGTTGGACCAACAATTGTAAATGTTGTTGCATCCTTGTCCCAACCTGTGCTCTTAATGTAGTAAACACCGTTAAGGCTAGAGTTTGCTGATTCAGCAATGGTAATTTGCTGTTCAGGTACTAGCTTTAACATGTCATTGGTATATCCGGTGGTTAAAGTTACTACTAGTTCAGAACTACCAGATGTTGTTGTTATGGTAGAAATATATTCTTCAATGTCGGTTCCGCGAATGAAGTGTGCAAATGTCAATGTTCCAGAACCAGTACCAGTAAATGCTATTAAGTTTGTACCGTTATATGCATCTCTTGGGTTAGTTGCTAGTCTAATAACGTTTGCACTGATCTTAACTACATACATCATGCTACCGTTAGCACCTGTACCTGCTGCCCAACGAGGTAAGTTACCTGCAGAAATTGGATAGCTACCGCCAACAATAGAAGCAACTTGCGGGTCAGCACCACCACTTGACACACCAACATAGGCAATCATATCGCCTGTAAGCATTCCGTGATTAGGAATTGTTAATGTTTCGTTTGCAGTATCAACCGCAGCATCTGTGATATCGAAACGACGAGTACCATCATGGAATGGTTCGTACATGCTAAAGTTACCTGTCGAAAGGCTTATTGATGAACGATCTTCAACGTCACCACCAGCACTTGCACCAATAGCACTGAAGCTTAGACTTGAGTTACTTAGAGTATTAACCAAGTAGTATGTTGAGCTAGTTGACATACCGTGTGTGTAACTAGTCTTAACGGTTAATGTACTTGGACTTGCAGCGTTTGTTACAATAGGACCTGTAGTATTTGAAACAGCGTCATCTAAAGGAATTTGAGATCCTACATAGAAACGTCCAGGAGTAATATTAACATATGATGTTAAAATGCTAACTGGTGATTGGGCAGTACCTGCCTGTGTTGATCTTGCTTCATATGTAAAGGAAACATCCGAAGTTCTTTTAACAATAAAAGTTCCTTCTGCTGTTGGACTATCAACGCCTCTCACATCAATTGGGAATCCTACGGTTAATCCATGAGGACTAGATGTTGAAACGGTTACAACGTTTGTTCCGTTTGTAGTAACATCTAATATGTTAGTTAGAGGAGTATCACCTGATACAGAATGGAAAGCAGGAACTTGATTCAATCTTTCAAGTGTTTCCCACTTGGTTGCTTGTAGACCGTATTCAAAGTCAGTATCGATTAATGTGTTTGGTTGAGAAACACGCATTTTTGACACAGGGTCAATAAATGTTTCATCTGGTTGGAATCTGATTGAATCAGTTTCGTAGAAAATCTGCAAGTTATCGCTTGCGCTCATTGAAGCACAATCGTATTGTAATACGAATGTTGTTTCGTCTGCTGCGCTGTCGTAACTGCGACTTAAAATTTTCTTTGCTGGGTCTGCAAAGTTTTGGATAACAATGTTATCTGTAACATTGGTTATCAACAACATACGCTTGATAGGTACGTTGCCATCAATCGTTACCGAATCGGCAGCTGGATTGAATGTGTAATTAAATGCGAGTGCTTTTGCCATCTTAGTTTTCCTCTATAGTCCTTATTTATGCGCCGAATGCTACCGATGTTGCAAGATTCAGCAAGTACGTTTCACTACTCTTGTTATCTACATATGTCTTAACTGCAAATTCTGTTGGAACTGCGGTGTTAGACGCTCCGCTTAATGTTTCATCTGTGGAGAATTCGTTAATTGTTGCTCCTAATTGAGCACCGATAGAACCTAATCGCAACGAACTCAAACCAGCCAAGTTAAACGCATTAGCATTCAACGTTGCTGTACCAGTTGCTTGGTCAACACGGAAATATTCTCCTACACGGAAATTACCGTCTTGGTCAGTTGACACATAGAACACACGTCCGGGGAATAATTCAACAACTTCATCAGCCTGTGAAGGTGCCTGTGAAGGCTCATTTGGATGATTAGTTGTAGCAATGCCACCTGTTCCAATACTTAGGAAATCGTGTCCGGTTAAACGAATCTTACTATATTTGTATCTGACCGTAGCTGCTGCATCTTCTGCAGAGCTGGTTCCTTTTTCATTAGTTAAAACTATAATTGCAAAACCTGCAGGTTTATAACCGGAAGGTGATGCTGTATATTCAGATACAGATTGAATAACATACGATACTGCGTCGCCTGCAATTGTAATAGATCCACCTGCTCTTGGTTCTGCAGATAATCCGTCAACTACTAAAATAAATCCTTTCTGACCTGCTACTCCAATACCAGGGTTAACGCTAGCTCTAGCTCCACTACCGCCTGTAATAATTTCGCCAGAAGTAAATGTTCCAGTTAGTTGTTTGAAATAAAGTTTGTTAGCAGATGGTTGATTGATCAATACCTGTGCTGTAGCACCGGAAGTTTGACCTGTGATAATTTCACTGCTGACAAATTCGCCATCTTCGATCAAGTAATTTAATTCTTGACCGTATAATGCGGCAGTTATTGGTGTCTCCGATGGATCAAAACCAACGCTGGCTGCACCGTATTCGCCGTATGAGCAGTTACCATTCAATGCACGGATCTGGCCGCCTTCTGATGCTGCATAACCGAATGCGCAGTAATATGTAAAGCAAGAAACAATTTCTGCTCTACCTGCATTTGATACCCAGAAACCTACACCATTGTCATTGATGTTTGTAAATGCATGGAACAACATTGATTTGTTTCCAGATGCATGAACTGAACCATCGATAATTGCTCCAGTACCACCTGTTGAGAATGCTGTGCAATCTGTAACATATGGGCTCTTAGTTAAAATTGGGCTGTCTGGATTGAACGCTACAAATACGCCGCCTGGGGTCGATGTTGTAATATTGCTTGGGCTAACGCCAAGAGCAAATCCTGTCATCCCCATCATGTTCAAACCAGATAACATACTTCCATCGCTCATTAAGAACATTGTTGAACGATTGTTTAAAGTAGATCCGTCTGCACTAACGCCAGCAGCTGGTTGAACACTAGTTACACGTTGTCCGTCTCCGATAATATGTACATTTTCTGGAACTACGATTGGTAGTGTTTCTGTAAATGTACCAGCCTTGACATAAATTGTTGCTGGTCTTGCGGATCTTAATGAACCACTTGAAAATGTTCTAGCAGAATCTAAATTGTATGTACCGGTTAAACCGCTACCTGAGCCAAAAGATGCAATTCTTACAGGAGCAATTCCTGTTCCATAAACAATTTGACCCACTGATAATGTTCCAGATGCAACTGCTGTTATCGTTAAGGTAGTACCACTGATTGAACCAGTAAATGTAGCACCTCTTACCTGTGTGCAGGCATATCTAATAGATGCAAATGCTCTATTGTAAGACAATCCGTCATTAGAGTTACTGCCTTCGGGTGTTACATAATAAACATTTCTTGTTTCGTTATTATCTTCCCAAACTGGCAATCCATTGTTAACAACTAAGATCTGTCCTTCATTACCAATTGGCAATCTTTCAACTGCCGATGCACCGTATCTAAATGTGTCACCTGTAGTAGTTAAGATCGGTGATAGATTACCAGTCTGTGCTACTAATGACCATTGAGATGGTGAAGCATCTGGTTGATTACCTACGTTATCGTTGGCAATGCTGATCCATGAACTACCTGCATAGTTAACAACATCATCTAATTCGTACTCAGTAACTGCGCTGTAGTTTCCTCTCCAGTTCATACCAGCTGCTAATAGCTGCCAATATGTTGCATTAGGTGGTTCTACGTTTGTAGCATTATTTGAAGTATGGCCTAAAACGCAGATATAGCTTCTTCCGCCATATCGTACAATATCGCCTACTAGATAAGCTGTAAGGTCAGCATATGTTCCTGCTGAGCGAACACCATCGTTTAATAAATTCCAATAGCTAACGTCTGTTGGAAGATTTCCAGTACTTGCTTGTGTGTTAACAAAAATTCTTGCACCATACTTAACTACATCGCCTGGAGCATAAGCTGTTGCGCCGTTGTAGGTTCCTAGCCAGTTAAATCCTTTGTTGAACAAGTCCCATTGTGCTGTACTGGTAGGTAAATTTCCAGTTGTATCTGTTTTTGCAGCGTAGACATTGCCACCGTAGGTAACTAATTCGCCTGGTTTATATGCTGTTACACCGCTATAGGCACCGATTAAAGTATAACCTTTGTTTAGTAGATCCCAATTTGTAGCATTTGTAGGAGCGTTGCCAGTGGTATCTTGTTTAGCAGCATAAGTGTATCCACCGTAAGCTACAATGTCGCCTTTTCTATAAGCTGTTACTCCGCTATATGTTGATCTATATTGTACACCCTGTGTTACCGCTGACCAAAAACTAGGATTGGTTGGTAAATTTCCTACGGTAGTTTGTACAGCCACATAGCTGTTAGCACCATAAACTACAACGTCACCTGGCTGATAAGATGTTCCGTTATCGTAGATGCCTTCAAATTGTAAACCTGTTGCAAAGACTGAAAAATTTGCAGTTGCAAATGTAGCCGAACTGGTATGATGTGTTGTACAGATGTACAACTGACCGCCATAGGCAACAACATCGTTTACTTTGTATCGTGTTGGATATGACCAAGTACCTGCATAAGCAATACCGTCGTTGAAAATATCCCATTTAGATTGATCATTTTCAAGACCTAGTGCAGAGGTTGCTGCTGAAGTATGTGCAGTATTAGCAATGTATGATCTACCGCCATATCTTACTACATCGTTAACTTTATAGTAAGTAGCGGTTGACCAAGTATTGTTCCATGCTTGACCGTCATTCATCAAACTCCACTTAGCTGCTACTAAGTCGGTTTCGAAACCTCCCGATGCAGCACCTGCGGTATGCCCTAATACGCAGACATAAGACTTACCACCGTATCTAACGATGTCGTCTTTGACGTAAATTGTACTTGGTGCCCAAGCACCTTTCCAAACAAATTTAATTCTACCTAGTTTAAACTCAGCCATTTATAGCTCCAAAATATCAATTATGTGTATTTATTACCATTTACGTTTACACTCCGCTCGGATATGTGTATTTCGTATGTGTTCTAGCTACCAGCTGTCCGTCCTCATCGATATAGTAATAGATGCTGGTATCATCCCATCTATACTGCTCGTACTTCAAATTGTCATATTCTAATTCTTTTGTATCTGGATTTCTTCCGTCGAAAAAATCAACGCCTGTTTCAAAGCCTTCGTAGTTTTCTTCAGCAGGACCTGAATTATTAATAACAACACCGTCTTCTCTGCTCAACATGTTTACTCTAGCAAAATAAAGATCGCCGTCGTCTGTTCTTCTTATCGCATAAAAATACTTAAAATTGTCACCAATAAGTTCGTCTGCATTTCTACCTAAAAAATAATTATTCATATTTTTTCCTTATGATATCTCAACGTAACTTATAGTAGCATCAACACTATTTTCGGTATCGCTGACAATTCTTAATCCTGCTGTTTCGGGCAAAATTAACTTTTCACTATTTGTAACAATTTTAGCAGCATTATACGGAGGAATCATTAGACCTCTAACATAATATGCCTGCGTTGAATTGTCGTCTACTACAAAAACATCAACAATTACATCATCGTCGGTAGTATTAGCAAGATTGCATCCAATAACGGTGCTTCTAACTCCTAGCGGAATTTGTAATACATCCACTGGACTGGTTCCTATGTCTGTTGTAACTGAATGTTTGAATACGGTTGGCATTTCTATATACCTCTTATAATATTAGTGAGAACTTAGCCGCAATATCTTCTGCCTGTGCTTCACTAACAGCACCAGAAGTTCCTGCAGGGCTAGCCCATTGTGTTCCGTTCCAGATTTCTAAAGCCTTAGAATCTGTGTTATATCTTGTCATGCCCTCTTCTGCATACAGAGTTGGACGCTGAGAGCTACCACCTTTTGGCGGAACAAACGCATTAGTTCCTGTGATTTTAAAATATCCAGTACCGCTGGCTTGTAAAAGGGTAATTGCTCCGGAGACGGTGTTTCTTATTGTATTATTAGAAATGCTAAAGTTAGCGGTTCTAACAACACCTGTTCCGTTTGGATCTAGTATTAAGTCATTATTACCAGTTGTGGTAATTGTTGAGTTTGATATTGAAATATTTGATACCGTTAAAGTTTGTAAATTTAACGTTGTAGCAAATAAGTTGTTAGTAGTTAAACTGGCCCAACGGAAAGTTGAACTACCAAGACTATATGTATTATCTGTTTCAGGAATTAGATCGCTGTTAATTTTTGCATTAATAACCACAGAATCAGTTGGCGAATCACCAATTGTAATATCACCGCCTATGGTTAAATTACCACCAGCTTGGATATTACCAGAAACATATAAGTTGCCAGTGATATTTGTGTCAGCATAGACATCTAAATCTCCAGTACCGCTGGTTCTAATTTCTAAATCTACGTTTGATGTTAGAGTAGAAATTACATTACTTTGAAAATTTAAATCATCAACCTGTAATCTTGAATGATAAATTACTGGTTCGCTGCCAGATGGCTGAAGTGTGATTGTGTTTAGATCGCTGCTTAGTGTGTTACCGGTAACGGTTAAATTACCAATATCAAATTGATTTGTAACTCTTAAATCTGTTGTTCTTGTAGTTCCAACTACATCTAGTGAGTATTGAGGAGAAGCAGAATTAATTCCTATTCTGGAGTTATTGACATCTAAGTATAATAGGTCAGTCTCAAATGCTAAATCCACACCATCTCTGATGAGATTTGCCTTTAAGAGCGGCCCCGAAATGCGACCAATAGCCATGAGCTCTCCTTAATACCCGGTGTTTCACCGTTAACCGAATTTTCAGCCCAGGGGCTCTATGCTGGTTTACCACAGGAATAGAACAACGGTTGATCTGCCGCTGTTATTGATATTTATCTTTTTTTGGATTTTACCCCAGAATGAGGTTGAATTTATTGACAACTTCTTCCATTTCTGCAACAGAAATTGTTTTACCGCCACCAGTTGCTACCTGCCAAAGTGAGCCGTCAAAGCACTCTAAATAATCTTCATCAGAGTTCCAACGTGTTGCACCAGTTTCATATGGAGTGCGTTCAGCATTAGTACCAAACGGTATTCTAAAGCCATTGTCTCCTTGGAATTTTATGTAACCGTTGCCTGTGGCTGTGAAATTTATAACGGTATTTAAAGGAACAGAAATAGTATTAGAATTAAAATTAAAACTTTCAATTCTAACATTTCCGCTGTCACCAATTAATACTAAATCATCGTTTGATTGATCAGTAGAAATGGTGTTGGAAGTCATGCGTAATTGTGTGCTAATAACAGCAGTTGTTGTGCTAGTATTAACAAATCCGCTAGCAGTATTAATATGGGTTTCTTTCCAGCGAAGTCCAGTATCACCTAATTTATAAGTTCCTGTTACTCCTGGGTTTATGTCTTGTGTAAAATCCGGAACAAAGGCTATGGTATCTAAAGGATTGTTACCAATAGTAGTAACAGATCCGTCGATTCTTATATTTCCGTCTAATCTAATATCAATGCTTGTATTCAAATTTCCGTAGATATTTGTTGAAGCATCAACATTTACTTCGCCCGTTCCGCTAGGGCTGATTTCAATATTTTGATTTAATACGGTATTAGAAATTATATTGTCAAAAAATTCTAATTGGGCACTACGGACTTTTCCGTTGTATTCCATATAGGCATTTTGGCCGCCTGCGGGTTCTATAATTAAAGGACCAGTTACCGTTGTTATTGAGCCGTTGGAATTAAAAACAAGATTTTCAAAAGTTGCTGTAGTTCCTGTGGCTATTAAATCTTGACTGATATTAGTTGAGCCAACAACGTCTAAATCAAAAGACGGAGTATCTGTGTTAATACCAATCCTATTGTTATTAACTTTTAATTTTAATAAATCAGGGCTAACGGAAAAATTTCTAAAAGACAGATCTACACCATCTCTTAACAGATTGTCATTTAGTAACGGTCCAGAAATTCGCCCCAGTTGTGACATAGTTAATTAGAATATCCGTAAAAGATTGTAATGTATTTGTCTGTGGGTACAGGGCTAGTAAACACTATTCGAGTGTCTCCCTGAACCCCAAGATAGTTATAAGCTAAATTATAGTTGGTATCTGAAATTTGCATGACGTTTTCAACCAACACAATTATATTATTTTCTGAACTAGGTTCTTGTAATAATGGACCAAATGTAGTTTCAAGATCGTTTCCTGGCCCTAATGTTTGTTTAGTAATTGCGGTTGCTCCCGGGGCTCTTACTACTTCCCAAACTCCTGCAATATAAGCTTCAATAGAATCTGTAGTAGTATTATAGCGAATCATCCCATTCGCACCTCTTGACATGTCAACGCCAGTTAATTGAGGACGTTGAGATGTTGTTCCTTTAGGCAATCGTAGCCCGCTAGGCGAGTCTATAGTAACTCTACCAAATTGATTAACAAATAAAGTATCATCGCTGATACTAAATTTAGAAATGTTTTTATTCTTAAGATATCTCATACTGGTAGTGTGCTTACGGTTATACTTAATAAATTTGCAACACTAGCTGCTGCTCGAATCTGATCTCCGTTATCTAATACAACTTTTTCATCTGAGAAAAATATTGTTTCTCCTGCCGGCACTGATAAATTTTTCACTACCGTATTTGCTGCATTAGAAACATCACCTAGTTTTACAAAATTAATAGTTACATTACATGCATTGATTGATTCATCTACTCCTGCAGGATCCGGATTTCCAGTATTACAAATTATCAAGGTAACTACAGCGTTGTTACCAGAACTGGTATAAACTGCTGTATCACCTGTTGTTGTTAGTTGTGTGCTGTTAATCGCCATTTTGAATCCTTAAAATAACATACTGAATAATAATGCTCTATTTTTACTTGCTAACTCGTCGTTATAAGACGAATTAATAAATTTTAATCCTGTTGTACCCGGACCAGGAGTAGTCGCATAGAGCAGCGATGAACCTGATACTACTGCCGGTGTAACTGCAATTCTATCAAACTGAATTGCATAGTTAGTCTGTACTTTACCAGTACCGTTTGTTCTTAAAAATATATTTGCGTTAGTGTCGGTGTTGGTAATTTCACTTCTTTGAATCTCAATATCTTGAATCTTTGCTCTTGTAGGATAAAAGAATGAATTTGGTATACCGTCAACAATAACAGCAACTTCACTTTCAAATGGTGTTGCACCAATCCAAGTTGTTGAACCAGGTTGGTCAGCATCAGCAATAAAAACTGAAGTATCTAATTGGTTAATAGATCTTGATGGATTGAATAAAATTGCATCATCTACATATTTTTTATTAGGAATGTCATCATCATCTGTAACTTGTTGTTCGTAGTTTGATGTTCCTGTTACTTTAACTACACCTGTTCCTGTACCAATTAGTGTTAAGTCACCGTTGTCGGTGTCAGCATTAGTTAAAATTGTTCTTACTCTTAAATTACTATTAGTATAACTATAAGATCCTGGGCCGCCTACAATAGCAATATTCCAAGAATCGTCTGCTTCATTAAAAACAAAAGCAGAACGTGCCAGTGTTCCTCTATCAACTTCTAAACCAGAATATTGTAAAGTAACACCAGCACCTGTTTCTCCATAGTTAACTATGATAATATTATCTTGGACATTTAAGTTTTCTGCAGATACGGTTAAGGTATCACCGTCAACAATTAAGTTACCAGTGACTCTAGTTGTACCAACACCTTGGCCGGTATCTAAAACAATAGTAGCGCCTTCTCCGGTTTTAATCGAATAGTCGCCGTTAGTTTTAACTACGTGTCCCATTTATTATCCTAAATTAAACTGCTGTTAATACGATGTAGTCGTTAGAAGAATCGTTTTCTAAATACCACTTATAACGATTACCGCTGAAATCAGTAGCAATTCTCTTAGTTAGTTTTGCAATAGCTGTACCTGATGCACCGTTGCCTCCGATGTATCCAAGAATTCTCATTTCGCCAGCAGCATCTGGAGTAGTGTCTGTTAAAACTGCGGTAGTATATGCAGAAGTTGTTCCAATATCGCCAACACGGCAAACTACATAAGTTTTTGCACCACGTTGTTTAACAATAACACCGTCAGTTCTTAATGCTGAATCATAAAATTCAACACGAACACCAGTGTCACTAACATAGGTATTAATAACATCAACACCGTTTACATCTTTTCTTAATGGACGTCCCATTTGTTTCTCCTTTAATTTGACGTTTTAGGTCTACGCAGTGGGTTACTGCATAAGTCCGCAAACTTGCGGTTCTTTGATAGACATAGTATTTAGTCTTGCGATAGTATTGACATTAATTGAATTTTTTCTACCGTAGATATTACTCTGTTAATTTCGTTTATTTCGTTTTGTGCTTTTTCCAACAGAGATTTACTTTTAGTCTGTCGAAACTGAACCATTATAATACTATGATTTTGAATGTGTTTTTCTATAATGTGTTCAATTTGATTTATATCATGTTTGAACATAGGGAATTGTTTCCGCCATTGACTAATGCGTTTACGTAATTCTGGAAATTCTTTATCTGATTCTATTTGCACCTGATATTTAAGTCAAACAAAAAGGCTCCGAAGAGCCTTTTTGAATTTAGCAATATAAAATTTACTAATTAAGCAAACTTCAAGTTAGCTGTTGTAACAGCAACTTTGCCTAGGTAGTCAGCTGCATTACCTAGAGAAGACGCTGTGTTAGTTAACTCAACATAACCATAACGTGTCATGAATGATACGACTGGTTCAAAAGTTGCTGGATCTAGAACAACACCGCTGCTCATCAATGGAATGTATGGGCAGTAGAATGCTGCTGCATCGCTTTCGCTAGAACCTTTGTAACCAACTAGAACATCATCAGATGTTGCATAGCCGTTTACATAAACTTTCATTGCGCTGTTCAATGTACCAACAAACTTGGTGTTAGTTGGAGCTTCGAATGTACCTTCTGT
>JACCDW010956291.1_pt1 | contig 38560 bp, 34 predicted proteins | sample 7449781 | NCBI WGS metagenome assembly JACCDW01 (sample SAMN15323449, study PRJNA562643) | freshwater metagenome | isolation source: river surface water | place: USA:Blue River Watershed | collected 2017-08-18 | reverse complement strand
CTGTAACACGCTCTTGTACAAAGGAATTCATGTTGGCAATTTCGGTTCGCACTTCTTCAAAAGCTACCTGCATTTTACGTTGGAATATTCGGGTAAAGAAAACCAAAATAGGCATAGCCACAATCACAATCCAAGTCAATTTCCAGTTCATATAGAACATGAAAACTAATACGACCACCATCTTCATCAAATCACTAATAATCATAAAAAGCCCTTGACTGAAGATACGGGCAATCGCTTCGATGTCAGATACAGAACGAGTTTCTAATTGTCCCACAGGTACATGGTCAAAATACTTCATTCGAAAACTTAGCAAGTGTTTGAAGAGTTTGGTTCTAATGTCTTTCACAATATCTTGTCCTAACCAATTTGCCCAATACACAAAATAGTATTGCGAAAAAACTTCGGCTAAAAGCACAATTCCCATAAAGGAGATGTACAATAAAAGTCCTTGTTGATCGTGTGTTTTGATGTAGCCATCTACCGTTTGCTTCAATAAATACGGACGTAAAGCGGCAAAAACAGATAGCGAAATAGCATATATAATAACTCCTCTAAAACGCAATTGGTACGGTTTAGTGTATTTTAAAATTCGCTTGAATAATCGAGTGTCAAATGCTTTTGCTTTCATATTTGTTTAAGCTATTTACTAATGTAATCGTATGCTATTTCTGTTAAATATAAACCGTGTGCCGGAACCGAGAATCCTGCTTTTTCCCTGCTTTTACTTTCTATAATTTTTGTAAAATCGTCTAGTGTGATTTTGTGTAACCCTACATTAACCAAAGTACCTACTATCGAACGAACCATATTTCTCAAGAAACGGTTGGCTGAAATCGTAAATACAAGTTGATTGTTTTCTTGATTGGCTACACCTCGAGTCCAATTCGCTTCAAAAATAGTACAATCAAACGTATTTACATCGGTATTGACTTTAGAAAAACACTCAAAATCAGTGTAGTTAAATAATAATTGTGCTGCTTGGTTCATTAAATCAACATCCAAAGGCTGATGAAAATACCAACTTAATTCGTGTAAAAACGGATTTTTGAATTGATGAATGTGGTATTCGTAGGTTCTTTTTGTAGCGTCAAATCGAGTATGTGCTTCATCATGAACGGGAATAATATCGTAAATTACAATGTCTTTTGGTAAAAAAGAATTGAGTTTATGGACTAGGTTCGAAATATCAAAAGAAGGTTCGAAATCAAAATGAGCATACATTTCTTTGGCATGAACCCCCGTGTCGGTGCGTCCTGCTCCCATTAAATTGATTTCAGACTGTAACAAGACGGAAAATGCTTTGTTCAAGGTTTCTTGAACAGAAGCAGCGTTAGGCTGTATTTGCCAGCCATGATAGGGTGTCCCGTTATAAGCTAAATGTATAAAATATCTCAAGTTGAATCGTCACAAAGTTGAATTCCCAAAGGTACAAAGTTTTTAGGATGGACAAAGCTTAAAATAGGAAGTTCTTCAAGGCTTTTTTTATCGTCTTTTAAGTGTTAACTTTGGCGGAATTAGTTGGGTTATATGAAAAAAATTCTCTTACTTTCCGATACACACAGCCATATTGACGACACGATTTTAAAATATGTCGCTCAAGCGGACGAAGTTTGGCATGCAGGAGATATTGGCGACTTAGCAGTTGCGGATGCTATTAAAAAGAAAAAACCGCTACGAGCAGTCTATGGTAATATCGATGGTGCTCAAGCTCGGTTAGAGTTTCCGTTACACAATCGGTTTTTGTGTGAAGGAGTTTCGGTTTGGATTACTCATATTGGTGGTTATCCAGGAAAATACAACCCGGCTATTCGCGCCGAATTGGTACAAAATCCTCCTAAATTATTGATCTGTGGACACTCCCACATTTTAAAAGTGCAATTTGATAAAAAACATAATTTGTTACACATGAATCCAGGTGCAGCTGGTAAAAGCGGTTTTCATCAGGTACGAACCATGTTACGATTTGTAATTGACGGAGAAACAATCAAAGATTTAGAAATAATTGAAATAGAGAAAAGGGTGTAATTAGTCTTTACTGATTGGAACATCAATGGTTATAATAGTTCCCATATCTATTTTGGAATCAATGATTAGGTTTCCTTTCATAGCGTTGATTCGCGCTCTAATTTGGTTAATACCAAATCCTTCCAAAATTTGAAATTGATTCGTATCAAATCCCTTTCCATTATCAAAAACTTGGATTTTTAAAATAGTTCCATTTTCTTGAAGAGTTACTTTCCCAATAGTTGAACAACTATGTTTCATCACATTATTTAATAGTTCTGAAATAATGAAGTATATTTTAATTTCAAAGTCTTCCGGATATCTTTTTTGATTGTCAATATCGCTTTCATATTCAAAAGATATAACCGAATTAGAGTTCTTTTCACACAAGTCTTCTAAAGCATAAAACAGGCCAAATCGGACTAAAAGCGCTGGAATTAATTCGTGGGACAAATCACGAACTTTGTCGTGAGCTTCTCCTAACAGCGAAATTGTTTTGGCAATTTCATCACTCGTTTTTTCATTTTTGGCACTAAAAACACTTAAATGTAATCCTGCAGAAGAGAGCAAGGCACTAATATTATCATGCAAAAAAAAAGCAATTTTTTTCCGTTCTATTTCTTGACCAGATAATGAGGCATTAATAATGTTTTGCTGGATTTTATTTCGTAGCCCGTTTAATCGATTCTTCTGAATTAATCTAGAATTCTGGACATAAAAATAAAAAAGTACCATACTGATCAGAAAAATAGAAATTACGGCTATAAATTTACGTCGAGCCATATTTTTTTCTTGTGCTAACACTTGTTGTTGTGTTTTATATTGGGCTTCTATTTTTTGAACTTCCCTTTTATATTCTTCTATTTCAAGGTTTAGACCTTCAGTTTTTGCTTTGTTTAGTTTTTCTTCATTATTAATTTGGTCAGTAATAATAGTGTATAATGATAGATTTTTATACGCTTCTTTATATTGCCCAATTGATTTTAAATAGTTCGCATATTCTTGATGAGTAAGTGCAAGATCAAACTTTTCATTTCCAGTATTTCCTAAAGCAATGGCTTTTTCAAAATAATATTTGGCTTTTAAATGATCTTTTTTATTTCCGAAGTAGACAGCATTGAGCATATTTAAAGCCACTTCAGTTAATTCACCACCATATTTTTGATGGTAAGAATTTACAAATTGTAGATAAGGAAAGCCTTGGTCAAATTTTTTAATATCAAAAAAAGCCCAAGCAATATTAAGATTAGTAATGACTAATTGAGAAGTATCTTGCGCTATTGTACTGTATTTTAAGGATTTTTTGTAATGTGAAATTCCTTTTAAATAATCTTTTTTATCAAAACAATAGATGTTGCCTAAATTATTATGGAGTAGGTTCTTTAATTTAGAGTTATTAGTTTTATCTGCATAGATCAAACCTTTATTATAGTAGAAGAAAGATTTTTCTGGATTAGAGAATAAATCAAAGTTACCTCCTATGGTGTTGTAAGTGGAAGCTATTAAATTGTTGTCTTTGATAAGAATAGCGTTCCGTAAAATTCTTCGGCATTTAATTAGAGATTTATCATAACTTCCTTCCCGCATCAATTGAATTGCACTTTTTAGTTCTGTAGTTATTTGTTCTTTAGAAGGTGTTTTTTCTTTTGAATAAGCGCCCCTTCCATTTAAGAATAAGAAAATAAAGCTAAAAAAGAAAATACGGGTTGATACTGACATAAGAAAGTATTGACTACAATAATTATGATTTAATTAAATTATTTTTAATGGCATACTTTACTAAGCCTATGGTATTTTTAGCCCCAATTTTTTTCATAATATTTTTACGATGTGTTTCTACAGTATTGGTGCTAATGAATAGTTTTTCACTAATTTCTTTACCACTTAACTCTAATGAAATTAAAGTAATAACTTCTAATTCTCGTTCTGTTAATATAGTGTTAGCCAAAGAAAAATTAGGATTTACTTTTTGGTTGTCTTTGGTAACCAAATTAAAAATTTTCTCTCGAACAGACTTACAGAAATAATCCTCGCCGTTGATGACGGCATAAATAGCTTCCACAATATTTTCTCCTGCGCATTTTTTAGTGAGATAGCCATTGGCTCCTATGCGCATTACTTCTTTAATAAGTTTTAAATCATCATAACTTGATAAGATAATTATTTTACAAGGAATTCCCTTTTGAGCAAATTCTTTGACCACTTCAATGCCATCTTTTTCAGGCATATTCAGGTCTAAAATAAGAACAGCTGCATTTGTAGCAATTACTTCTTCGTATAAGTTTATTCCGTTTAAAGAAAATCCTACTACTTCAAAATCAGGTATAGTAGTTAATAAAAATTGAATACCATCAAGAAGTACTTGATGATCATCGGCTAGGTAGATTTTTATTTTGTTGCTCATGGGGTTGGGTATCTGTTTTCAAATGTAAGAAAATTTCACACGGCTTTCTTCTTTTTTAATTCAAAATTGTTTGAAAATGAAAAACCCGAATGGTTACATTCGGGTTTTCGTCGCACTAATAAACTAAGTTTATAGGTTTATCTCAATCGATCCACAGATTTTACAAGATCTTCATCCTTCTTGATGGCCTTATTAGCAAAACCTAATAATACGATAGCCAAGATAGGTAGAAACATCCCAATACCCTTCTCAGAAACTGCAGGAGTTTCTCCGGATAAGTTTAGTGAATGATAAACAAATAATCCTAATAAAATTAAATTTAATATGATGTTCAATCTGCCAATTACAAATTGATTTTGTCTCTTTTTAAAAGAAATAATACTTAAGAGAGTGAATGTGGTACTCAATCCAAAAAGAATTACATACAATTGATTTTGCATAAATAAAAAGTCTTTGCCATCAGTTGTTGTCCATAATGGAAAAACAAATGGTAAAACTCCTGTTATTACAAAAACAAGAAGTAAATATAAAGTTTGAATTCTTTGTATCATTGTTTTTAATTGTCACACAAAAATATAGTTTCTTTTTTATAAATACTATTGTATGATAAAAAAATATTCGTATTATTGCATAACAAATCCGTAAGCACTTCATACTACGGACAATCCATAAAATTTACTACTTATCTTTCACATTTAAGTTTCCTTAAAAAATAAATTAAACCCATAGAACATTCATGTTTGATATTTCTGCATTAAAAGAAATGAAGCTTTCCGAGCTTCAAGAAATAGCTAAATTGGCTAAAACTATAAAATTTAACGGTGTAAAAAAAGAAGACTTAATTGCTCAAATTTTAGAGCAACAAGCTATTACTTCGTCAGCTGACAATTCTTCAAAAGAGGTTCCAGCTGATAAACCTAAAAGAGCTCGAATTTTACCTTCAAAAAGAGAAACGACTCAAGTGAATTCTTCAGAAAGCGTTGTTAATACTGAAGTGATTCCGAATTCAAAACAAGAAGAACAAGCTTCTGAAATTCCGAATGAGGAAGTCAATAATAAAGGACCTAAAGTAGTTAAATTTAGTAAGTCGGCTTACGAACAAAAAGTCGCTAAAAAAGAGAAATTGGCTCCTAAAGAAAATGAAGGAGAACTTGATTTGCATTTGGAGTCATCTACAAGCGAAGGTACAGATACACCAGTGGCTACTAAAAAAGTAAATCCGAATCAGTTAAATAAACAAAACCAAAACCCAAATCAAAACGGCAATCAAAATCAGAATCCCAACCAAAAGAATAAGAAAAATAATTTTGGACACTCTGATTATGAATTTGACGGAATCATAGAAAGTGAAGGAGTGTTAGAAATGATGCCTGATGGTTATGGTTTCTTACGTTCTTCTGATTATAATTATTTGGCTTCGCCAGATGATATTTATTTGTCTACTTCTCAGATTCGATTGTTTGGTTTAAAAACAGGAGATACCGTAAAAGGAGTAGTGCGTCCTCCAAAAGAGGGAGAAAAATTCTTTCCATTGGTTCGCGTATTAAAAATTAACGGACACGATCCGCAAGTAGTTCGCGACCGAGTTTCATTTGAGCATTTAACACCTGTTTTTCCAAAAGAAAAATTCAAATTGGCTGAAAAGCAAAGTACTATTTCAACCCGAATTATTGATTTATTTTCTCCAATAGGGAAAGGACAACGTGGTATGATTGTAGCGCAACCCAAAACTGGTAAAACCATGTTGTTAAAAGACATTGCCAATGCTATTGCAGCCAATCATCCGGAAGTTTATTTAATAGTCCTTTTGATTGACGAACGTCCAGAAGAGGTAACGGATATGCAACGTAGTGTTCGTGGAGAAGTTATCGCTTCTACTTTTGATAGAGAGCCACAAGAACACGTTAAAATTGCTAATATTGTTTTAGAAAAAGCCAAGCGTTTGGTTGAATGCGGGCATGATGTAGTTATTCTTTTGGATTCGATTACTCGTTTAGCAAGAGCTTATAACACGGTACAACCCGCTTCTGGAAAAGTATTGAGTGGTGGAGTAGATGCTAATGCATTGCAAAAGCCAAAACGTTTCTTTGGAGCGGCTCGTAATGTAGAAAATGGAGGCTCGTTAAGTATCATTGCTACTGCTTTGACCGAAACAGGTTCTAAAATGGATGAGGTGATTTTTGAAGAATTCAAAGGAACAGGTAATATGGAATTGCAGTTGGATAGAAAAATTGCGAACAAACGTATTTTCCCAGCTATTGATTTAACATCTTCAAGTACGCGTAGAGATGATTTATTGTTAGATCCGCAAACCTTACAACGTATGTGGATTATGCGTAAATACCTTTCAGATATGAATCCTGTGGAAGCAATGGATTTCATTAATGACCGATTCAAAAAGACTAGAAATAACGAAGAGTTTTTGATTTCAATGAATGATTAATTCTGAAATATAATTGTATAAAAAAAGTCCCAATTTGGGACTTTTTTTGTGTTTAATATTCTATGGTTATGCATTTTTACGTTCCAATAAAGCCATATAAAAACCATCAAAACCTGACTCTGAAGCCAATATTTTTCGGTCTTCAACAAATTGAAATTGTTTTCCAATTTCGGTGGTTAGGAAGCGTTGTACTTGTTCTTGGTTTTCCGAAGGTAAAATAGAGCAAGTAGCATACACTAATTTACCGCCTGGTTTTACAATTTTAGAATAGTTTTCTAATACTTCGGCTTGAACTTTACGGATATTGTCAATAAATTCAGGTTGTAATTTCCATTTAGCGTCAGGATTTCTTTTTAGAACTCCTAAACCACTACAAGGTGCGTCAATCAGAACACGATCGGCTTTTTCATGTAATTTTTTAATAACCTTAGTAGAATCAATAATGCGGTATTCAATGTTAAATGCACTGTTTCTTTTGGCTCTCAATTTCAATTGCTTTAATTTACTTTCATATAAATCCATAGCAATCAATTGTCCTTTATTTTCCATTAAAGAAGCAATGTGTAGCGTTTTTCCGCCCGCACCAGCACAAGTATCTACCACACGCATTCCTGGTTTTACATCAAGGAAAGCAGCGACTAATTGTGAATTAGCATCTTGTACTTCAAAGAAACCTTGTTTGAAAGCATCGGTTAAAAACACATTGGCTCTTTCTTTTAAAACCAAAGCATCAGGCTGGTCTTTCAAATATTCGGTTTCGATATTCAAATCCATCAAGATGGCTTTGAGTTTTTCTTTAGTTGTTTTTAGCGTATTGACACGAAGAATTACTTTTGCAGGTTGGTTTTGAGCCGTAATTTCTTTTGCCCAAACTTTTTCGCCTAACTCTTTTACTCCTAATTCGTCCATCCAATCTGGGATAGATTCTTTGAAGGTTCTGATTTTAGACAATTCATCAAAACGACCTTTAATTTTTCGTTCAGGAGTCCCGTCTAATTGACGCCAATCTGGAATTGGATACCCTCTCAAAACTGCCCAAACCGCGAAAATTCTCCATAAATTATCTCTGTCAAAAGGTTCTTTAACTTCTGCTATTTCAGAGTATAATCGCTTCCAACGCACTATTTCATAAATCGTTTCTGCAACAAATTTTCTGTCGGAACTTCCCCAACGTTTGTCTTTTTTTAAGGAACGTGCTACCACTTTGTCTGCATATTCTCCTTCGTTGAAAATAGCGTTTAAAGCGTCAATAGTAGTATAAACTAAATTTCTGTGTAATCTCATTGTAAATAATTGAATTGCAAAGGTACTATTTATTGATTGGAAAGCTAAATTTTAATGTTCTAAATAAAAAGACACTGTGTAAAACAGTGCCTTTAGTATTTGAGATAAGGGTATTTTATTTTACTCTTGTTAGTCCTATGTTTTCTGGAGCATGAAGTACCATTGGGAATTTTTCAATTTTCACAGAACTACTGTCTAATCCAAAGGCTCTTTCTTCAGATAAACTTAGTTTTTTAATGAAGAAATACGAATTCATAACTAATTTTTCATGCCACAATAAATCGCTATCGTTAGATAAGAATTTTTCAGATAGTACAAATTTGAAGTCTCCAAGAATATTGTTTTTGTTCAATGATTCGTAACGACTGGTGATATCTACCTCGCCTTTTTTTACCATATCTTTCAATACTTCGCGGAACATCAAATTGATTTTAGTGGGCTCTCTAAATCCTAAGTTGAAATCAACACGATACAAGTCGTCTTTTAATATCTCAGTTACTTTGTATTCTGTTTTGTAAGGTTCGGTTAGGATATTTACGTGAACAAACCAATAAATGTCGGCTCTTTTAGGTCTTTTTTGAAGAATAGAATACATTACTTTTTCTTCGATTTCATCCACTCTACCAGCATTGGTCATATATACTAAATGGGTAGCATATTTAGGAATTGACAAATCGGCACTTAATTCACCCAATACTTTTTTGTAATCTTCAATCTTAACAATTTTAGTATATGCTTTGTTAATTTTCTTCGCTAGATACCAAATGGTCATAATCGAAATTAAAAGTATAGCAATGAAAAGTGTAACATAACCTCCCTCGGCAAATTTAGTAATATTGGCAGCAAGGAAACTAAATTCAATTACTAAATAAATACTGATTAATGGCACGAAGAAGAACCATTTTACTCTTTTCATAATTAAATAGTAATTCAATAATAGCGTGGTCATAATCATACAAAGAATGATGGCCAGACCGTAAGCATGTTCCATATTACTAGACTCTTCGAAGTGCAAGACAATACCCACACATCCAAAGAATAATAACCAGTTGATTGAAGGAATGTACAATTGCCCTTTTAATTCGGTTGGATATTTAATTTTGACTTTTGGCCAAAAATTCAAACGCATTGCTTCGTTGATTAAAGTAAACGAACCACTAATTAAAGCTTGAGAAGCAATTACGGCAGCCAAAGTAGCTACTACAATTCCAATGGGCTGAAACCAATCAGCCATGATTAAATAAAATGGATTTCCATTTTTTCCGCCTAGACTTGCTAATGTTTGCCCTTCGTGGTGAATTAAATAAGCCCCTTGGCCGAAGTAGTTCAATACTAAAGCCGTTTTTACAAAAATCCAACTGATTCTAATGTTTTTTCGTCCACAATGACCCATGTCCGAATACAATGCCTCGGCACCAGTAGTACATAAAAATACGAATCCAAGAACAAAGAAACCATCAGGGTGAACAGAAAGTAATTTGTAGGCGTAGTAAGGGTTTATGGCATGAAGAACTTCAATGTGTTTAAAGATTTGGATCCCTCCTAATACAGCTAACATGGTAAACCAAATTAACATCATTGGAGCAAAAAACTTTCCTACTAATTTAGTTCCAAATTGCTGAATAGTAAAGAGAATAAACAAAATTCCTATTACGATTGGAATGGTATTAATTTCAGGATAAAAGGTTCTAACTCCCTCTACTGCAGATGAAACCGAGATGGGAGGGGTAATGATTCCATCAGCGAGTAATGCACTTCCTCCAATTATTGCGGGTACAATGAGCCATCGTATTTTGGTTTTTTTTACTAAGGCGTATAAAGCAAAAATTCCGCCTTCTCCATGATTATCAGCACTTAAAGTTATAAGTACGTATTTTATTGTAGTTTGAAGTGTAAGTGTCCAGAAAACACAAGATATTCCTCCTAAAACAATATCGGCATTAATAATATGGTCACCAAGAATGGCTTTCATTACATATAAAGGAGATGTTCCAATGTCACCATAAATAATTCCTAAAGAAACTAATAGACCACCAAGTGTTAATTTACTGTGTAGATCTTTGTGCGCTACGCTCATGATATTTAATTAAAAAGTGGGCAAATTTACTCTTTTTAAATATATTAGGATAAAAAATAATAAAAAAACACGGAAGCCGATTCCGTGTTTTTAATGATTCTAAGTTTAAGGTTAATTTCTTCGAAAATTTTCTCTGGCGTTTCTGTTGTTTTCTCTCATTGAGGGAGTAGAAACATATTGTGTGTTATTTCGATTAATTTCCACTTCTTTCATTTCTAGAGGTCTATTTTGGGTATTATCTCGTCTATAATTTTCGTTTTCGATTCCATATCTCTTACTTCCATTATTCCTTTCTTCAGGACTGTATTCATTAGAATATCTTCGGTCTCCATTATGCGTTGATTCACGATGATTCGATTCGTACACTGGTTGATTTGAATTACTATAATTGTATCGTTGATTGTTGTACTTTTTTTTATAAGTATCTTCTGTGTAATAATTTTTTCTATAATTTCGGGAATTATTATGATAGTTGTTCAAACTATAACTATGGCTTGAATGGTATTTATAATATGGGCGTGAATTCCAAGAATAATAGTATTTAGGATAGTAATTCCATCTCCAATTAGAGTAATAGGGACGATAATTAGAATTCCAAAACAAACTCAATAGTATAGGGGTTCTATAGTAAACGGGTTTGTAAATGTAATTAGCTCCATATAAATTTCTATTTCCAATAATTTGTATGTTAACAGAATTATAGTTGTTTTTTTCTACATTTATTGTAGCTACATCTTGATATACATCACGGTCAATAACGGCCTGAATTAAAATGAGGTGGTTTCTATTTTTAACAGATTCTACAACTCTTAAATAATCAACTTGATTATCATTATTCAAGTCTAAATTAGATAGTTGAAGTTTAGGATCATTCAAATGCATTTCAAAATCTTCCAAATTTAGAGCTTCTCCAAATAGTGACGAAACTGCTCTTAAATCTAAATTGGCACTAACTTCAGAGTTCATGGCATTAATTTGATTGCTATTTTGCGCCTGTATTTGTGTGGTAATAAAAGTTCCAAGTACTGTTAAAAAGAATAAATTCGTTTTCATAATAAGTCGATTTAAGATTACATTTGATAACTTTCCAATTACTGTGCCAATAAATAAAAGAACAATATGCCTACATTTTAATTAATTGTATTTTAGCATTTTAAATTCTATTTTTTATGAAGAAAATATTCCTTTTTATTGTCGTTAGTATTCTTTTATGTTCTTGTAAATCAAAAGATAGAATTACTAAAAATTATTTTACATCTGTTGTAATAGATACTTTGTTAGAGGATAAAATCAGTATTCGTGCTTTAGTTTTGGATAATGAGAAGGTGTGGTATGCAGCTGATAAATCTAGATTTGGCTGTATTGATTTGAAGTTAAATCAAAAGAAAGAAATTCAAATTCCCACTGAAAAAAACAGTGAGTTTAGAAGTATCGCTCAAACTAATAAGTATGTGTTTATTTTAAGTGTAGCTAATCCAGCTTTGTTGTACCGAATTTCAAAAGACGATTTGAGTTATGAATTGGTATACCAAGAAAGGCATGAAAAAGTATTTTATGATAGTATGCAATTTTGGAATGATTTAGAAGGTATAGCCATTGGAGACCCAATAGAAGGATGTTTTTCTGTAATAACAACTCGGGATGGTGGTACTACTTGGCAAAAAATACCTTCAGATCAATTACCTCAATTAGCAGAAGGAGAGGCTGCTTTTGCCGCTAGCAATACTAACATTGTGATCAAGGATAATAGTACTTGGCTTGTGTCAGGAGGAAAAAGCGCCCGAGTATTTTTCTCCAATGATAAAGGAAAAAGTTGGTCAGTGAATGAAACACCAATGGTACAAGGAAAACAGATGACCGGAATTTTTACAGCTGATTTTTATGATTCAAAAATAGGATTTATCTCTGGAGGAAATTATGAGGTTTTGACTCAAAATTTTGATAATAAAGCAGTAACTCGAGATGGAGGAAAAAGATGGCAATTGGTTGCGCAAAATCAAGGTTTTGGGTACGCTTCTTGTGTGCAATATATTCCGAAAAGTAAAGGCAAAGAATTAGTCAGTGTAGGTGCTTCAGGTTTATTTTATTCTAATGATGGAGGTAATAGTTGGAAACAATTCAGTACTGACGGAGGTTTATATACCATTCGTTTTTTAAATGCTTCAACTGCAATTGCAGCAGGTAAAAATAAATTGATTCATATTCGATTTAAAAAATAAGGCCATTCCTATTGGAATGGCCTTGGAGATACTTTTATAAAATTATTCTTTTCTCTGTCCTTTGTTTCGGTATTGCATTAATAGTTTTCTATTAAAGTCTTCTTCTGATTTTTTAAGCCGAATAATTTTAGAAGCGGGTAAAATTCCTTTTAAATTCCCGATAAATTTTTTGCGAAGCACGAATATTTCTTCTTCATTGTTTTCAATTTGGTTCAGCAGAGTACTAGCTTCTTTTTCTGACATTTTATCTTTACCTTCTTTGTATTTTTTAATAAAAGATCTCATTTTTAAATGCTTCAATTCAAATTCTTTTTCTTCAAAAGTATTATAGATAGGCCAAAATTTCTCTGCTTCGGTACTGCTTAAGTCTAATTCTGTAGTCAAAAAAGCTATTTTCATAGTTTTGATTTGCTCTCTTTTTTCTTTCATATTATCTCCTTGCGCATAGAAGTTAAATGAAGTAAGCAATAGTAGTACAATTATTATTTTAAGAGGCTTCATAGTTTTGTTTTTATAAATATATTATTCCGTAATAAGTCTTTCCAAATCTGAATTAGTTGTTAAAATGTCTTCAATAGTCTCGTCTTTTAATTGAATCGCAGACTCCATTTTAGTAAGGTCTTCCTCATCTAATTCGCTAATTAGTTCATATTGATTGATATCAGTTTGATACGCTAAATGATTTTCTAAAGTAGTAGTATCTAATTCTTCTGAATTTCTCGATAATTGATTATAAATAGGAATCAACAATCCAATAACCAAAACAGCAGCTACTGCAAATAATAGGTTTTTTCTTCTTTGAAAAAGAGGAATAACGGTGCTTTTTTCTTCGGGTAATTGGGAAAGTACTTTTTTAGAAAAATCATCAAAATAGTGGTCTGGGACTATAAATCCAGATTCAATTTTTGGTTCGTTTTCTAATTTAAATGTTTTCATAACAATAGTTTGACTAAAAAGAGTTTAAAAGGTTTAATTTGAGGTGACGTAAGCCTCTATTTTTTTTACAGCATGATGATAAGAAGCCTTTAGCGCTCCAACCGAGGTGTCTAAAATATCAGCAATTTCTTCATATTTTAATTCTTCAAAATATTTCATTTTGAAGACTAATTGTTGTTTGGTAGGTAATAATGCAATTGCTTTTTGTAATTTGATTTGAATTTCATTTCCATCAAAATAGACATCTGCTTTTAAATTATCAATCGTTTTGTTTTGTAATTCTGCGGTTGAAGTTTTGTTTTTTTGTGCTTTTTGTTTGATAAAAGTTAACGATTCATTAGTGGCTATTCGGTACATCCATGAAAAGAGTTTGCTATCTCCTTTGAAGTTTTTTAGATTTTGAAATACTTTTATAAATGTATTTTGTAATACATCGTCCGTGTCATCATGGTTTAATACAATGTTTCGAATATGATGATAGAGCGGTTTTTGATAAGTGAGCAAGAGTTTTTGAAACGCCTCATTTTGCGTCTTAGGATGTAATAATTCTTGAATAAATTCCTTTTCTTCTTGCAAGATTTTTGTTTAACTGATTAGAATACAATTTGTCTAAAAGGTTTAATCCAAAGATTAAATTTCAGATGAATTTGTATCTGTTTCTGGATTTGAGATTTCTTCAGTTGCGGGAACTATTTTAGGAGTTACTTTTTTTTGTTTTACAGGAAAGTAAATTTCGGTTTTCCATTTGGAAGAATTTTTGATGTCTGATTTACTTATTGTATACACCTCTAAATGCGAAAATCTAGAATCGGGAGTAATTACTTTTTGATTAATATACGATTTGGATTTTTTCAAGGCCTCTTCCGTATGTGAATAATCTCCATAAAGTGAAGTTTTTATGGCGTTAAAAGATTCCAATTCATCGGCTAATATATCGCTACCATCACTAGTCATAATTGCTTCCTTAATAGGAATACAAAGCGAAATCTTAGCTAATCCACTTTTTTCATCATACGTATGGTAGATAATGAATGGTTTACCATTGAGTTCAATATTATTTTGTTTACAAAAATCGATAATTTTAGGAAATACAATTCGAGTGTTCTTTACAATAGAACTAATTTTACTTGTAAAACTTTGTTTTAAATAAGGGGTCCCTAATTTTTGGACTAATCCATTTACTTTTATTTTGTATGTATTGATTTCGTAATCCAAACTTCGGTCTAAGTTTGCTAAACTTTTTTCAAATAATCTACCTATTATTCTATTTGCCCCACCATGTAATGCGGTGTAAATTTTATAAGAGAAACTCATTTCTCCTTTAGATTTCAAGGTAACTTTTGTACCACCTAAAGTATCTTTGAATATCCAAGTAGTGTTGAATTCGGAACCATCCAAATCCATTTTTTGTGTGATACTATCATTTTCTTTTACTGAGAAAGTTTGAACAATTCCATTTCCCTCTGTACCTTCCCATGTAGATTTAGCACCTTTGCCAATGGTAGTTTTAGAAAAACGTATTTTTATTGTAGTATCTTCCACCATAAAAGCCATAAAATCGCCCCAGTTTTGGTAATCATTCACATAATTGTAAAGGTTTGATTTTGAGGTGTGGATTATTTTACTTTTTTCAATAGCAAAATGTCCTTTTTGAGTTGCTATAAAAACAGAAAAAGAAACAAAACTGAGTAGAAGTAAAAGGAAGATGTATTTTAAGATTTTCATGTTGGGTATAAATTGGGTTTCTTAGGTAAAGTTAGTTTTTTTATCTCAAAATAACAGCAAGGATAAAAAGAAACTAACGTTTAAAGAAAATCTTAATTACAAACAGTAATCCTATAAATAATAAGAAGCCTAACAATATCTTATAGTTTCCTTTGTAAAAGAGTTGATGCAACTTAGCGTCTTTTCTGTAGGCAAAAATCATTGCGATTACAAAGGCTATAAAGAAAAGAAGTCCGAAGATTAATTGTCCTGTACTAAACATGTGTTGAAAATTTATAGCAAATTTAGTCAATTGTTCAAGAATAGTTATTAATTTTCCGATTCATTTAATGAATTAAATTATGCAAAAGCAAATTAAAGCGGTAAAGGAATTTCATACCGCATTCCGTATAGGTCATAGTGAGTCTCCGATTGCCGATTTGGGTGAAACCAAAAAGCAACTTCGATACAATTTAATGAAAGAAGAAAATGAAGAGTATTTGGAGGCTGTTTTGAATAATGATTTAGTTGAAATTGCAGATGCTTTAGGGGATATGATGTATATTCTTTGTGGTACTATTATAGAACATGGTTTGCAACATAAAATAGAGGAAGTGTTTGACGAAATTCAACGTTCCAACATGAGTAAACTAGGGGAGGATGGAAATCCTATTTACCGTGAGGATGGAAAAGTAATGAAAGGTCCCAACTATTTTAAACCTGATTTCTCTAAAATTTTAGGAGAATAACGGTTGACAAATTAGGAAATAAAAAAAGCGATTTTCATTTGAAAATCGCTTTTTTTATTTAGGGTTACTCTAATTAAACTTTAACAGTCCAACCAAAAGTATCTTCGGCTAATTTATTTTGAATATTAGTCAATTTCAATTTTAAATCAGCTGCAACTGAATTTTCCAATTTAGGTAATTCGTAGTAATGGTCTTTATAAGAGAATCCAGCAATCGGGCTGATAACAGCAGCAGTTCCTGCCCCAAAAATTTCTTTTAAGCTTCCGTTTTTAGCAGCCTCTACTAATTCATTTACTAGTACAGAACGTACTTCAACATTGATACCCTCTCTCTTAGCTAAATCAATAAGTGTTTTTCTAGTAACTCCATCAAGAATTCTTTCGCTTGTTGGTGCAGTAAATAAAGTATCATTGATTCTAAAGAATACGTTCATTGTTCCGGCTTCTTCTAGTTTAGTATGTGTTGCATCATCTGTCCAAATTACTTGTTGGAAACCTTCTTTGTTAGCCAAATTAGTTGGATAGAATTGTCCAGCATAATTACCAGCCGCTTTTGCAGCTCCGATTCCTCCATTAGCCGCTCTACTATAATGTTCCGCAACAATTACTTTAACTTCGCCTGCATAATACGATTTAACAGGAGATAAGATTATCATGAATTTGTAGTTATCCGAAGGATTGGCAATTACTCCAGTACCTGTTCCAATCATGAAAGGTCTAATGTACATAGAGTTTCCGTTTCCTTTTTTTACCCAAGCTTGATCAATTTTAAGTAATTCTTTCAATCCATTCATGAAGATATCTTCAGGAACTTCAGGCATAGCCATTCTGACAGCTGATTTATTGAAACGTTTGTAGTTTTCATCAGGTCTAAATAACCAAATAGCATCTTGTTCATCTTTGTAGGCTTTCATTCCTTCAAAAATGGCTTGTCCATAGTGAAAAACACGAGTAGATGGATCAACTAAAAAAGGAGCGTATGGCTTAACAGTAGGTGTTTGCCATTCGCCATTTTTAAAATCACATTCAAATAAATGGTCTGTAAAAACAGCTCCAAAACTTAAGTTTTCAAAATCTACTTCATTAATTTTAGAAGTAGCTGCTTTTATAATTTCAATTTTTTTGTTTTGAGTTGCACTCATAATAAAGAATTATGTTTATGATATATCGTAATAAGTAATAGCTTATCACATAAGATTAGGATACTAATATTTAATGATTACAAAATTAAATAAAAATCGCTAATAAACTTATGAAAAAAGTATTAATTATGGCAATTAACTGCGATTTATGCATATTTAAAAATAATCATACAATTAAGGGCGATTTATGGGAATTATATAAAAAATATCAATTTTTTTCGAACGAAACGTTTTTGTTTTAACTAATTTTGGTCATAAAATAAAACGACTTAGGCAGTATTCACTTCAAAAAATATTCATTGGAAAGAGAAATTATTCAAACTCTTGATGGTTCAACGACAATTCATCTCAAAGAATGGGATGAGTGTTACCATTCAAAACACGGTGCAATTCAAGAGGCACAACATGTTTTTATTCAGAATGGACTTTCTCTATTTCCAAATCAATCTGTTTCCATTTTAGAAATCGGGTTTGGAACAGGCTTGAATGCTTTTATCACTTTTTTAGAATCTCAAAAATTAAATCAATCGATCAATTATGTCGGAGTAGAAGCTTATCCTGTAAACGCTTCCGAAGTTCTTGCAATGAATTATGTAGATGAATTGAATGCCGTTCCACAAAAAGCTATTTTTGAAAGAATGCACGAAAGTAAATGGAATGAGAAAGTGGTATTGAGTACCGAATTTACATTAACTAAAAGAAAGCAGTTTTTTGATGAAATTGACGATGTAGCACAGTTTGATTTGATTTATTTTGATGCTTTTGGCTACAGAGTACAACCTGAATTATGGAGTACTGCCATTTTTCAAAAAATGTATACTGCACTTCGACCTGGAGGTAAATTAGTGACTTATGCTGCGCGCGGCGTGGTAAAAAGAAGTATGATAGAAGTAGGATTTACAGTTGAGAAATTACCTGGTCCACCTGGTAAAAGAGAAATGTTTAGAGCCAGTAAAGGTTAGAGGACTAATTTGATTTTGGATAAAATAAATTTACTTAAAACTTCGTTAAATAGTATAATTCACATTTTATATTGATGTAAATTTATACTACTTAAAAATAAAAGTTTAACCCAAAATTGAATTCATTATGACAAAAGTAATGCTTGACTACACCAAATCTATTCTAGAAAGAGTCAGTTTTGATCCCGCACTTTTTTACAAAGAATTACAAAAAGCAATTAAAACTTTGCTGCCCTACGAAATGGAACAATTGAGAGAATGGTTATTTAATTTCACTCACGAAAAACCAGAATTAAAACCGTGTTTATTGGTAATTAGTCCATAAGTGAAATTTCGTGTTTTCTATATTATTTCTTTTGGATAGGACTAATAATCTCAACATTTTGGAAAACAATAGCACCTTTTATTACCCCAGCAATAGTGCTTCGCAAGGCATCAATAATATGTATTTTTAGCTCGCTTTTTGGGAAAATCAAACTTACTTCACGCGCGGGTTTCGGTTCTTTGAAATGACGTAATTTAGTTTTGTCAGAATCCTTAAGATCCAAAGTGTGCAAATAAGGGAGTAGAGTAGTGCCTAAACCTTCATCAGCTAACTTGATAAGCGTTTCAAAACTACCGCTTTCGATTTGAAAATGATTGATTTCATTGCGACTATTGTTTTTACATAAATTTAGGATTCCATCTCTAAAACAATGTCCGTCTTGTAACAAAAGAATTTCATCCAAATTTAAATCTGCTACTTCAATTTCTTGCTTTTGATGATGTTGATGACTCTCAGGAATGTAAGCTACAAAAGGTTCAAAATACAATACGATTTCTTTTATTTTTTCTTCCTCTAAAGGAGTAGCAGCAATGGCTGCATCCAAATGACCGTTATTTAATTTGGTAATAATTTCATCTGTATTTAGCTCCTCAATGATGAGTTTTACTTTTGGATATTTTTTTATAAAATTATTTAAGAACATTGGTAGTAAAGTAGGCATAATCGTAGGGATGATTCCCAATCTAAATTCGCCACCAACAAATCCTTTTTGTTGTTCTACAATATCTTGGATTCTGTCAGCTTCATTGACTATATTTTTTGCCTGATTGACTATTTTTTGACCAATATCTGTAAGTTGAATGGGTTTTTTAGTTCTGTCAAATATTTGAATGTTAAGTTCTTCTTCAATTTTTTGAATTTGCATACTTAATGTAGGTTGTGTAACAAAACATTTATCAGCAGCCAATGTGAAATTTTTGTGTTCAGCAACAGCCAAAACATATTTTAGTTGGGTAATAGTCATAAGTATAGTCAATTTTGATGTAAATATAAAAACAATCAATTTAATTTATTGTTTTAAAAATACTTTTCTCATCAATTGCATAAAAAAATATAATACTAACAAATAACTTTTTGAATATGAAAACAAATAAAATAGGATTACCCGTAAAAGAATCAGAATTGATTGTTTTAGAATTGAATGTATTGTTAGCTAATTTTCAAGTGTATTACCAGAATTTAAGAGGGTTACATTGGAATATAAGAGGGAGACGATTTTTTGATTTACACCTGAAATTTGAAGAATTATACAATGATTCACAGTTAAAAGTAGATTTAATTGCAGAACGCGTTTTAACTTTAGGTGGAAGGCCGCTACATACTTTTGATGATTATTTGCAATTTAATCAATTAGAGATTGGAAAGGATATATCTAATGATGAAAAAGCGATTCATCTGATTGTTAATTCGTTAGCTCAGCTACTAAAGATTGAACGTAAAATTGCGGCTAATTCATCCGAAATTCATGACGAAGGAACTAATTCTATGATGAGTGCCTTTATTGCAGAACAAGAAAAAACGATTTGGATGTTACAAGCTTGGCTGGAAGAAGAATTGTAACATAATTAATAAAGTTGTGATATGAAAAATAAAATAGTAAATGATTTTTTTTTAGTGAATAAAAGAAATTAATTTTAGTTTACTTTTGACTTCACTAAGACTTTTATTTATGAGTAACGATTTTTACAAAAAGATATTAGATAATAATAAAAAATGGGTAGAGACTTCTTTGGCTCTTGATCCTGATTATTTCCAGAATTTAGCTGAAAGACAAACTCCTCCATTATTATGGATTGGATGTTCGGATAGTAGAGTTCCTGCCAATGAAATTGTAGGAGCTAAACCTGGAGAAGTATTTGTGCATAGAAATATTGCTAATATGGTAATCCACTCTGATATGAATATGTTGAGTGTATTGGATTATGCTGTCAATGTTTTGAAAGTAAAACACATTATAGTTTGTGGGCATTATGGTTGTGGAGGTGTTCAAGCGGCAATGAACAATCAATCGATTGGAATTATTGATAACTGGATTAGGCATATAAAAGATATTTATCGTTTGCATAAAACGTATCTTGATGGTATCGAAAATGAGACCGATCGATTTAATGCTTTCGTAGAAGTAAATGTAAAAGAGCAAGTTTTTGATTTGGCTAAAACATCAATAGTGCAATCGGCTTGGAAATCAGGACAGGAATTAACGCTTCACGGCTGGGCTTACGGACTTAATTCAGGATTTGTAACCGACTTGGATGTTAACTTTAGTTCGGATGTCGATTTGGATGAGGTGTACCAATTAAAATTTTAATATAAACTGCTTTCGGGCAGTTTTTTTATACTTACTCCTCAATGTCTAAATTCTCATTGAAGGCAGATGGAAGTAGGGTAGGGATAAACTTAATTAATATTGGCAACAATAAACTCCCTCCAGGTAAGAGGAAAATAGTTAAAGATGGGATTGTTTTACAAATATCTAATAATTGTTTTTTAATTTTTTTCTTTTCTTTTTCATCTAAATCTCTGCTCGTAGAATAGGCTAATAATACCATAAGCTCCTTGCTTTGGACTATTTCCTTCACTAAACGAGTTCTGTTTCGTGCAATTAGAGTTACGACACTTTGGGTAGTTTGATCGTAAAAATGTTTGACAGGATTTGAATAATTAAAGTACGGAATCTCTTTTTTATGTTTGAATATAAAATTATTCGTATCGTTGATGCTCTGTTTTACAAATTCATCTGAAACAGAAAGTGTTTCGGCTAATTGATATAAAAAATAGGCTTCGTTGTTTTCCAGAATTCCATCGTTCCACAACGCCATTCCAGCAATATCGATAAGGTATTTTTTTTCTAATTCATTGGTAAAATAATCCAATTGTAAGGTTTCTAAACTTAAATTGGCGTTTTTAGAAAATTTACTATAACGAATAGAGGCTTCAAAAAGTTTGATTAACAAATCGTCATATTGTGATTTGTTGGTTTTTATCTTTAAAGCTAGTGTGACAATGTTGACAATAGTTTCTTCTATTTTTTTGAGGTATTTTTCTGGAATTGTTCCGTGAATTAGATATTGGCGAAAGGCCAAAACATCAATAAACAAAAGCGCATTAGTTACCAGATGAGAAAAGTTTTTACTGATAATGTTTTCGTTAGTTTGAACGCGTTCATCAATAAATTTCTCAAGAGTAAGCGAAGGACTATTTTTTGGGAGTAATTTTTTAAATAAATTGAATTCTTCCGGATGCATTTCATTATAAAAAGACACTGTCTCTAAAATGAATTCATTCCAATTCAGCCGTTGTTTGGTTAAGACATAAACTCCTAATAGGCTGTTGAATAAAGCGACTTTTGATACTTCCTCTTTGAACCAGCCTTTAATTGGAATCGCTGATTTTGTATCAAGCGAAATGATATGTCCATAGATGAAACCAGTCTTTCTTAAAGTATCATAGAAAGAGTCACTTTCGGTGATTAATTCCATTTCTGAAATTTTTTGTTCACTGAAAAATTTATCTATCCAACCGGGTACCGAAGGGTTTATCATTAACTTAATTTAAAAATACAAAGCTATGTTTTTTTCTTATTCCAAAGATGAAATTAAAATTTAAAAACCGTTTCGTAAAATGATACAAAACGGTTTTAAATAATAATTAAATGGTGTTATTTTATGATAGCAGAACAAGCCACTCGAGCTCCTGAATTTCCTGTTGGTTGTGTTGCAAAATCATCAGCGCCTTGGTGTACAATCAATCCTTTGCCTAAAACATCTTTAGCAGGGTCTCCGCAACCAATGCACCATTCGTCTGTAGTTAAAGTGATGGTGCCATTTCCATTTTCATCGGCAGTAAAGTTTCCAATATCACCTTTGTGGTATTCCCCTTCTCCCCATTTTCCGTGTTTTTTAAATGTTGGATTCCAATGTCCGCCTGCCGAACTTCCATCTGCTGCCGAACAATCTGATTTTTCGTGGATGTGAATGGCATGAATACCTGGTTTTAACCCCGATATTTTAGCCTCAAAGGTAACTTTGCCATTTTTTTCTACAAAAGTCGCTGTTCCTGATACTGTACTATTACTTTTAGGTTCAAAATTGAGAAGAAGTTTTTTTGAATCGTTTGAGTTGGCGGTTTTACAACCAATAATTACAGCGATGATAACTATAATTGATAAGACTATTTTTTTCATTTTTTTTCTATTTTAGTTTGTATAAAGTTACACATATTAGAAGAAGCAAAGATTAAAGTTTTCTTAAAATATAAAAACCGCTCTGAATACAATCCAGAAACGGTTTTTAAAACAAATTAAATCTAAACTAAAAACTATCTTTCTACTTAAAAGCAATATTTATTTTCGGCAACCAATTTTGCTGTAATAGTTTCTCTAAGTGCTACTACATTAGGCATATTTGTATATTTGGTAAAACGACGTAATCCCATTAACATCATGCGCTGCTCATCACCTTCTGCAAAAGAAATAATGCCTTCTTTTCCTTTTTGTGTTACAATATCAACAGCTTGATATAGATACAATCTTGCCATAGCAATTTGTTCTTGAACATTCGTTTCACCTTGTTTTTTGGCTAATTTTTCAGTTCGTAAAACCGTACTTTCAGCCATATAAATTTCAATTAGCATATCGGCAGCAGCCATTAATAATTGTTGGTGTGCTTCTAAATCAGCTCCAAACTTTTGAACTGCTCCCCCTGCAACCATTAAAAAGGCTTTTTTCAATTTGCCAATCATTTCTTTTTCTTCAGAAAATAATTCAGAATAATCAGGGGTATCAAAAGAAGGTATTCCCATTAATTCTTCTTGTACTTTCATAGCAGGGCCTAATAAATCTACCTGACCTTTCATGGCTTTTTTGATTAACATACCAACAGAAAGCATTCGGTTAATTTCGTTAGTTCCTTCATAAATTCGGGCAATTCGAGCATCTCTCCAAGCTGATTCCATTGGAGTATCTTCAGAGAATCCCATTCCGCCATACACTTGAATTCCTTCGTCTGCACAATGTTGGACATCCTCAGAAACCGCCACTTTTAGGATAGAACATTCGATAGCAAATTCTTCAACCCCTTTTAATTCGGCTTCTTGATGTGAAGTTCCTTCGGCAACGCGAACATTAATTCGATCTTCAATAGATTTGGCAGCGCGATACGTGGCGCTTTCTCCTGCATAGGTAGAAGTTGCCATTTCGGCTAATTTGGCACGAATCGCTCCAAAACTTGCAATTGGTGTGTTGAATTGAATTCGGTCATTTGCATAATGAATAGCATTAGAAGTAACACGACGTTGTGCGTCTAAACAAGCGGCTGCTAATTTAATACGTCCCACATTCAAAGCATTCATAGCTATTTTGAATCCATTTCCTCTTTCAGACAACATGTTTTCAACTGGCACTTTAGTTTCGTTAAAAAACACTTGACGAGTAGATGAAGCACGAATTCCTAATTTGTGTTCTTCTTCTCCAAAAGAGATTCCGTTGTCTTTTGTGTTTTCCAAAATGAATCCTGTGATGTTTTTATCGTCTTCAATTCGGGCAAAAACAATAAAAAGGGAACAAAATCCTGCATTGGAAATCCACATTTTTTGTCCCGTAATTTTATAATGCGTTCCATCTTCTGATAAAACTGCTTTTGTTTTCCCTGAGTTGGCGTCACTTCCTGCACCTGGTTCGGTTAAGCAATAGGCTCCAAACCATTCGCCTGAAGCTAATTTGGGAACGTATTTTTGTTTTTGTTCTTCGGTTCCGTACAAGGTGATTGGCATGGTTCCAATTCCTGTATGGGCGCCAAAAGCTGTTGAAAATGAACCTGTAGCTCCTGAGATATAATCGCAAACCAAACAGGTATCAACAAATCCCATTCCCATTCCGCCGTAAGCTTCAGGAACAGCAATGCTCAAGAACCCCATTTCACCTGCTTTACGCATAGTTTCTTCAGTCAAGGCATAGTCTTTCTTTTCAAAGCGGTCTTTGTTTGGCCAAATTTCTTTGTCAACGAATTCTTTTACCGAATCACGCATCATCAATTGTTCTTCAGAAAAATCTTCGGGTGTGAATATGTTTTCACATTTCGTTTCTTTTACAAGGAATTGTCCTCCTCTTGTGATATCTTCCATATTAGCCCCCTAACCCCCGAAGGGGGAATACCTACTAGGGGTAAGTAGGTTTTTAATTTTACAAAATATTTAATTTATAATTTTACTATACAAAGTGGATCCACAATTTAATTTCCCCCTTTAGGGGTTAGGGGGCTTACATCAATTCATAAATACCTGCAGAACCTTGACCTGTTCCTACACACATACTTACGATTCCGTATTTACTGCCGCGACGCTTCATTTCGTCAAACAGTTGTACCGATAATTTAGCTCCTGTACAACCCAGTGGGTGCCCCAAAGCAATAGCGCCTCCATTTACGTTTACGATTTCTGGATTTAAGCCCAATTCTCGAACTACGGCTAAGGATTGTGAAGCAAAGGCCTCGTTTAATTCAATTAAATCAATATCGTTTAAAGTTAATCCCGCTTGTTTTAGGGCTTTCGGAATGGCTTTTACTGGTCCAATTCCCATAATTCTTGGCTCTACACCAGCAGAGGCATAGTTGACTAATCGAGCAATTGGTGTAACTCCTAATTCTTTTACCATTTCTTCACTCATGATCAAAACAAAAGCGGCTCCATCACTCATTTGAGAAGAGTTTCCAGCCGTGACACTTCCATCAGCTGAAAACACAGGTTTTAAGTTACCCAAAGCGGCTAAATTGGTATCTGCTCTTGGACCTTCGTCTTTTGTTACTGTGTACGTTTTGGTTTCTTTCTTTCCGTTTTCATTAATAAAAGTTTGCTCCACAGTTATCGGTACAATTTGCTTGTCGAATTTTCCTTCAGCTTGTGCTTTTAGCGCTTTTTGGTGTGAGTTAAAAGCGAACTCATCTTGGTCTTCACGCGAAATATTATATTGTTTGGCAACGGCTTCAGCAGTCAATCCCATGCCCCAATAGTAGTCTTCATTTCCTGCAGCTGCCACGGCATAATCAGGGGTTGGTTTGTAACCTCCCATCGGAATAAATGACATACTTTCGGCACCACCTGCAATAATACAATCGGCCATACCACTTTGAATTTTGGCTGTAGCCATTCCAATAGTTTCCAATCCTGAGGCACAATATCTATTGACGGTTACACCAGGAACATCGGTCACTTTTAATCCCATTAACGAAATTAATCGACCTACGTTCAATCCTTGTTCGGCTTCTGGCATAGCATTACCTACCATCACATCATCAATTCGTGTTTTATCAAAATCAGGTAACTCATTCATCATAAATTGAATGGTTTCTGCCGCCAATTCATCAGGTCTTTTGAATCGGAATACTCCTTTTGGTGCTTTACCAACGGCAGTTCTGTATGCTTTTACTATATATGCTGTTTTCATATTTTATATTTTTTGGAACACAGATTTAAAGAATAAGAGAAATTTTAATAATTTTTAGATTTCTTAAATTTGTATTGCTTAATTACGTAATGGTTTTCCTTTAGTTAACATGAACTGTATTCTTTCCAAGGTTTTTCGTTCTGTACATAAACTTAAGAAAGCCTCACGCTCAATATCTAATAAGTATTGTTCACTTACCAAAGTAGGTTCAGATAAATCACCACCCGCCATTACATACGCTAATTTGTTGGCAATTTTTTGATCGTGTTCTGAGATGTATTTACCTGCTTGCATTTGGTTTGTTCCAACTAAAAACATTCCTAGCGCTTGTTTTCCAAGAACTTTAACGTCTTTTCGTTGCATTGGTTGCGTATAACCTTGTTCTGCCATTTGTAAAGCAATTTGTTTTGCTGTTGCGATTTGGCGGTCTTTATTGACTACAACAATATCTTTACCTTTTTGTAAAATACCTAAATCAAACGCTTCGTAGGCTGATGTAGCTACTTTTGCCATTCCAATGGTTAGGAAATATTCTTGTAAAACGTTCAATTCAACATCGTTTTTGTGGAATAAATCTGAAGCGCGCAATGCCATTTCTTTAGAACCTCCACCACCTGGAATTACACCAACTCCAAATTCCACTAACCCAATATAGGTTTCAGCAGCTGCCACTACTCGGTCAGCATGCATAGTCATTTCGCAACCACCTCCCAAAGTCATTCCGTGAGGAGCCACAATTACAGGAGTTGCCGAATAACGCACTCGCATCATGGTGTCTTGGAATAGTTTAATCGCCATGTTCAATTCGTCGTATTCTTGTTCTACCGCCATCATGAAAATCATTCCAATATTGGCACCCACAGAGAAATTGGCGCCTTGATTTCCAATAACCAAACCGTTGTATTCTTTTTCAGACAAGTCAATTGCTTTGTTAATAGCTTGTAGAACATCTCCACCAATCGTATTCATTTTGGACTGAAATTCAAGATTCAAAATTCCGTCTCCCAAGTGCTGAATCACTGCACCGCTATTACTCCACACTTTTTTGCTTTCGCGAATGTTATTCAGAATGATAAAGGCGTCTTGTCCAGGAATTTTAGTTTGTGATTTTGATGGAATATTGTAATAATAGGTAGCTCCTTCTTTTACAGAATAAAAACTAGTACTTCCTGAAGCAATCATTTCAGTTACCCAAGCTGCTGGTTGATACCCTTCGGCTTTCATTAATTCGATTCCGTTTGCTACACCAATGGCATCCCAAATTTCGAATGGACCATTTTCCCATCCAAAACCAGCTTTCATGGCATCGTCAATTTTGTAAAAATCATCTGAAATTTCAGGAATTCGGTTAGAGCAATAGGCGAACATGGCAGCGAAGTTTTTTCTGTAAAATTCACCTGCTTTGTCTTTTCCTTTGATTAAAACTTTGAATCGGTCAATTGGTTTGTCGATAGTTTTGGTTAATTCCAAAGTGGCAAAAGATGCTTTTTTAACCGCTCTGTATTCAAGAGTGTTTAAGTCTAAAGATAGAATATCTTTTCCTTCTTTTTTATAAAAACCTTGTCCAGTTTTGCTTCCTAACCAATTATTTTCCATCATTTTGGAAATAAAATCAGGAAGTTGAAACAATTCGTGTGCTTCGTCGTTAGGGCAATTTTCATACAATCCGTTGGCAACATGTACTAAAGTATCTAATCCTACCACATCTACCGTTCTAAATGTAGCCGATTTTGGTCGACCAATAACGGGTCCCGTTAATTTATCTACTTCCTCAACGGTTAATCCCATTTCTTTCACCAAATGGAACAAACTTTGGATACCAAAAATTCCAATTCGGTTCCCAATGAACGCTGGCGTATCTTTGGCAACAACCGAAGTTTTACCTAGAAATTTCGAGCCATATTCGGTTAAAAAATCCAACACTTCTGGATTAGTTTTAGGTCCAGGAATAATTTCGAATAATTTTAGATAACGCGCTGGGTTAAAAAAGTGGGTGCCACAAAAATGCGCTTGAAAATCCTCTGAACGTCCTTCACTCATAAAATGAATAGGAATTCCAGAAGTATTAGAAGTTACTAATGTGCCTGGTTTTCTGAACTTGTCAATTTGCTCAAAAACTAATTTTTTGATGTCCAAACGTTCTACAACCACTTCAATAATCCAATCGCAAGAGGCAATTTTGGATAGGTCATCAGTGGTATTCCCCGTTGTAATTCGGTTAGCAAATTTAGGGTGATAAATAGGAGAGGGCTTTGATTTCAAAGCATTCGCTAAATGATCGTTCACCATTCGGTTGCGAACCACTTTGCTTTCTAAAGTCAATCCTTTTTTTTCTTCTGCTTCGGTCAAGGTGTTAGGAACAATGTCTAAAAGTAAAACTTCCAAACCAATGTTAGCCAAATGGCACGCAATTCCGGAGCCCATAATACCAGAACCTACAACTGCTACTTTTTTAATGATTCGTTTCATCGCTTATTGTATCCGTTTGATTAAATATATTTTTATCTTGAATTAATTCGTTGATGGTTTCTGCTACTTCCCTAAAGTGTTGTAGCTTTTCGTCTGAAACATATTGTTTGATTGTGTCATTAAATTTTAAAACAGTACTCTTAGAAAGTTCTCGTTTTTCTTTGCCTAACTCGGTAAGATAAATCAAAACACCACGACCATCAAATGGATTTTTTTTTCGGATGATTAATCCTTTTTCTTCCATTGATTTTAAGGTTCGGGTAAGGCTTGTGGCTTCCATTCCCATTTTAGGACCTAAAGTAGTTGAAGGAGTACCTTTTTCTTTGTCAATGCTTAGCAATACAAAACCTGTTGCCATTGTGGCTCCGTATTTGGCCGCTTCTTCATTGTACATTCTGGATACCGCTTGCCAAGTAGCACGGAGAATGTAATCTATTGTTTTATCTTTCATAATGCATCACTATATCGATTTCAAATATAAGAAATAAATACTATGCGCGCATAATAAAAAAATATTTTTTTAAAGTTTTTAAGAAAAAAACAACTCCTTTTTACTGAATTTAGAAAAAAGGAGTCGTGTGTATTGAGCAAATAGTCTATTTAATTGTAAATTTTATGGAAAAGATCAAGGTATTTTTCCATTACAATTTTCCGCTTTAATTTAAGTGTAGGAGTAAGGTGTCCTGCTTCGATAGACCAAACATCAGGAGTGAGTTCAAATCGTTTGATTTTTTCCCAATTCCCAAATTTCTCATTTAATTTATCTACTTCTTCTTGAATGCGTTCAATTACCTTTAGATTAGCAACGATTTCTTCGTTAGTAGTTCCAATAGCAATTTTATGAATCTTAGCCCATTCTTTTACAAAATCAAAATTAGGTTGTATGAATGCTGCAGGCATTTTTTGTCCATCGCCAATAACCATAATTTGTTCAATAAAACGGGATTGTTTCATTGTGTTTTCAATTAATTGAGGTGCAATATATTTTCCACCTGAAGTTTTGAACATTTCTTTTTTACGATCGGTAATTCTTAAAAAACCATCGGAGTCAAATTCACCAATATCTCCCGTATGAAAATAATTGTCAGTCATGACTTCTGAGGTAAGTTTCTCATCTTTGAAATAACCCATCATGATATTTGGTCCTTTGCATAAGATTTCGCCATCTTCGGCAATTTTCACGGTTACTCCGTCTATAACTTTACCTACCGTTCCCACCCTGAATCCGTAATTTCTCATATCGTTTACTGAAATTACAGGAGAAGTTTCGGTCAATCCATAGCCTTCCATTACGGGGATTTCTGCCGCAGCAAATACGCGTGCTAATCGGGTTTGTAAAGCGGCACTTCCAGAAACCATTAAATCTAAGTTGCCTCCTAAACCTTCTTTCCATTTGCTGAAAATTAATTTACGAGCTATTTTAAGTTGGAATTCGTACCAAGCTCCATTGGCGCCGTAAGGTTCGTAGCGCAAACCTAAATCAATGGCCCAAAAGAAGAGTTTCTTTTTAATTCCGGTTAATTGAGTTCCTTTTGCATAGATGCTGTCGTATACTTTTTCAAGTAATCTTGGGACTGCCGACATCACATTGGGTTTTACTTCTTTGATATTGTCGCTGATTTTGTCAATGGATTCGCCAAAGTAAATGGAAACGCCATAATATTGGTACAAATACAAAATCATTCGCTCGAAGATATGACAAACAGGAAGGAAGCTTAAGGCGCGACTTTTTCCTTTTTCAAAAGGAATTCGAGGTGCGCTATTAATTACATTGGAAACAATATTTCTATGCGAAAGCATTACACCTTTTGGTCTTCCTGTGGTTCCAGAAGTATAAATAATAGTCGCTAAATCATCTGAAGTAACTTGATTTTTTCTGTCTTCAACTTCATTTTGATTGCCTTCGTCCTGACCTAATTCTAATAATTCACTCCAATGCTTGCAACCTTCAATTGAGTTGAAAGAAAATACTTGTTTTAAAGTAGGGACTTTTGATTTGATGGCATTTACTTTGCGTAGCACTTCTTCGTCAGAAACAAAGCAATACATAGATTCAGAGTGATTTAAAATGTATTCGTAATCTTCTTCTGAAATGGTTGGATAAATAGGAATGGTTTGGGCACCGGTTTGTAATATACCAATGTCAACAATATTCCATTCGGTTCTATTATTAGTCGAAATGATCGCAATTTTATCGTTTTTTTGAACTCTCATTTGCACCAAAGCTCTAGATATAGCATTGGCTTTGGCAATATATCCTTCAGTAGATGTTTTAATCCATTTTCCATCTTGTTTGGTAACTAAAGCATCCGAAATATTGAAGTTTTCTTGCTGGTAGTAAGGGAAGTCAAAAAGTCTTGTAATTGAAACCATTTAATATAAATTTGATGCAAATTAATTAATTTATGCGGATTCACAATATTTATTTAAAATTTAAAATTGTTGCAGGCAAATGTCTAATTTTGTCGATATAAATTTTTAATGCAACAAATGAACCGTTTTCCGAGATTTGATGAGTATAAAGTATTGTTTTACAGAATTCTACTCGCATATCTATTTTATTTTATTGCCCGAATTTTATTCTTTGTTTACAACAGAAATTTAATTCCAATTGATGGTATAGCTGATATTGGAGCAATGTGTTACCACGGTTTAGCTTTTGACACTGCTTCTATTCTATACTTGAATATTTTATTCATTGTTTTTTCAATTATACCACTACGTATTAATCATAGCAACCGCTATCAAAAGTTTTTGCTGTATTTGTATTTTGTGCCTAATTTATTAGGATACGCTACTAATTTTGTAGATTTTATTTACTATCGTTTTAATTTTGGAAGATCGACTATTGCGGCATTAGATTCCTTGAAGCACGAGAGTAATAAGTCCTTGTTGTTGATTAATTTTGTAATTAATTATTGGCATGTTTTTGTGTTGTTTTTCGGGGTTTCTTATTTATGGATTTATCTTTATAGAAAAATATCTATTCAGTATGTTAAACACCATCCAGGTGTTGCTTATTTTGGCACTTCTTTTTTTAGCTTTTTAATTATTTCTACATTGATCATTGGAGGTATTCGTGGTGATTTCAAAAAGAGTACCCGCCCAATTAATTTGATTGATGCCAGTCGTGATGTGAAAAATGTGTCCCAAGCCGATGTGGTTTTAAATACGCCTTTTGCTTTGATAAGAACAATGTTCAGCAATAATTTTAAAAAAATGAATTTTGTTGACAAAGCTACTATTGACAACTTTGTACAACCAATAAAGTATTATAAAAATAATCCGAAATCGAAACCTAATGTGGTTATTTTTATTTTAGAAAGTAATGCTAAAGAATATTTTGGTTCGTTTAATAAAGATTCCAAGATTTCCAATTATAAAGGATATACTCCTTTTGTAGATTCACTAGCACAACATAGTTTAATTTTTACCAATGCGTATGCTAATGGTTATAAATCCATTCATGCTATGTCGTCTGTTTTGGCAGGAATCCCTTCATTCAAAGATGCCTTTACATCTTCACCTTATCCGAAACAGAAAACTGAATCCTTAGTTTCAACTTTGAAGAGTGAGGGATATTCAACATCTTTTTTTCATGGTGCACCAAACGGTTCGATGGGATTTTTAGGGTATGCTAATATTTTAGGATTTGATCATTATTACGGAAAAAACGAATATAATAATGATGCCGATTTTGATGGTGTTTGGGGAATTTGGGACGAACCTTTTTTTCAATATTTTAATACTACAATAAGTAAAGAAAAACAGCCGTTTATGGCTACATTATTTTCAGTAACATCCCATGAACCGTATCAGGTTCCAGACCAATACAAAGGAAAATTTCCCAAAGGGGATGTTAATATTCATCAATGCATTGGCTATACTGATTTTGCGTTAAAACAATTTTTTGCTTCTGCCCAAAAGGAAGCATGGTTTAATAATACCATTTTTGTTTTTGTAGGAGATCATGGAAATACTATTTTCTATGATGAGTATAAGAAAGAAATGAATAAGAATGCTGTTGCTATGATGATTTATAAGCCTAATTCTAATTTAGTTGGAGAACACAAAGAGTATGCACAACAAATAGATTTATACCCTACTATTTTGGATTTGATAGGCTATAATAAACCATTTAGAAGTTGGGGTAGAAGTCTTATTGGTGATAAAGTAGTTCAGCCATTTGTTATACGTTATTCTGCTAATTTGTACCAATTTATGAGCGGTAATTACATCTGTACATTTGACGGCAATAAAGTGGTTGGTTTCTATGCCAAAAACGATAAAGATTTAAAACGTAATTTAATTGCTAAAAGAAATGCCGAAATGGATTTAATTGAATTAAAATGTAAAGCCTATTTGCAAGATTATATGGCAAGAGTAATGGAGAAAAAATTAGCGCAGCACTAATCTGTTAATTGTTATTTATAAAAAAGCGACCATTTGGTCGCTTTTTTTTATTGTTTATTCTCAATCCATTTTCTGGCATTCACAAAAGCTTCTGCCCAAGGAGAAACTTCGTCGTTTCTGTCTTTTGGATAATTAGCCCAGTTCCATTGAAAAATAGAACGTTCAATATGCGGCATCATTACCAAGTGACGACCTGTTGCATCACATAGCATAGCGGTATTGTAATCAGAACCGTTTGGATTGGCTGGGTAGCCTTCATAACCATATTTAGCTACGACATTGTAATTTTCTTCGCCCATTGGTAAATTGAATTTTCCTTCGCCATGAGACACCCAAACGCCTAAAGTACTGCCTGCTAAACTTGATAACATTACCGAATTGTTTTCTTGTACTTTCACTGAAGTAAAAATACTTTCGTGTTTGTGGCTGTTGTTGTGGTGCATTTTTCCGTGTACTTCGTGCTCTGGATTGATTAATTCCAATTCCATAAACAATTGGCACCCATTACAAATTCCAACCGATAAAGTATCTTCTCTTTTGTAGAAATTAGTCAATGCTGTTTTTGCTTTTTCATTGTATAAAAAGGCACCGGCCCAACCTTTAGCTGATCCTAATACATCCGAGTTAGAAAAGCCACCTACGGCTCCAATAAATTGAATATCTTCTAAAGTTTCACGACCCGAAATCAAATCGGTCATGTGAACGTCTTTCACATCAAATCCAGCCAAGTACATCGCATTGGCCATTTCGCGTTCCGAACTACTTCCTTTTTCACGAATAATCGCTGCTTTAGGACGTGGTTTGCTAGCGTCAACAACTGGTTTTTTTCCTGTGAAATGAGTTGGGAAACTAAATTGTAGCGCTTGATTTTTATAATTGTCGAAACGCTCTTTTGCTGTTCCGTTTTTCGCTTGTTTTTGGTCTAATAAAAACGAAGTTTTGAACCAAACATCACGGTATTCAGCAATGTCTAATTTCCAATCCGCTATTTCTAAAGTAGGGGTATTGGTTACGTTTCCTATTTTAAAGAACTCAATTTGATTCGCATTCAATTTTGCTTCAACTTCAACATCTGATTTCGCTTGAAGCACTAATCCAATATTTTCAGCAAAAAGAATTTTAACTAAGTCTTTTTCTGCGAAAGCACTAAAATCCAATTGCGCTCCTAAATTCGTATCGGCAAAACACATTTCTAATAAGGTAGTGATTAATCCACCACTTCCAATATCGTGTCCTGCCACAATTTGGTTCTCACCAATTAATTCTTGAACAGTATTGAATGCTTTTTTGAAGAAAGCCGCATTTTGAATTGTTGAAGTTTCAGAACCAATCGTATTCAATATTTGTGCAAAAGAAGAACCTCCTAATTGGAATTCGTCTTGTGACAAATTGATATAATAAATAGATCCAGCTGCTATTCCCTCGCTTGGGAATCTCAATACAGGTTCTACTACTTTTTTAATATCAGTACAGTTTCCACCTGCCGAGATGATAACAGTTCCTGGCGCGATTACTTCGTCGTTAGGGTATTTTTGCTTCATAGAAAGCGAATCTTTTCCTGTTGGAATATTGATTCCTAATTCGATAGCAAAATCCGAACATCCTTCAACAGCAGCATACAAACGGGCATCTTCTCCTTCATTTTTACAGGCCCACATCCAGTTGGCTGACAATGAAATTCCTTTTAATCCGTCTTTGATTGGTGCCCAAATAATATTCGATAAAGATTCGGCAATCGCATTTCTACTTCCGGCTACAGGGTCAATTAAGGCTGCAATAGGGGCGTGACCAATAGAAGTAGCAATACCTTCTTTTCCGTTATAGTCCAAAGCCATTACACCGCAGTTGTTTAAAGGTAATTGCAAAGGTCCAACACATTGTTGTTTGGCTACTTTTCCACCCACACAACGATCGACTTTATTCGTCAACCAGTCTTTACAAGCTACTGCTTCTAGTTGCAATACTTCTTTTAAATAGGAAGTGAATTGAGTTGCATCGTATTGAACGTCTTTGTAGTTGTAAGCTACCGTTGTATCAGTCATTATGGTTTTTGGCGAACTACCAAAGAAATCTTCTAAAGCATAATCCATTGGTTTCAACCCAGTAGATTTCGATTCAAAAGTAAAACGATGATCGTTAGTAACATCACCCACCTGGTACATTGGAGAACGTTCTCTGTCGGCAATGCGTTGTAATGTATCAATATCTTTTTGACCTATTACCAATCCCATTCTTTCTTGGGATTCGTTACCAATAATTTCTTTAGCCGAAAGCGTTGGGTCGCCCACAGGTAATTTATCTAAATCAATCAATCCTCCCGTTTCTTCTACTAATTCCGAGAGACAATTCAAGTGTCCACCCGCTCCGTGATCGTGAATGGATACGATAGGATTTTTATCACTTTCGACCAAACCACGAATGGCATTGGCAGCCCGTTTTTGCATTTCTGGATTCGAACGTTGGATGGCATTTAATTCAATTCCTGAACCAAAAGCACCGGTGTCTGCTGAAGAAACCGCAGCGCCACCCATTCCAATTCTATAATTTTCACCACCTAAAATAACGATTTTATCGCCTGCTGACGGTTTGTGTTTTATCGCTTGATCTAATTTTCCGTACCCAATTCCGCCCGCTTGCATAATTACTTTATCGTAACCAATTTTGCGGTTGTTTTCTTGGTGTTCAAAAGTTAAAACAGAACCCGTAATTAGGGGTTGTCCAAATTTATTTCCAAAATCAGAAGCACCGTTCGAGGCTTTGATTAAAATATCCATCGGAGTTTGGTACAACCATTTTCTTTCGGCAACACCCTTTTCCCAATTTCTATTTTCTTCCAATCGAGAATACGAAGTCATATACACTGCAGTTCCTGCCAAAGGCAACGAACCTTGACCACCTGCTAAACGGTCACGAATTTCTCCCCCAGATCCTGTAGCAGCACCGTTAAAAGGCTCTACTGTAGTAGGGAAGTTATGAGTTTCAGCTTTTAATGAAATAACCGAATCGAATTCTTTTACTTCATAAAAATCAGGTTTGTCGGCTGTTTTGGGTGCAAATTGCTGCACTTTAGGTCCTTTAAGAAAAGCCACATTGTCTTTGTAAGCCGAAACAATATCGTTTGGATTCTCTTGAGATGTTTTCTTGATTAATTTGAATAAAGAAGTTTCTTTTTCTTCGCCATCAATTACGAAAGTTCCGTTGAAAATTTTATGACGACAGTGTTCTGAATTGGCTTGCGAAAAAGCAAAGATTTCAGAGTCGGTTAATTTACGTCCTAATTTAGTCGATAAATTATCTAAATATTCTACTTCTTCTGGGCTTAAAGCCAAACCTTCTTTTTTGTTGTAGGCATCAATGTCTTCAATATTTAAAATTGGTTCTGGTGTAACATTGATGGTGAAAATATCTTGGTGTAGTTCAGTATATTTTTGCGAAAGCATCGGGTCGAAATCGGTAAAATCTTCCGAAGCTGGGTAAAATTCTTCAATTCGAATGATTCCTGAAATCCCCATATTTTGAGTAATTTCAACGGCATTGGTACTCCAAGGCGTAATCATAGTGGCGCGTGGACCAACAAAAAAATCCGCTAGTACGGATTTTTCAATTTTATGTGCGTCGGCAAAAAGCCAGTTTAGTTTTGAAATGTCTTCAGCCGAAATTTCGTTTTGCGTTTGAACGGCAAAAACAGTTTTACTTTGGTTTTCAAAGAAATGAATCATTGTATTGAGTTTGTTGTATTGCGATGCAAATTTAGTTTAAATAAATAGTTCGAGCAAGTAACAAAAGCAAAGACTTATGAAAAATTAGTTAACAAAAGGTTTACTTTGGTAGGCACCCAAATCCGGAGGTAAAGTTCGGGTGGTTCCCGTAATATCTAACGGAATTAAATAAGCCGAATTTCCTTTTGCGAAAGCAGCCGAAGTCCCGTCAATATTGAGTTTGTTTTTAGAAACACTTTGAAATTTAGGATCTTGATTTAAGATAATGGCATTGTAATGCGCTGCATCCGTGGTGAATTGGTATAACGGATTGGTTGTCGCTAATTTTGAATCCATTTTGATGAGGCAATTATTGAATTGGTATTCAAAAGCGGCTCCTGTTTTTTTATTCAATTCCAATTCGTTAGAGTAGGCGCCATAAATAATGCAATTGTTGAAAGTCGCTTTACTAAGCGCATTCGTTTCGGGAACAGCACCTGATTTGAAATTGCTTAGCGTCACTGCTTGTTGACTAGAATTATTCCAATTGTTGTTGAAAGTACAATGGGCAAACGTGTAATTTCCGCCATAAACACATCCTAAAGCAGCTTCTCCTGCATTATTAATTACCAAATTCTCAGCAGTTATTTTTCCGTTTTGGGCAAAAATTCCGTAGTGAGTTGAATTGTAAATTTGTGTGTTTTTAATGCTCACATTGTTGCCATTGTTATTTTGAATTAACAAGCCGATGGATGCATTTTTAATCGTTAAGTGATTGATGCTGTTGTTGGTAGCTCCTTCGTTGAGCCAAACCGTTTCCCATTGCCCAGTCACATCGGCATAATCCGATTGGAGTCGGTCGCCTTGAAAAATGACTTCATTTTCGAGTTGGTTGGTCAAAGAACTACTTCCGTTAATTTGGAGTGAAGCATTATTACCTACAATCAATCCTGAATTGGCATGAAAATATACCCTTGCACCTGCGTCAAAAACAGCGGTTTTTCCTGAAGGAACGCCAGCATAACCATAAATTACGTAGGCTTTTTGATTGGTAAAATGGAGTTCGTTGTCGTCTAAATAAAAGCCTTCGACACTTTTGTTTCCAACAGGTATTGTTTCTTTGCTTCCGTTGGACAATCGCTGTGGGAAAAGGAAAATGGCATCTTTGACTAAAGTTACCAATGCTACTTTTTGAAGGTTTACACCGCTATCAAATTCAATTTGGTCGGTATATAAAAAGTCGGATGGATTCGCATCTGCTGCATTGACGGTAGTCTCAATAAAAATATAAAGACTGTCTTTGGCTAAAAGCGTCACGTCTTGAAATAGTTTTCCTTGATTACCAGACATACCGTCCACCGTCATTCGGTATTTGGAACTGAGTCCTTTGCCTAATTGAATCGAAGGAATAGCAATGTCTTCGTTACTTTTATTGTACACTTTGAGTTGAAACGTACTCGAACCAATGGTACTAAAAACAGTATCTAAATAAATAGTGTCTTGAGAAAAAACTAAGTCTCCTTTGCTGGCAACAGTTTCAAAATCGGAACGGCAGGCACAGACCGTAACTAGGATTCCGATAAGAAAGAACAATCGATTCAGTTGCATGGGTTTAGTTTTTTTTGTAAAAATAACGAATAATTTATTATGCCTTAACAACATATTTTTTAACTTTATAACCAATCCCAATTTAACCCAAATCTATGCCGAATACCTACACCCAAATTCACCTCCAATTTGTATTTGCAGTGAAATACAGAAACGGACTTATTCATTCTTCCTTTAAAGAGGAGTTGTACCAATATATTTCGGGAATAATCAAAGCGCATAATCATAAATTGTTGGCTATAAACGGAATGCCCGATCATATCCATATTTTGGTAGGAATGCGTCCATCACAGTCGGCTTCTGATTTAGTACAAAATATTAAAGCAAATTCATCAAAATGGATTAATGAGAAAAAGTTTTTAAAGGTCAAGTTTGAATGGCAGGAAGGGTATGGAGCTTTTTCGTATTCTAAATCACACGTTCAAAATGTGATTAAATATATCCAAAATCAAGAAAAGAAACACCAAGTAAAATCGTTTAACGAAGAATATTTAGATTTTTTGAACGCTTTTGAAATAGATTATGATGAAAGATACGTTTTTAAAGATCCAATTTGAATGTCATCCCTAGCGGGATTTTTCTCTCGTGAGCACTTATTGTTACCGAAATATAATCCCTAGCGGGATATCTAATTATATCATATAAACTCCGTAGGAGTTAAATTTCGGTAGAAAATAGATTAT
>JACCDW010068442.1_pt1 | contig 38570 bp, 32 predicted proteins | sample 7449781 | NCBI WGS metagenome assembly JACCDW01 (sample SAMN15323449, study PRJNA562643) | freshwater metagenome | isolation source: river surface water | place: USA:Blue River Watershed | collected 2017-08-18 | reverse complement strand
TATCGTCCGTTCGATGATACCCAGCCAGTAGCTGCCACGAATTGACGCATTGGCTCTTGCTCAGTGTTCATGTTAGAAGGGTGGAAACTGGGTAAGTGGGGTTTGAGGGCTGGAAACTGTGTTTCTGAAGTCGTAGGTATGTTTAAGATATTATTTCTTCAATTTTGGCCTCAAATGGGAATAATGGCCTGTTTGGGCTATTTGAGGCCCCTAAAAAAATATACTTCCGCTGAAAGCGGAAGGTTCTTCATGAGCGTAGCATCGGGTGCTTACTTTCCATTCGTTCCCATGCTTTGTTAGCTTCGCCGTTCAGTATCTATCGTTTTTCTTGCGTTTTTCAAGTTCCTTATTATTCGGCTCGATAAGCTCCAGAGTATCTTGATCTATGCCACATGCAATCTTTAACAACTTATCCAATGTGATATAAGGATTGAAGACTGAGTAGGCAAGATCTTTCCAAACGCCATTATATTCAATTTTGCTTAACGCGACCTTAGGAGTCTTGCGAAGAGCTGGAGTCATCTTCTGAGCCGTTAGGATGCCAATCTGGGTATTTAAGTCAGAAATGGTCGCAATCGGTATTTCTTTTTTCTTACTCTCAGCTCGAATCTTAGCACGAAGCGACGTGATTTGCTTTTGAAGCGAAGCATTGAATAACTTGATCAAGCTCTTTTGTAAATCGTTATACTCCTTGTCCGATGCCTTGTTCGTATCGTTGATACAATTGATCACTTCCGCACGCCGAAGATTGATATTCTTCTTGGTGTTTCTATCGGGGTCAATTGGGTTCGGATTGAAGTGTGAGCTTAGGAATATCTGGTTATGCGTTGATGTAAATTTCGTGTTGTAAGAAATCGTAGAATCTACGTATGCCCAATCGCCAACTATGAACTGAATGATGCATCGTCCGTTTTCCGCTACTTTGCCAGTAGCTGCCACGAATTGACGCATTGGCTCTTGCTCAGTGTTCATTTTAGAAGGCTGGAAACTGGGCGAGTAGTTTTGAGGGCTGGAAACTGGGTTTCTGATGTCGTAGGTATGTTTAAGATATTATTTCTTCAATTTTGGCCTGTTTGGGCTATTTGAGGTTCATAAAATCAAAATATGCGATATATGATGATTCAACAATATTATATATCATGAAACAATTCGTAGCTCGGGAGAGCTTCAAGCATAAATTCGCAAAGGAACTTCTTTTTGAATGGCTCAATACAGGGGGATTCGATGATTATCAATGCGATAAGACCGCGATGGAATATCCTTTGAGCTATAGGGCAAATACAGTAACCAAGGTTGCGGACATCGCTACGTTTAACAAAGATTCTATTCATGCAATATTCGAAATATATCATACACATCGCATAGAAAGAAAGAAACTGGATACGCTAACGACTAAATGGCCCAATCTAATCATATATGAAATATGCGCCGATACAATCATGAATCTAACTGATCGCCCATCTTCAATACTCGACTTATGCGAAATCATGCATGGCAACATACGATCTAAGAAAACGAAACAAAGAAAAAAATGTAAGACTCATATATTCAAAGATGAATACGAAGAGCGCGCAGATTCGCGATATGACTCGCTTCGTGTGTAAATGGACTTACTTCTGCGGAATAGTAACAGCAATCGGAGTATCATAGCGAATACGAATCAGTCTTGAGAAGAACTTATATGTGGCATAGAACTCTTTATGAAGATCCTTCCGCTTTTGTTTCATCTCTTGATAGTTGTATTCAATCTTATTGAGATTGGCGTAGTGTTGGCGGGTTTTAAGACGTAGCTGATAAGCGCGAACCGCTTGTTCAAGTAGTTGTATTGAAAGATAAGTATCTATTTCAAATAATGATGATTCTATAGTAGGATAATTATAACTACCATCTTCATCCACAAAGCCTTCTGGATGATTAAATGTAAGCACTAATTTGTTTCTTTCCAAAATAATATCTTCTTTTTCTTTAGGAAACATTGAAGTCCCACAACGTTCGCAAAAGTCAGATTCAATATTATGAAATAATGAACTACCACCATGCCATGTGCATCCGCATTTCCATTTTATCCCTTCTTTAACTGCTTGACGACCATTGATCAGTTCTTGAAATTTGTCTTTATGAGAAAGGTAATCTATCTGATTGTTAAAACTAATTTTGAAATGTGAAGTGTCAATGTCTTTTAAATGCCGAAGCGAATATACTTGTGCCGTATTTAAATCACAATCCATAACAGTATATGTTGTTTGTTCTCTATCATATTCGTATTGTTGCAATTTCCGATACAAATCAACTAAACTCAATAATCCCATATAGTATGACTCATATGCTTTATCGTCCGATTCCTTAGTCGCTTCAACCTCGGTGTATAAAGCGTCAATATGGTTAAGTAATTGTTTATGCACTTCTTTGGTTATGTAATATCCATTTTTATCTTTAATAGTGAAGCAAGAAACTCTTTCATACTTAGTTTCAAAAGAGCGGAACAAGTTATTGAGGATCTTTGGCACTACGGACATTGTTGCTTAGGAGGCAAATTGTATATTAACTATCTCAATTTGCAATTTTGAGCATTGGGTAAAAAAAGAAGGTCGCTACGGCACTTACTTCTGCGGAATAGCAACCGCAATCGGAGTATCATAGCGAATACGAATCAGTCTTGAGAAGAACTTATATACAGAAGAATACTCTTGATGCATTAAGCGACGACGTGCTTTGATGAGCGGATAGTCATAGATTGGAGTAATCTCATATCGTTTCACATATTCGTTTGTTTCTGGTTGAGATGTTGCTTGCTTACATTCATCTTTGATTTCTTCAATCGCATGTGTCATACTTGCTTGCAACCATGTAATTGTTGCTTCTTGCTTCTCAATCAATTCTTTAAGAGCCGATACTTCAAATCGCAAAGCATCGACTTGTTTATTAGACTGAGCTTTGATGGATGCCACTTCCGCGCGAAGGTGAATCATTGATTCTGAATTGTTTTCAGATAACTGATTCTTAGAAAGATGATTGAGCATCTTTTTATGCCAGCCAGCTTCGTATTGCTTCCATGAAACCGAAAGGTAGTAAATGAGTTTGCAAAACGCAAACATAATATCTCTTAAGAACACATGAATTGTATGCTCTCTTCCATCGTGAGTCAATATTCTAAAATGGTGAGCGCCATAATTATCATGAGAGACATCATTAAATTTAAATTGATTATTGTCAAGATGGCCGAACTTTAATACTTTACATGCTTTTTTGCCAAATGCATGTTCGTTTAGATTATGTAGAATTTGTTGCATTCCTGTAGCTGTTAATGCTCCGCATAATTTGCTTTGTTCAAATACATATAATCCAATTTGGTATAAGATTTCCCATGGAACCTGTTTATATTCATTGATTGCATAATCAACCCATTCGTTGAAGTGCCCATCAACGTAAATGCCGATGTTTTTGCAAATATGCTCGATATAATCAGTTCGTAATCTCATGAAAGATTCATTTTTGTATGATTCCGAGTAATCAATAATATCGTCACTTGAAATTTGTTTGTTAAAGATGCTGATAATCATGATTGAAGCTGTTGTTGTTGGGTTTGTGGCTTAATTGTATATTAACCATCTTAATCTGCAATTTTAATGATTAAGTTTATAAGCACCGAATCGTCCATTCGAAGTGTTGCAATAATGGTCTATGCATTTTTTTATATGATCCGAATATCCATATCCTTCATACGCGTCGAGCTTTGCTTGAAATATATCCATGTCTGATATTAATCCGGTTTGATAGAGAGCATCTACTACAAATTTATTATGGATATAACTGGTATATTGCTTATGGTGCTGAATCTCACAAAATTGTCGTAGATATCCATGCAACTCTTGAGGATATTGACCAAGAAAGAAACAGTGAAATAAGGCTAGCGTTTGTGATTGTTTGGTGACATTTGCGAACCCAATATATGGTGCTAATTTACGAAACATTGCTAACTCCAAATCTCCTGCCTGCATTATAAAATCTTCATGATCCCTATATTTAAGTACATTACTATCATTGCTAATGTGATCTCCTATAGGGATTTCGCATTTAAATGAAGAGTTGGGAGGTATTGTCAGTTTCGCGCATTCGACGTGTACAAATTTAATTCTCATACCAATTGAATTTATGTCCGCGGGTAGCATTTAAAGAAGTATATTAATCATTGATCTTTGTTAAAAGCGTATTAAATTGATATTGTCCATATAAATCATATAACGATGGACCCCAAAACCCAAAATTTTATCGACAAAGCTAAAGCTATTCATGGGGATAAATATGATTATTCAAAATCAAAATATGTTAATTATGATACAAAGACAATCATAATTTGTAAAATCCACGGAGAGTTTTGGCAAGCAGCCGGTGCTCATTTGCAACGACAAGGCTGCAAAAAATGCGGATTCATTACTAATCGTAGATCTTCTAACGCTGCCGACTTTATTGCCGCGTGTAAAGCTATACATGGCGATAAATACGATTACTCTAAGGTTGTATATACCCAAAAAGATAAGAAAGTGACCATTATATGTAAAGATCACGGCGAATTTACTCAAGTAGCGAACTCTCACAAACGTGGTAGTGGGTGTAAATTATGTAGTTTTAGTAAGTATAGAAACACAAATAAACTCACAACGGACTCATTTATATCCAAATGTAATGAAGTTCATGGAAACAGATATGATTATTCAAGAGTGGTATATACGGTTGGGCGTAATAAAATTATTATTATCTGCCGAATACATGGAGAATTTACGCAAATAGCAAGAAACCATCTTAATTTAAAGCATGGATGTTCCAAATGCGGTAATCAAAATGGGTCATCCAAACAAAGATTATCATTAGATGAATTTCTTGCTAATGCAAAAGCAATTCATGGGGATAAATATGATTATTCAAAATCAAAATATGTAAATTGCGATACTAAACTAACAATAATATGCCTACTACATGGAGAATTTAAGCAAACCCCAAATGATCACATTAATCGAAAATGCGGATGCACAAAATGCTCGAACATTGCTACTGCAAATATAAATAGAAGTAGCACGGATGAGTTTATTCGACGTGCTAAAGAAATCCATGGCGATCGTTACGATTATTCAAAAGTGAATTATATAAATACAACAACGAAGATAACTATTATTTGTAAAACGCATGGAGCATTTAATCAACCACCTGGTTGCCATTTAAGAGGTAATCATTGTTCAAAATGTGCAGGCTGTGCAAAATTAGATTCTGAAGAATTCATAAGACGTGCTAAAGCTAAACATGGGAATCAATATGATTATTCCAGAGTAGATTATTTATCTTTACGCGAAAAGGTAAAAATAATCTGTATAAAACACGGAGAGTTTGAGCAGTCTCCTAGTAAACATACCGTTGATGGAAATGGATGCCCTAAATGTGCCTGTGTTGGATATTCGAAGGCTCAAATCGATTGGCTTAATCTTTTAGAACAAATAAGAAATATTAAGATTCAACACATTGGCAATTCAACTCAAGAATATCGTATAAGGAACACTAGATGGAAAGCTGATGGATATTGTAAAGAAACAAATACTATCTTTGAGTTTCATGGGGATTATTGGCATGGCAACCCAACTCGATATGATCCTGAATTCGTCAATAAGGTTTGCAACAAAAAAATGAAAACATTATATGCCAACACATTGAAACGCGAGCAAAGAATCAAAGAGTTAGGTTATAATCTTGAAGTAATGTGGGAGTCTGATTGGATTAAAATTAATAAAAGAATAATTTTACTTCAAAGAGCATTTAGATCTAAGTAAGTAACTAACTGAGATGTTTTGCTTAAAGCAAAAAAAGACGTTTTGTGCAAAATCATCTTAGCAGAGAATGCCATTGACGATACACTTGCTCTGCGTATCATCGCGAATGCGATAAACATTATGCGATTGTTTAGTTTTCTCAATCGAAGCGATGGACACGCGTGGATGTTTGCACGCATGGTAGCTATCGACAGTTTTTGTTGTTGGTAGCATTAGACCATCGATCAGACATTTACAATCTTTGGATGAGAATCGCAAGTGATACCCACGCGGAGTTTGTAAGATGAATGGAGATACCGAAAGTGTATGACACATGAATTGGATATCTTGTAGCCACGATAGATCATCGGAGGTGATCTGCATCAACCCAGCTTCTTTATCAAGCATGTTAGATAACCATAGCAGACGCGGAAAGATTCTTTCTCCGTGTGGAGGAGTATTTGGTTTGATAGGCACATTCACTTCAACGCTGTTTTGACAGACTACTGGCATCAACAGCGGAGGCTCAATGATATCGCCCACTTGCAATTCCGAGATCGACTTGGATACATATTTGCTCCCTTGTTTGATTGAAAATGTTGTATCGGTTGAACAATCAATGAATGTTCCATTACTCATGGTAATTCGAATCACATCTTGAATTGTTTTTTTATTTTCGATGACAAGCTTGCACCACTTATCGCCATCCCATGCTTCTACTGACAATCCTACGATATCGGCAACCTTGCGATATCCTTCATTGGTAAGAAGCTTGGTGGTATCGGCTACGTAAAGAGGGCTCATATCGGAATGATATACTATAACGAAAACAAATCAATTTTATTACATTTGATAGTTTATCTACCGCGTTAAGTCCATTCCATAGACATTGAATTTAGTTTGGATCTAATCTTATATGCATCTGCGAATGACGCATCGCGATTATACGAAGTGGCATTGGAAGATTTTATTGCGGTGGCATTCAAGGGCTGCGCTGAAGAAGCGGGAAGCTTAAACTCATTTTGAGCTGGAATCTTGAACGTGCGAAGTGTTTTCGCCAGTTGATCATCCTTCCAAACCGAAAGAGGAATCGCTTTTGTAGATTTGCCAATCTTAGTTAAATATTTAACGATCAGATCATATACGACTTGGCGTTCGATATCGGAGCTGAACCGTCCGCTTCGTTCTACTTTTGCTACATACTTGAGCGCCAGTTGGTATGTCGGATCAAGTAAAACTACAGTTTTGGCATAAAGCAGTTCCTTATCTTCGTCATCATCTACTTCGAGCATGGATATAATTGTGAAATCATTGAATACAACCTTGCGCATATCTTCTATCGTATAACCATATCCAGATTTATTTAGTTGTTGTAATAGCGCCAATCGCGCGACTTCTCTATCCGCCGGTGATGCAATTCTATAGCTACCGGCATCATACAAATACCCATAACTTGATTTAGTTGGCACATTCTCGAACCCATATTTAATTACATTATATTTATCAAGAATAAGTAAAACTATTCCCACTATAACCACGAAAATAAGTAATGCTCTTAGCGGATAAGTCTTTGCTAATGTAATAACATTATCGATATATTTGCTCAAACCCATTATATCGCCTTTATATTTCTATAATCATAAAAAATGCACCCAAATTATGGATGAGCAATAACATGTAGTTATCTATTCTTCGTAATAGACGATCTCATCCCAGTTGTTCATGATCATATCTACAATGAACTTGCGAATGGTGATAGCCTGAACATGGTTATTCACGTGATCTAAGTTGATTCGGCCGGAGCGGAACAACTTCACGGTGGTGAGCTTGGCGCGGAAGCGTTTGGTAGATTTGCTGTTGATGTGCCAGTAGTATTGCATCTGACGAACAACACGCATCATCTTTCGGTTTGTGTAGCAGTCTTCCGAGCATTCTCCATCGCATGAGCAGCGATCGGGAGTGTATTCTTCGAATGGAGTCGCTGGGCGAGCAGGGCGAGACTTGCTTGCCTTCTTATGATAGATAAGTTTAGCAAGCTCAATGAATTTATCGAGTTTGTAATTCTTGGTCACCATATGTGGCGTGCTGAACTTGATGAGCATGCCTGAATAGCGCTCTGGGTTGAATGTAATACTATCGATGGGGATCGGAGTTCTGTTGCTATCCTTAAAGGATAGAATACATCTTTCGAGCGCTGCCAGATCAATGTTAGGCAGTAGCTGGAATCGCTTGGGTCCATCAATGATGATACGAGTTTCTTTCATGCAGTCGTCCGCGAGCAGTGTCAATGACTTGTAGTTTTGCAGAATTGGCATGAGATAATCGACATCAACGGGATTTGCTTTGTTGAGCATCAGCGCATCGGGATACGCCATGACATAAGAGCACATCACGCTAAGAATATCTTCAAGCAATTCATCATTGCGCTTAGATAACTTTCCGATGCCTGGAATCTGAACTCGACCATTCGTGAATAGTTTCACTTGGTAAGAATGTAGCGTATCTTTCTCGGATACAATTGTGAATGTAATCTGAGAATTGAAATGCGTTCCGAGTCCTTGTTTGCGGCCGGAGTTTTGCTCAACGCGACGTTGCTTCTTAGTCATGCGATCTTTGTAGCACGGCCACGTCTTATACTCCTCAAGAATCTTGTAGCCATAGTTGCATCCAATCTCAACAATTCGGTCGGTGAGTTCGAGATGATTGATGGCATTAACTTTATCGAACTTTACATTCGAGATCATACCATCAAGAGTCATAGTGGATAGAACAATATCGCTGGATGCGACGAGTTCATTCTTGTCCCCCGGCAAAACCAGATCCGTGATGTTGCTCACAAAGTCCGAGACGGAGGCCATTGTAGTTGAAAAGTGGGTTAGAAGGTGATTATACTCGTGGTATATATTAATGTCAGATTCGTTCAATTTTGAACAAACTCATGATTTTTTTAAGTTGATCGATCTCGCAATAAGTTATAAATAGGCATGGATTTAAATGAGATAGGGGATACCCTGATTGACCCGATTGTTGTAGAGCAGACGAGGGTTAAGCAAATGCGCACATCGATAGAATCATATAAGAAGGCGAATATTCTCTTGGGATATATCTCACAGTTAAGAGATTACGCTATTGAGTTTGAAAGTTTATCAACCAAGCTCATGCTCTATCGAAAAGATATACTTGAACGCTATAGGGATATATTGATTAACAACCAACATGAAACTATATATAAGGCATTGTTGGTTCCTCCATCCACTACGGATTGGTATTCGTGTGGGGTTCATAAATACAAAAAGGTCAAACGCTATAGCATATACTACTACAAAAACAAAATAGAAAAGACTCTCAGCGCAATGACCAATGGCGTATGCAATGAATCGTCCAGAGAAGAGTTGCGTAAAGTATTAGACACCATTATCACATTAGATAGATATTACGATATATACGACGATACGATAGGATTCTTCATGAATACTAATACAATATTTGATTCAATCATGCGCGAAACCTTTCCCGATAGAATCTTCTTATAAAAAAAGAAAATGCTAAATGTGCCCGCTGGCAACATTCGCCACAAGATTGGAGTTCTCCAATTGGATAGTTCAATTCGAGTAGAACATCTACTGCGACCATCTACTGAGCGTAGAACATGTTGCTATCGTTGCGAACCGCGGAAGTGGCCAATACATCGGCAACGTCATTGCCATCGGCGTGATGACTACGTTTGCCCTTCTGATGCGAGCGCACAAATGTAAATTTAACTTTGACACCGTTTTGATTCAAAAGCTCCAGATAGTATCGTAGCATCAGAAGAATATCCGGATTCTTTTTTTCAAGAACAATGCCTTTCTTAATCCAGTTCGGCATCCACTTTTCAATGACATTGATCCAGAACTGGGAGTCCGTGACAATTTCGATTGTTGGCTTAGATAGCACAGTTCCAGATTTGAGTTCTCCGGCTCCATACACGACCTTATGGCCAGCAGTTTCAAATATATCAAATCCGTTCAGAATCACAACCGGTTCATTAGATATGGTAGCTCCTCCAATTAGCTTCTTTGCGTATAGCGCAAGTGTAGAAACGATTGCGAGGCCTTCCATTCTGATATTGGTCACATAGAATCTTTCGCCATTCAATTGCATGCGTTCTCCTTTGCGATTAATCTTAATCGGGGCTTCAAACACATTTGATTGAGCAATATAGATTCCAAACCCTCCAACTGAAGTCGGTAGTCCATTCTTGCTGCAAGCACCGTCGGTATAGATTAGCTCGTTAGACATTCTTATCACAGTTATATATTTGATCCATTAGATTCAATTTTACATTTTCGACGATAAATACGCGGTTTGCTTAGTCATAAAGTGCTTAATCTCATCGTAAATATTGTATTCAGATTCAGATACACTGGACGCATCGGAGTCTTCATCCGAATCTGAATCATTATCATCGCGAGCCTTGAATTTATTTTTTGATTTATTAGAGAATTTGCGTTTAGATTGTGTTACACTCACGGATATAACCACGCATATCACAACAAACCCCAAAAGGAATAAAAGTAGCTTGGTTGAAAGCTTTGGAATCTTAAGCCCCATTTGAATATCGCAACGGCGTCGATCAATATATTATGAATTATATTGTTGAAGTCGTATATTGGATTCTCAAAAAAAAGATATAACTAACGGATTCTTGATTTATTATTTATTTAGTATTTACTGGCCCATCTTCTTTAGAGCCTCCTCCTCGGGGGTCATCTTCTCGCGCGTGGCGAACGTGGCCTTCACGGGGGCCGATAGGTCCGTGATCGAGGCGTCGCGCTTGGCGGCCTTCTCGGCAAGCGAGTCTTGGTTGTTCTCGTAGTCGCCGCGAACGATGTCAGTGCTGGCACCAAGCCATTGAAGGCCTTCCTTCTGCGTGAAGCTCTTCTTACCACGAGCACGATCTATGATAGCGGAGATCGAATCGGCCATGCTGGCAAGGTTCATGATTACAAGCATAATCATAATAACGATTGAAACCCAGCAAAGAACCTTGAACCAGTGGGCGGCCTTCATCACAGCAAAGTCTTTATGCGCAGCGTAAGCCGCAGCATCCGTAGCGCTGGCGGGAAGCGCGGGACGCGTAAGACCGTGGGTCTGCGTGCTCATCCACGAGGGCTTCGACCAACCACCATCAGTGCTAAACATTTCGGCGTCCATGTTTGTAATCTGTATATCGATGATATTCTATATACGTATCGATATAGTTCGTCCGTGAATTAAAAATAATTTATTCGTTCGATTAGTTGCTCTAATTGGAATATTCAGACAATTTCTGCGATAATGGCATATTTAGATATTGCTCCTGTTGTTTGCGCGATAATGATTTAAATAATTCTAATTCCTGTTTATATGTGGTTGGTTCAGTGAAACGACCTACTGGTTTATTATCCTTCATATGACTCTCCTCATAATATGCCGCCAATCCAATGCCTACAAGGACAATAAGAAGAAGCACCATGAAAATCATGTCCCAATATTTTATAAATAAACTTGCAAGCGTGCGGCGACCCATTTTCGGTGTGTGTAAAATTGATTTTTTAACTTTGTATTATACAAGTAAGCTCTATAGTATAACAGATACTTTCGCGCAACATGAACAATACAAACCAGCACCTATTCTCTATCTACGAGAACATTCAAAGCTTCTACGGATATCGCAACTTGGTTTCGATTGACTCCAAGCTTAACCAAGAGCAGTTTGTAAAAGCTATCCAGAAGGACAAATACATTCTCTTATCCGCCGTCGGCAAAGATGTCGCCGATACAACAAAGATCGACAAAGATTCTATTACGGCCGATATCAATGTAACTGTGGTTGTTCTGGTGTATCCCGGAACGGACTGTGAAAGCAAGAGAGCTAACATGCAGAAGCTTTTGAATCACATTGCTTATCCAAAAGCGGAAGTGATCATTATCACGCCAACCAAAATATCTGCTGGTGTCCAAAAGGGACTCAATGCGCTTATGCGTGAAAGTAAGTCCCATACATATAAGGCATTCACTTATACATTATTCAACTCGGTGTTGCCCGAACATGAGCTGGTTCCAAAGTATGAGATATTGTCCAAGGAACAAATCAACACCCTGAAAGAATGGTTTGTTGAGCCGGATACGCTACCCAAGATATTCGAAAGCGATCCGCAAATGGTTTGGATTGGGGCCAACGTTGGGGACGTTGTTAAATTTACATACCTTTCGGAGATCACAATCGAAGCTATCGGATACTGTAAGGTCATCCAGAGCGCTTAGTCGTCCGCAATTAATTATTTATCAATCACAACATTGATAAATAATGCATTTTTTTGTAATTGGCGATAGTTTCGATTGGCCTAATATAGTAATACTGCGAATAGAAAGATGAGTCAATCCCAAGAGAAACTCCCTGAGCTAACCCAGCCTTATCCCTCGGATCCCGCTCCTATGCAGTCTCAGCAGCGCGCCGGTCCGTCTATGGGTATGCATGTTGGCAACGCCATTCGAACTCCTCTTGTAAAAACGTTTTGCTTCCTTTCGCGCAATGCCACCAAGATCCTTCTAATCTGTCTATTGGCGATTGGCATTTGGATGCTTGTTTATAACACATGCTATTACGATGACTCGACTAATATAACATTCATTGACTCAGCGCTTCACTATAACTGCAAGCACAAAGGAGGATGTGGCGCTTCGTGCCCCTATCTGAGTAGCGACGATCCGCGTGTTATGATGAAGCAGAAGGTTGAAAGTCTTGAATACGCCAAGTCTAAGATCATGGAAGACATTGAGACCGATGACGCTAAGCTTGAGATTGCGATTTCGCAAGTAAGCCCCGCCAATGCCAAATCGCTCAATGCTGCTCTACAACCGATTATGAGTCATAAAAAGAAACTTGCTTCTTCCATCAACAACTATCTTCTACTATCTCAAGCGCTATTCGATAAACATGGAAAGGAAGATAAGCTAAGTTCCGATGTCCTAAAGGCAAGTGCTCAAGTTAGTGGATACGAAGCGCTTGCTAATCTAATTTCCATTGCGTATGCATCGGTATGCTACAACCAGCAAACCGTAGTTATGCTTGCTCGCGTAATGAACCTACCGGACATTGATCAGAAGAAGATCACCAGCTTTGATGATGTTCTAAACGGACTAAAGATTTCTACTAATAAGATTCAGACCAGCGCTGAAGAGATGGTCAAATATATCAATGGTCATGATTTTAATGTAAATGCCAGCTACATCCAAACCTCTGCAACATCTACCGATCTAATGATGGGAGCCGTATCTACAATCATTAACAAGGTCAATGAGTTTGCGGCTATGTATCAGGACAATGCCGCTTATTACGACAACGCCAAGGTTACGTTTGGTCGGTGCATCAAGGAAGGATTCAACAATGCCCTTCCCGCAACGCTTAACCCCGCGGATGTAAGCGCTCTCATTGACGATAACGACTACAGCACTGCTCTTATTAAGACCGCTCTTGAGCCTGAGATTGTATCGAACCATCTCAAGTTTGCGTCTGAACGTTCTGCGTTTGACAGCGGCGGTGGCGTTCATTCCGTTCGCGATGATGACAACGATCTGGTGCCTTGGGTTGGTCTATTCGGCCGTCCCACTTACCGCAAGAGCGATGGTTCGTCGATTGAAAAGAGCAATGAGCCTCTACGTTCAATCCCATCCACCAACCCTGAAGATATGATGCGCACTAAGACTCCTCGCATTACATTTGCGTAGATAACTTTAATGTCGTAGTAAATAGATTACAAACTGAGCTTAAGTCTTTAACACATATATAGTTATTTAACGCAAATCTCTCGAACATGTCAATCAAAGGAGGCATCAGTTCGACCAATCGCGACATTGAACTTACCCTTTCCATAGAAGGAGGTCAGACTTATAAAAGAATATACCACGATGTGGTTAGTGTGGCAATTAATAAATTCGAATTAATTAGCTCAACACTCGGAAAGATTCTTATAACCAACGCATCCAAGCGCGATGTAAAATTTTACATAGAACAAGTCAAGATTCTATTACAGAGAGCTCACGTAGAAATCATTGATGGGGATAGCATCTTTCAAGATAAATATAATATGTGGCTGTTAGACGGATACGTCCGAATGCTGTTAGAAACGACAGACATGAAACGCATTAGCCAATTGTTGGATCTTGATTCTATCTTCTATTCGATAGAAGAGGCGAGCGCAAACCAAACTAAACCCTTGGAACTTGATTTTAAAATTCCAGACAAACTCAAAGTTAAATCGATTAAAGAAATAGATAAGAGGGCCAATATAGCGGCACCAGTGGCCGATGAACTTAGCGCATACTTGCATTCGCTTGATCATAACTTACAGATACTAATGCAATTTATTGTTTCCAATAAACCAGCACTGATCGAGATTCATAAAAATATAATTGCGACAGCATCGAAATATCTTAAGTAATCGCATTGATATATTATATCATCCGGCAGCTCGAGCTCTATTATATTTTTTTGACCTTTAGCTACATCGCTTGGCCTTCTTACTGCAACCCGCGCGCTGCTTCTCATACATTGCCAATACCTTTTCAAACGTAGGAGATGGTTTTGTAAAGAACACTTCTTTCTTCAATGACTTAAGCTTAGTTTGCAGCTGAGCCTTTGATAATTTCTTTTCCATAAGGATAAGCTTTTCGCGTTCATAACATTCCTTCTCTTGACTTATAAGTTTCTTATTCACCTTATCGCGGAGAAGGTAAAGCCATTTCATCATATCCCTTCGCGTGTTGGAATATTTATTCAATGGTAGTTCTTTCAAAAATCGCACATATGACCGCTGACAGAAAGAGCATGGTAGTGTATGTTGTAAGGAAGTGATCATGGCTTGAAACGACTTTACAGTTTTAATGTGATCCTTATTGTTAGGATCAACGCGTATTGGATAAGCGCCAGCAATGGAACTGAAGAGGAATGCCCATGCGTGAGGTCCCCAAAATGTTGTTTTAATTCCATTGTTAGACATTGTTGATTTAATTGTAATCTTATATTAGATGCCTAATATAAGATTATTATCCAATATGAGCTGTCCAATCCAGCGATCCAATTATGAACCTATCGCGGATGAGCTGCTGGATCATAGATTAATATATCAGAAACACAATGTATATACACATCTCGGTTGCGTTATACTTCGTTCAGCAATAGGTCTGACTCTCATCAATAAAACGCTTTCTGAGAAGGATCGCTGCACGGCGATGATCTTGATTATAATTGCGCTTATCATATTTGGTTCTAAATACATCCACCGCGTTGTAATTCAGAGATCCGTTTTCTGGAAAGCCTATCTTAGAATGTTAGTTGCATACTCGTCTGCACTATATCTAATATGGCAACGAAAAGAGTCTCATGCCGGATTACTCATCATAGCAGATGCTTTGATGGGATTACAATCTCGGCATTTGGCCAGCGTTCTCACGTGTGGGATTAATCCACTGGGATAAAAATAATATTTTCATAATTTAAACAATTAATTAAATTATCAACCAATATACGATATGTTCGTTGGATATAATGGACGAACAGCTAAGAGAACAATTATTGGCTATGCCAATCAAAGCCTTCAAAGAATTTAGTTTCAATGGATATATAACTATCGCGAAGGTGCTTCGGGTACATGATCCCGATACCATGACGATAGGATTCATGTATTCCGATTTGTTTTATAAAAAAAATCTACGCCTCGCTAAGATAGATGCACCAGAGCTACATAGCAAAGTAGTAAAGGAAGCCAAGCTATGCAGATTGGGCAAAGCTTATCTCGATAATAATTATCTCAACAAGCTTATCAAAGTTGAGATGGGAACAATGGATAAGTATGGACGAATCCTCGCCAACATCTATGATATCGATACAGAAGAATGCATTAACACAAAACTTCTCGAATGCAAGTTTGTTCGTGAGTATGGGGTTGCCGCCGGAAGCAAAAGCCTACATAAAGATGTATGGACTGATTGCGAATTGGATGCCGGAATAGAAACAGCCTATAGAATGAATCTGTGCGATCCGCGGGAGTAACAAGTTATAGCCCATGTAGTAGATATAACTGCGAGCAGTCCGCATCCAATAGCAACCAAGATAGACCCAAACATATATTCGTATGTCAATGTGCATACTGGGCTGTATTCCCATTTTTTATCACATGTCATGACAATATCGCCAACAATGCAATATTGTTTAAAGATCGATTCAATTGTTTGGTTCATTGATTTGTTATATTGATTCGATGTCCGTTTGGATTTAGCGCATATGTTTCGGGCAATACGTATCGCAATCTTCTGGCTTCATAAATCGATCTGCACCAATTCGTAAGACTGATTGTGATCACCAGCATCCATCCGCCAAGTCCCATGCATAAGCCGATAATATTCATATCTTTAACAATTGAGCAATTTGGGATTGTTGTATTATTCAATAGTTCGCAGTCAATGAAATGGCCATTGTTGAAACAAAGCATTTTTATATATTCAATCTCGAAACGCTCAAATCTAACGATCGCTAAATCATAAAAAAAGAGCGGTCGGCTCTGTTGCAAATGCTCGCAATCTAAGGGTTGCGCGAAGCGTAAAGTGCTTCGAACGCAGCAATGCGCGTTTTGTTGGCATCTCCCTTAAGGCATGTCGTATAGACGATACTGGCCGCCTTATTGTTGCGATCAGCTTCTTTCTTCTTACTCTGAACATCGCGATCAGCAAACGCTGCATCGATATCCTCTTGAGTGTAAAGGGTTCCAATGTGAGTGTCGCGCTCTTCAGCAAAGAGTTGTTTGAAGAACGCTGGGCGAGTTGGCTTAGAGGTGCGAGTGGTGGTAGATTGCTGCACAGCTTCGCGTGAGGCCGTTTCCAGATTCTTGAGCATGTCGAATTTGACATTCAGAGCCTGATACATCTCTTTGGCACCAGCGGCGGCCGATGTGTTCTCATCACGAATCTCCGCAATGTCAATCTTTAGTTGAGCAACGTCGGCGGCAATGGCCTTGATCAGGTCAAGCATCTCGGTATTGGCCTTGCTCATGATGATCTCGTAAGGGGGTTTCTGAAGTGATATGATATATTAGATAACAATTCCTTCAATTTTGCGTATTTTGGCTCAAATGAGTTGGTCGATATATAGATAAGTGCCCGTAATCATAAAAAATACATAACTGATCATGATTATCAGTTAATAGCCTTCATCATCGCTAAGAAGCGCCGGCATCGTATTGTCTTCTTCAGATTGATAAGGACTCGATTGAGTCTCCTTAACTACCTTGTCAATGATAGCATCGATCTCCTTCAGACTAATAAATTCGTTTGGATGCCAGCGAATATAAGTTGCACCAACCTTGACTGGGGTATCCTTTAATTTATACTCCGAACGAAGGCACTCGCGCTCGTAAGAACGACACTCATTCTCATAACGACGGACCCACTTGTAAGTCTGATTGCGACCATAGTAATAGCGACGCCCATTCGCGGACAACTTAACTTGCTTGGTAGCGGTCAAATTATGAATGCGAACCTTCTCGGCTAACTCAGCATTCCACTGAGCAATATCCTCGTGTAGCATCGCATTTGTCTCTTCTATCTCGCGAGCCAATTGCTTTCTCTTTTCAATAATAGAATCATTGACCGGAGCCATCTTCTTATCGATCAGGATAAGCATCTCATGCTCAACGTTGCGGCGATAATCAACCCCATTGGCATTGTAGAACTTATCTTTATGAACAACATAACCGGAGCCAAGTAGCTCACTCTTTGTCTTATCAACGTAATCGCTTTGGCCAGATGTAAATTTATACTCTTTTCCAAACTTAGATGAAGTCGATGTTACAAGGGCGTAGTGTTGGAACCCAGCATACTCAGGATCTTTTGTAGAAGCTCTACTCTTCTTCACGAGATGATCTGCGATAGTATCAATTGTTTGCTTTGTGGCGCCCAATTCTACCTTAACATCCGCGAGCTCATCCTTGAGATCTTGTCTATCCATAGCAGCCTTTTCGCCAAACTCTAAGAGACGGTCGATTTTTTGTTCAAGACGATCAATCTTGTCGTCCTTCGCGATGATAGCATTGTCTTTAGCAATCATTGCTTCTTCATCGTAAATCTTTGAGATCGCCATGAGATCCATTGCATAGTCTTTCAACGCAGAAGCGTTTTCACTTCGGGCAATGCACTTCACCAGCTGTTGGACTGAGATATGCTTCATCGATGTCGGTCGATTGTTGCCAATGTTGCTTTCAGGAGTAATCTCTTCAAGCGGAAGTAGATCAATGCGTTCTTTCGAATCAATCGAATCAGATACCCATTTATCTACTAACTTGGCACGGGCTTCAACTGTATCGCCGCGGCGATACACTGATTTGGGCTCAATGTCAATACGATGAAGGAACTTATCCAGTTTATCAGGCTGAACCAAACTCAGTCCCTCCGAGGGGACTGAGTTTTCTTTACTTGACTTACTCTTCTGAGGTGGTCTGGGCGCAAGCACTCCAAATCTTACTAACTCAACATTCGCGCATACAATCTGATCAGAATGATTTGGATGTCTCATCCATTGGTCAAATCTCACGAATAGATGCTCGTCTTCAGTAGATACATTATTGCGGAGCGATCCGATAATAGTATCTTTTTCTTCAGCAGTCAATCCAAGTGGCTTGCGCGCAAGAGCTTGACGAAACTGATCACGAATGGTATCAAACGAGACCATATTAGATAGCTTTCTGGTAAATGTGGGTTATATCAGCAAGGATATGTTTAGATAACAATTCCTTCAATTTTGCGTATTTTGGCTCAAATGAGTTGGTAAGTAAAATTGATTAAATCTAAGGATTAATATATCCACGCAATCGGTTATTTACCAATTCATTTACAATGCGCTTCTGTTCTCGCAACAACTGCAATAATGTGCTATCCAGCGTTATCAAGGAGGGAGCGGTCGTGTATCGCTGCTTAGTATGCTTTGAGGAGTATCCTCTCGCGGATGTTGATACACTCATGATTGATGAGTATCTCCAAGAGAACAATACCATTCACAAGCATCGCTATTATCTCCAGAACGCGCACGCAGACTCCATCATTGAGCTGGAAGATAAAAAATGCCCCAATCATGGGTGCAAAGAATCGATTGTTCATGTAGTGAAGATCGCGCAGAACGGGCAATCGCTCTACGTGTGCCCATCGTGCAAGCATCAGTTCAACTAAGTAAGTGTTCTTACGTGCGCGTAATACAATTACTCGTTGCTTAGTTGTGCATTTACAATTGAGGCTTGATCATCTCATTGACCTCCCAAACCTCGATCATGGTAGGGCTCACCTTACGGGTAATCGATAGAGGACATTTGTTTTCGTTGATCTCTTTTTTTGCAATATCGCGCGGATCGAAAAGACCTTGAGGATCAGTGTAGAGAATAGAACCGTTCGCGATATGAGTCGCGCGCGTTCCCACTACAATAGAATACTCGTAAAGAGTCATATATTCCGATGTGACACGTTTCGATGGATGCACTATCTTGATTTCAGTGCTTTCGGGAATCTGATGATACTTATGCACACGTTTCTTAGGCGCGGCATATTCTTTCTCCGGATCATCCTCGTCATCATCCTCTTCATCGTCTTCATTATCATTATCCTCGGGGATATGCTCTGGCTTTGATTCTTCGAGATCATGAGTATCATCCACTTCCTCGACATCTACATCATCTTCGATATCATTATCGTATTGCGATTCAGTATCTTCATCGACGCGTTCCTCGTGCTTCGTTTCGCGATGGGTGCTCATGGTGTAGATTGGAGGTAGTATATACAAACACTATATATTATGTAATACTGAATCAATTTTATGCTCTATCTGACAGGAGCATACTATAAATATAAAAATGGCGACTCTTACTCTATATCAACAGTTCGTTGGTGCTTGTGTGTATATCCAATATTACATTCAAGATGTAATTCAGCATTATTACGTGTATCTGATACTAACGCTACCCAAATATCTATTCGCATCGCCGATTCTTAAGATTACGCAAATGCCGGATTCGTGTTCATCCGACTCAGATGATTCAATTGAAGTCAATGATGAGCCCCATGCATCGGAGTATTATATTTATATCTCACAGCTGATGTTTATCTTAAAACCAGATAACGACATTATTCATCATATCGAACTACACGGTGCCCAACTCAAGCCGCTGATCGACGATGGAGGTAAGTTTTTCATTGGACATCTTCTACGCTTCTATCCGACACTTGACATCATTTTACTAAAGTATATCAAGGTCGAAAAAAATAATAAGGGAGGACCCCCAATTAAGATGACTCGTGTCATTACAGTAGATAATCGTAAAGACATCTACAACAATGAAAACTGCAGCATGGGTGTAGTGCTATAGATACGTGCTATGCGGCTATAGATACGTGCTATGCGGCTATAGATACATGCTATGCGGCTATAGATACATGCTAATATCATTTACAATATAATTCACGACCTCGTCCATTCGATTTGTATAATTCTTTAGAACCGCAAATCGGATAGAGTAATTGCGAATTACTTTGAAGATCATATCTTTTAATTTTTTTGCCTTATCGCCATTGTGGTGAAAGATCTCTCGATGGAAAATGCCGCGTTTCGACAAGTGGTCGCCTTCGATCATATATACAACATCCGGTAGTGGCATATCCTTATCAAAGTATCCAATCACATTGCAGTAGTGTCTAACATTCTTGGGGTCTTCTACATGGGAAGGGATATGATATGCAATTGCACTAAATACATATCGGTCGCATATTACAATCTTGCCACTATCAATGTCTTGTTCAATATTTTTGCAAACCGATTTGCGATTGGCTGCGAACATATGCAGCACATCATATTTCGATGAAATGGTTAATTCGCCCTTGAGATAGCGATCGATCATAGTTCCATACAATCCCATTCTATTTGGGAATTTATAAACAACCACGTCTTTCTCAATCGATTCGAATTGGCGCACTACCGCTTCAATAACTGAACTCTTACCCGCGCCATTAACGCCTTCTACGACTACAAGTAGTCCTTTCGTCATATCAACGACTTTATTTATAATTATATTCGTTATATCTAATTCGCACAAAAAATAAAATCATGAGCATTGCACTTAGGCAATGTCAGACGTTTCCAATACACCACTGATAGCACGCGACATCATGTTGATGACCGTTGCGGCTTGTTCGTCCGTAAATGCAGGAACCAATGCCGGATCACGAACTATCACATTTAAGTCATCTTTCGACACAACATCGTAGAGAGTCTCATATGGAAGTGCGTGCGTGCAGATATACTCGTAGTCATACTCCTGCCGGATATATGTGATGATACGCGTCTTCCACTCTTGCACCCCATTCGCTAATACAGCATGAAGCTTTTCATTCTCGATATAAGTATCCAACTCATTCAGAGCTATCACCAATCGATTCTTCTGAGCATCCGTAAGTCTGACCTTGTATTTTTTTACAACAAAGCTCTCCGCCCATTCAAACATATCCTTGCGAACATTACCACTTGAACCAGCGAACATATCCATGGCAGTCATCATCAGAGGTGTGAATGGTAACACATCACGATGAGAATCGATGTATTTGCTGACTTCGCGCCATGTATTGACGAAGAGCGATCCTTTATTCACATACGCCTTGCTGTAATGCTTTGCCAGCTGTCCAATAAACTTCTTTGCGGCTTTGAATAGCGCATCTTCTACGCGCTGATACGTTTCCTTGTTATACGCATCCAATTCAATCCGAGAATACTGCTCCGTATCAACTTCTTCCATCTCAGGAATGCTGGACTGAAACTCGTCGCAGAATGTAATCAATCGCGCAAACTGTCCGGTCAATTCATTGTCGAAGTAGTATTCGAGATCGATCTCTAATCCTTCGTCGCGAACACGATCTACCAACTCCATGCGATCTCCAATTGACATCTTTGTCTTAATCTTACCTTGAATGTCATACACCCACGGATAATACTTGCAGATAACCGTCTTGAACCGAACATTCGGCTCCGGAATCGTAGGATAGTTAATCGCACGGTAGCGCGCAATCATCGTAGATACCGCAATGTTGTTCTTGTCGGGACGATACACCTTAGCCTTGGCAAATGCATCAATTGGCCATTCAACGGTAAAGAATCGTTCAATTGCTTTCTTGATGATATCGATGATATCGTCCGTTGTCTTGATATCCATGACTTCTCGAATCACGCTATTGACAACATCCTTCAATACATCAGATGATCCGCGTTTGACAATCTCTAAACCACGAAGGAACAGGTTCTTCGGATAGAAATCCACGTTCTCCTCATGCGGGACACCGTAATACTTCTTCTTACTCAGGAATGCCACAGGATACAACACTTCTTCGTAAGCCATCTTTAGATGCTTCGATCCATTGTCCTTGATTAGCATCTCATTCACAAGAGTCTTTGCGATTTCGATTTGCTTGAACGTTTCCTCCACCAGCTTTGATCCATAAGATAACTTATTAGTCTTGCCAGTAAAGTATTCGCGATCATAATCAACGAAATGCGATTTGTTGCATGAGACATACAGAGAGTCCGTGTTATGAACCACCATGCGCCCAACACCGGCCGCGAAATGGTGCGATTCGGTTTCGAGATCATATACGTATCCATCGCATTCTCCCATGAGTTCGATTGACTTGATTGCACAAGCATCTTCTCTGAGCTGCTCTTTTGACGAGAACGCGATGCAATAGATTGAATCAATGACATCCAACGATACGTAGTAGCCGCTATCTAAAAGCGCGAGATACGCCTTTTGTGCTTCTAACTGCGTGTCATATCGGAAGACTCCATTGTTGTCAGTTGGGATGTTTGTAGAAGTATAGCCCCAATGAAGCAACTCCGTGCCTTCTTTGCAGTCCTGAGGCTTGATCTTCTGCTTCTTTGCATCGAGGAGGCTATGATCTTCGGTTACAATGACTGAGCCAATGTGTGTGGTTACGCGATATAGCTTCTTGTTCGTGCGATGACGAATCACTTTCACGATCTTTGAATAGCCATCCTCAGTCATGACATAGACGTTCTCATTTGAGTAGTCAATGCATTCCTTGCCGCCGTTGTAGAGCTCATAACAATGATCCAGCTCCTCAATCGGAAGCAACTCCTTCGTTTCCACGCCATCACGGATTCGCTTGATCATGATTGGGGTGTCGCCAACTACTGAGTCACCATAGTAAGTCTTCATGCGAAGCTGTCCTTCAACGAATTTTTGTGCGAGCAGTAGATTGTGTCGACCCATGGTCGTAACACTTGCGGCGACTTGAATCGCACAGATGCACGACATGGTGGCTCCCATTTCGCCGTAGAGCGTATTCATGAAGATCTTAACGGCCTTCTGCTTTGAATCGCAGCTGACATAGTTAAACTTGACTTCGTTATACTCTGCTATGCGGGGATAGCTATCAACATCATTGCGTTCGAGATAAGGCTTCATCTCTTGCTCCATCTCATATATCTCTTCGCCATAATGCTTTAACACCTTCTTGAGTTCTGCTCTGCGAGCGAATAATTCAATCAGAAGCTGACCACAGATGCTGTAGTTTTCTTTCACATTGTTATGACGAACAAACCATGCTTTCACCATCTTACCGCAAAACGGAAAGGTTACAAACTGCAGCGTTTCTCCCATGTCTTCAACCTTCTTCGCATATACCTCATCAATGATCAACTTCTCTGGAGAGATGTTATAAGTCATGATGATTGACGGATATAGCGAAGCGTAGTCGAGACCAGAGATTGGGTAGTGATTATGGTTCGTATTTGTGTATTCGATGTATGGTCGAATCGCGTCAGGGGCATTCGCGATGACATCGTCTGAATGATAGATACGTTCAAAGTTGCGTTCAATGTAGTTGTATCCGTCCGCCAATTGCTCGTCGGATAGATTCAGCTGAAACTTCTCATTGTATTCATCGAGTCGGAGAATTGGCTTCGCGATACCTTTAAGCGGCGGCACAACGTGCGCACCAGGGAACTTTGCGTCCGGATCTTCAACCTCAGGGCGGTAATGCGTGTCAAACACATATCCCTTCTTCTGAGCTCTGTTCATGAGAAGATTGCGCATTCGCGATCCGCCGGCAAAGTAGAACCCGTCATACAACGATGTGTATGATAGATTGGCTACCTCACGACGATCTTGAACTACATTCTTCTTAATCAGAAGTTGTTGTAGCTTGAACGTATCAATGAAGCAGTAGTGTGCTACCAACTTCATTTCTTCGGCTGTTCCTTGGCGATAGATGCGAAACATCTCCTTTACATCCAAGTCATCCTTGCTACCAAGATTGCATCGCTTCAGACACTCATTTAGCTTATGCGAATCCGCATTGGGCTCAAGTTGCTTGAAAACAACTAAAGTGTCAAAGCCAATGAAGCCAGGCATCTTTAGGCCCTTGCAAATCGCATCGGCGGTTGCACCATTGATCTTAATGTTGCATGGTCGATGAAAGCGCGAAAGCATACTTGTCTGAAGCTCCCATGACTGAAGCTCAACCAGAGACATATCTTTGAGAAAGTCGGGTAGAGCATAGCAGATGCGAGTCTTTGTAATGATATTGCGCCAATCAAATCCGCCACCATTGAATTCAGTGATGAAATCAGGCTGCATGTATGCCATGAATCGCGCGAACGTGCGAAGGAGACATTTCTCAGACTTGCAATGAATGACCAATGCATCGTCGAGCGGATCAGTTTTCTTCAACGTGAGAATCACACTGAGAATACTTTCTTTGCGCTTTACGAAATGATATGTCATGCAAATCATGAAGATTTCATCGCGAGGGTTCTTATCCGCATCGGGAAATCGATCAAGCTTAGCAGGAATCATTTCGATATCAAAGCTGGAGATAATCATATTCTCATACTTCACAAGAGATGGATCGAATCCATACTCAGTTGCGGTGTTAGCCAACTTATTGTCATCATCGATTCCAATAATGTCTTCGACTTGAACGATAAACTTGTATTTGGCCTTTGACTTTGAAGCGTAATCGATCGAATACTTATTCAGAATGTTCCATCCCGATAGATTGATCTCATACATGCGAGCAACGAATCGGTAGTAAGAACTACGATCATTGCTGTATGTCTTCACATTGTGCTCATTGCATACCTTCATAAAGTCTTGACGATTTTGCAATGAGCGAAAATAGACACGGGCGAAGGTAGATTGCGCATGGGAGTAGAACATGAAATCCTTTCCCTTAAGGAACTTGATTCCTTCTTTGTCAATATCCATCTGGCTACAGTAAATCCCAACACGTGTTTCCGCTTGTTCTTTTGTTTCATTTTCTTTGAGTCGAATGTCAATAAACGGATTGATGCCATGAATGGCAACTGTTGTTTTACTTCCACATGGAAGAATCCCGTGCATATAGATGCAGTAGGCTTGCTTCTTAGTTGTTTCACAAATATCGTTTCCGAGAAACAAAAGCTTCTGCTTCGACGATATGTTGGTTGCCACCTGCGCTTTCAGGTTCGCATCAAGGCACGCGTCGCGACTGATCATAAGCTCATTGAGCTGATCGGGATTGGCGATAGTGCGACATTGGCCATGAAGGTGGTTCATGGTGCTGATCTGTGTAGAATAGGCTGGCTAACTAAGAAGATGGCTGAATATATAAATTAAGCGATTTTGATCAATTTTACATTTGGGCCAAAAAAAGCAATCATAGATCGCAAGAAATAGGCGCTTGAGCAAGCATAATAGGAGTATTATCGGCACCAGTATCACTAATACTACAAACAATTGATTAATTGCATTATACCTTGACAACATCGTATATATATTACGATGTTGCATCAGCTTTGTCGCTGTCGGCTGCTGTGATATTTTTTATGTTCTGAGCATAGAACGAGATACCCTTATACTTAATGGATGTGATGCGGCTATTGTTATCATCGTCGAGGACTTCTTTCGTCCGCCAATAACTGTATCGCCGTGGGATAGCATTCACCTTAATGTGTAGTCCAATTAAATCAACTAAATCGCTCCAGTCGATACTAAGTGTAATTCTACAATCGCTAACATTGACCGTAATCGTATCACGCACAACTGTGCGCTCGTGCGATGCGGATACGATTGATGAGATCATTTTTACATATTGCTTATCTAAGCGAACGCAGATGCGTTTGTTATCGATAACAGAGAGAACGTGAGCGGTGAATGAGATGGGGCTTGGCATCGTTTATTGATTATATACATATACATAACATTCAATTCAATAGATTTAGAACTCAAACGTGGCATCCGTGATTTGTCCCATATCAGTCGTTTCGTTAGTAATCGCATCATTGACTGAAGCAATGTTGGATACAACGCGCGTGTTGATGAACTCAATTTCACGCTTAACCTTCTTCTTAATGGCATATTGCACAAGCGTTAGGAAGATTAGATTACGAGCAAGCTTAGTGTTTAGACGGCTTTCCATGGCTTGGGGACTGAGCGCGCGCGCACCGGCTCCGGCCATCTTACCAAAGATCTCATCTTTAAGGAATCGTAGATTGGTAGCGTTGTTTCCTAAAGCGTTTATATTATGTTGAACACCATTTACATTAATGGCAATTGGTGTCGCACTTACGCTTGCCGTCGCTGCCGCATTGACGCTTGCTGGGGTATAAGGAGTCTTTAGGAGACCCTTAATAAGATCGGAAGCTTCAGCTGGCGTAAATGACGAAACAATATCATCGAATGTCATGGCGTAGTTATACAGATTTGCCAGCGGGATATCACGCATAAGCGAATGGACGTTTAGCGGCATGATACGTAGATCGAGGATATTGACAAGACATACATTTCTACGAGGATTGACTACAACCGGTGCAACTGGACCAACCGCAGCAGGAGTACCTACGCGACCGTTGGCCTTTACGTATTCGACAAGCTTATTTGAGCTATCTACAATATTGGTGCTTTCAATGAGAGTAGTGGATTTTTGAGGAGTATTTGCTTCTTGGAATGTTGTTAGGAACACAGGAACTATTCCTCCTGCCTGCCCAGGAACCGCAGCGGGGCGAGCTACGGAAAGTATATCCATATGTGTATTTGCTTTACCATTGAAGAATCGGAGATCATAGATAAAGTTATTTGCGATACCAACATACTTAAGAACATCATTGAATTTTGCTTCAGCGATTGTATTGCCACTGGTAGTATATCCATTGAAATCGGTAATTAGTTTCTTTAGATAAGGAACCTTAGATGACGATAGTTTGAAATCATCTACAAGCATTGTTCGAAGACCATACAGGAATTTTGAAACAGTAATAGACGATTGATTGTAAATAGGAACAATATCATTAGATTGGTCAGCATTGGGATATCCCATTGCAAGAATAGATAGAGGGGCAAACGGAAGCTCCTTGTTATTATTGACATAATTCTTAGTGAAGTCTTTCTTTGTATCAAAGTAAAGCGTAATAGTAGAATCTGTTTCAAGCAACTCCTTTTGAACGGTCTCCATATCCTGCAATAAAGAAGACATGCTATTTACAATTTCGTCGATATGTAAAAGCGATTTCTCATGAACGCCATTAAGTGGAGTTCCGTTTATACTGTTGTTCACTTGAACAAATGGCAAAAGTATATCTGCGACATTTTCGCGTATTTTAGTATTCATGCCATTTAAGCCATTGCCCGGAATATTAACGGGAACACCTGTTGGTGCGGCAAAGGTCATATAGCCTACCATTTTACGATAATAGCGACATCTGTCTAAGAATACCTTAACAACACGTATGTACATAGGAATTAACATTCGATACTTTTCAAGCATGTGCTGCGATACTTCTTGAATCGATCCTAACTCATGAAGTTTAACTCCTGTAATAGGATTAACTCGACTGGTTAAAACTTTCATTGTATGAGCAAGTGTGGCACTTAATACGGTTTGGCTATCTGGGACATAATAATCCCATTGGGGAACGGCGGCAAGCCCGATAACTATGTTAAAGTCGGGAATGGCAACTCCATTTAAAGCATCGAGTAGTGCATTGCTGGCAAATGTGGAAAATGCATTTGTGTAAATTTTTTTACTTTGGGTGTCATACAAGTCATTCAGATATTGCGAAATAATAATATTGTACTGCTGTATTAAACCATACATATCTTGCGACATCAAAGTCGTGCGATTTGAAGGATCAAATAAAAGGCTGGATATGTATATGGCATCGGTTGTATGCACAAACATACCACTGGTTTTATTAAACTGAGTAAATGCATCGCGAATTACAGGCATGCAATTGCTGATATCAACTGCGCCCACGGGGGAGACACCGGGTCGATGCATTGTCACACAATGCATTAAATCCATGGGAGAGTTCGAATGGCTACTGATAATATCGCTAATTAGCGGCATCATCTTATATAGATTATCAAGGCATGCAATATCGCGCTTTGATTCTCCATGATTTTGCTTATTGAATATCTTAAGCAGTAAGGATTCTTCTATCGCATAGATACTCTCTGTATTTCCAGTCGATCTATCTGTTATCGCGTTGATTAGTGAAGTTGGGACAAGACCCGTAAATTTATCTACCATATACTTTACATTAGCTACAAGATATTCGCAAACCTTTTGATATTCGGATAGATCCAACGTAATGCGCTTAGTGGTTGAAATATTAAGTTTAACTAAACCGCCGGAGTTGGTAGCAAATTGGACTAATAGTTGGATTAGTAGATAAATCAGCTTGTCTGTATTAGTAGCCGCTGCGGCAGAAATATTTTGAAACGCTCCGGCGGCATTAATAATTGGCACTCCGTCAAGAAGATGAATGTTCGAAATATGAAAAGCATTAGTTGCTGCGTCGAATACAAGATTGCGATTAGCTTGGATATGTGCAATCATATCTGTGCCAAATTTGCCATTTAGTATAGCATATGAGCCAGTGACGCCAGAGGCCTGGCACGACTGAACTATAGAATATACATTAAGAATAAATAAGTTAAGCGCATTATGCATTTGAACAAGGGTGCGGAGAGGCATAACAACGAACTCGTGGAAACACATAAAGATATCATTCGACGATAGGTTAAGAGCATCGGATTCCTCAATCGCCTTAATGATCAGATCATACTTCTCCTGACGGGATGATTTGGATTGAATTAGTTTCTTAAGGAAGCGAATTCGCTCACGAATAGAAGTTGCTCCTCCGGCATAACCACGTACATCATTTAAAGCGATATTTAGCTTCTCACGGAAATCCTTTACAATCTTGTAGTCGGTAAGCTTGTTAATCTTAACCTCTTCTGATACAGAAGGATCCTTCATAGTTTGGCTGAGCTTCTTGACATACTCATCCGACGGAGCGCTCTCTTCAAATTCCAAGCTCTCGCCAAGAATATCGAGATCGTTGTTGGTATAATTACTCTCATCAATTGTCATTTGATTATCCTTAATGGCCTTCACTACCTTATAGTAGTTTAGTAGCTCTTGGCGCTTAATAACACCATAGCGACGATTAATCTCAGCTACTAATTCCGAAACAATATGACGAACCAGCTCATCATCTTTCACCTTGCCCTTATAATTCTTGTAGATTGAATTAATCTCGGCAATAATTTTTTTCATATTATCTTGCGTGTAAAGACCGGCATCGATATGACGAGATTTGTCGAAGATGTTAATTAAAAGCCCCGACCAAACATTGCCGATCTCCGGAACGAGCGAAACTTGTTCGTAATCGAGATTGGCAGTCTCGGTCTGATCCTTGAAAGCCTTATTGCCATTATCAAAGATACCACGATAGAACTCAACCAGTAGTGGAAGGCGAACGTAGAGCTCGACTGCATCGTCATAAATATCGATATCACCATCAGCACCTCCCATAATTAGGCGAGTTGGACTATGCGTAAGTGCATTGTGGGTCGCATTGGGATTCTTATAAATGGAATTGATGCCAGTAACCGCCATTACTTTGCCGGCAATAGCTTTGATGGTAAGAATAAAGTAATTGTCGTCAATCGCAAAAATATCACTTGCATATTGCTTGTGATACTGCGAAAGCATGTCCATCGTTAAGTACTCTAACGCTTTAATACTACGAGCTGCAATGTTTGTCATTGATGAAGCGCTTGTGCTATTGGCATCGCCGAACCCAAAGAACAGACCTTGTAAAAATCCAGAACTAAATGTGGTCATAACCGTATTTGCATCATTAACACGTTGAAACGCTTGATATAATTGATTTACCAATAAATCTCCATATCGCTGCAAATCCTGAGGAAGCGTAAATGTATTAAACGTATGAAGGGGTATTAATGCCGCACTGCGGAGAATTCCTCCGGGTCCCTCATTAAACGAAACCGTAATGATAACACTCTTGCGCTCACTAGGAGTTAAACGCATAATTGCATTGACCATATTATTAATCTCATTATCCGTCGCCGTTGGCTGAATGCCACCTACGGGTGCGCGCTTTAGCATTAATATAGCGCCCGCGGGCATCGCTGGTGCGCCCAATCCTGGAGCTGGTGCTGGCATTGCACGCACATTTGTAACTGAAATCTCGTGACAATTTAAAGATCTCAGATATTTGAAAAACTCATTTAGAAGCGTGGAATCCATTACGGTTATATCGTAAATACCGAACATAGCCATACCAAATATGTATTTGGTTTTACCAAGGCGAGCAAAAATTCCATTAATTGTTTGTTTCAGACGAGGAAATTGTTCCGAATCGAGAGTAGTAATGAAATCTCGCGCACGAAGAACGTCATCGTGGCACTTGAGAATACGAAGCTTATCGATAGAATGGCGGTTGAAGTTAATTCCAAGAACTTCGGGATCAATCTGCGATACCTTCGCAATACCAACTTCAGTGTCCTTATAAGTGATAACACGCTTTAGCTCATTCTTATCATTGATCATTTCAAATCCGGCGGTTTCGGTGCGTAGAGCCGAAACCCAGATGTAATTTACAAGATTCTTGTAAATGTTGCTGGGGGCCATGTAGATATTGCGCTCGCTCTTAAAGCTACCATACTTCTCACTGATTGTAATGAAGTAGGAAATGATATTCTTAAGAACTACGACACCTTCTACTGCGCGACGGCATCGCTCGTAAAGCTTGTTTGCGCGATCGCCAGAGAGCTTTTCATTCAGTGTACGGGATGGAGCAACCGTGTTGTTATATGAATTAGCTACGAAGTTTCCAGCGTCAAGAGTGGCATCGGCTACAAACTCACCACCTTCCTGACCAAGCATTTCAAACACACGAATTAGGTTATCGCCAGCCTTGGAGTCATACCACTTCGCAATGACACTGGTGGCCGTTAGTAGCTTTTGTAGATCGGCTACTGCATCGGGGTTCTTAGTAACGGCCTCGGTAAAATGTAGTAGATACATATCAATGGCTTCAACCGTCTTGTAAAGACCTACGCGAGCATCGCACTGCCATTTGTAGATCATCTTAAGCTTCTCCTTAGAGATCTTTTGATCAGCAGGCTGCGACTCGTTATACATATCAATCTCAAGACCTAAGCCAGCCTTGTTATCATTGATTGTGTTAATAATAGCGTTGAACTCTTCTTGAATCTTTGAAATGGCCTCACCAATAGCTTTACCCACGCTCTTAGCGTAATCCTTGCTATATAGCTGAATCTCCTGATTAGTCTTGTTAAGATTGCTACGGAACACAGCGATGTTGCGGAAGAACTCGACCTTCTTGATAGCCATACTAAGTTTGTCGATAGGATTTAGAAGCGCGCTAATGTTAATGCGCGACGCATCTACGCTAAATAGCTCATTCATGCTCTCAGTCGAACCGCCCGACTTCTCAAGATCATCACGGAACGTCTTCATCTTATCGCTGTATTGGTTGATTGTAGAGATAATAGCGGAACAGGCGGAAGAGAATCCCTTAACAGAAGCGGTGCTATCCATGGCATCGGCGCGGGAAGCGAGATCACGGAGAAGGGAGATAAAGCGGTCTTTCACCTCCTTACTATCGATCTGCATGTCGTGGTTAAGCTCAAGTAGATATTGATACATCTTACCGCGAGTATCTTTCTTGATGAACTCATTAAGACGCTCAAACGTCTCAAGGAATACTTGAGTCTTCTCATCAAAGTCGATGCGCTTTCCAAGATCCTCGGCCATGCCATTGACACTATCCGTCATTGAATTGAGATTCGCACCAAACGCCTTAATGAACTCATTAACAACTCGCTGAATCTCTTGACGGTGCTTGATTAGGCGCTCGGATAGGTCATTAAGCTTTCCACCATCGATCTCACCGCCTTCCATATCACCGCCTTCAAAATCAACATTCGCATCAGCATCTCCTCCGGTTGTGAAGGAGGCGGAATTAACCAGCCCGCCTACCGTATCGGCAATGCTTACAAGCTGGTTGGTACCACCAAACGCAAGCGACATCATACCAGCATGAGCGCGCGGGGTATCTTGTTGAGCAAGAACATCGACGGCGCGCTTAGCCTTATCTACGTATCCATGAAGATGACCAAGTTTCTCTTTAGCTTGAGCAAGTGCATGAGTAGCATCGCCGTGGTGCATAGCACCATCGATCATGTTCTCGAGCTGACCGCCAAGAACTCCTACGTGATCTAAGAGAGCAAGACTCTTGCCGCCTACCGAATCATTGCCGCCCTGAATGCCACCAAATGATTTTAGAATAGCATCAATGTTGCCGCCGCAGATACGAAGAGCTCCACCGGAAGCGGTAACTCCCTGACCAACAATTGAGCCGGAAGGAGTGATTGTTACATTCACATCGGGTAGAGAGTGCTCAGCGGCACCCGCGATTTGCGCAAATGTATCCATTATACACTACTCGGTATGATATAGAAATATGGCACGCGTGTAGTTATATTATTATATGTGAGATAGAGATGAACCTATCGGATGCTATATTAATATATTCAAATATTATTGGATATGTAAGAATATTTGATAATTTGCCTATCATAAAAATATAAATAGATATTAATCTAATTATTATAAGATTCGCTTTTATTTATTTTACAATTGGATAATATTATATATTTGCATATACATCGCTTGTTAGATGCAAAATTGATTTTATTGCGATCAAATATAATCACCATGTTTGATAAGGACGAAATCGCTTACTTTGCTCGTAAGTTCTATGATAACCATAAGCATGTCCCTCGGCTCAAAGATATTCAAATCTTACCATTTTCAAAAAAACAAGTCATTGATTTATTTGGATCATGGTCGAGCATGTTGTGCTACGCACAATTACCCCTCAATCGAAACCCTCCGCAATTGGTCAAGTGCGCGAACTGCAGTCGCATGTTCAAAAAGCAAGTCAAAGAAATGAGAAAGTCTCTCAAACACTTCTGCAGCTGCGCGTGCAATGCACAGTATTATACTACTGGGCGTAAGCATACGCAAGCCACCAAAGACAAGATCTCGTCGTCGCTGAAGGCGCACAGAATCTTTGCCGATTAGATACCACATTGCAATTGGCGGGTTTCCTTTTTTTGCCAGATCATTATGCGTATATATTATTTTTCAAGGATATTATATAATTACATATACGCACGATATTATTATTTAACGAATAATAATTCTTAATTTGCGCAACGTATCAACTATCCTGAATCATAATATAATAGAGATTTAGATATTCGCATCGGCACATCATGATGATTGACGGTGGCAAAGATAAATATGCCAATCTACTGACTCTTATCAAATACAAGCTCCCGAAGCTCTATAATATTATTTCGGATCTATGTCTGGAGGGAACCTTCAAAAATCAAAAATATACAAACACGTTCCTATGGCCGAATGATAAGCTTGTGGCAAAGTTCTCCAAGATGGTTGAGGACGATCAGGATATTAAGGCAATTGATGCAATTCGATCGCTTCTACTCCGCGGACACCATGGAGTATCCGACTTTAAAGCCGGAGCTAAAATCGGCACTAACCAGTTTGGAGAGCACATCTTGGAACACCCTGATAAAGTAGGTAAGCTACTTAAGGCTCACAACGGAAATGCGGTTCTTGGAAAGACTAAAGTTAAGCGTGGTTCGGATGATGAGGCCGTAGTAACTGTCATTCTTAACTATGATGGAGATGACGCGCCTTCTACTGTAGAGGGCAAAGCTGGTGGCATCAATGGTGGATTCGTTCCAGTTGGCGCTACCATCAGCGGAGGTGTTGTTGGTAAGCATGCTGAAAAAGTGAAAGAGCTTGCCCAACAAGCGCTTGCTGAGGGATACGCCGCTGCGCTAAACAACTTTAACAAACTTGTTTCGGCCTGTCTCGTGGTGCTAAAAGATAAAAATGACGGATCGTTCAAACACGCTAAGGCGTTCCTATCAAATCACTCTGTGCTATCATGGTTCTTCCTAACACTGCCGGGCTGCAGTAAATCAATTGTTAAGGAGGCCGATCTCGATGAGGTGGAGAAGATGTGGCGAACGATTAGTGATTTCTCAATTATTGAGGAAGCTAAGAATGTTGATTACACGTATCCGAATGACATTCATGCTAAGATCCAGCCCGCGCGTGTTGAATCCGTTGATAAGGCTACTGTATGCGATCACATCAAAATGTCTTATGGTAAGTTCTGGCCTCTCCTTCGTCAGGCTGGAGCCCTCGGCACGCTCGGCGACTCGGATCACGATAAAGCCCTTAAATGCCGAATGGACGAACTACGCTTCATGCACGAAGCGAGCGTAGATTGCGAGGCCGCTCTTAAGGATGCGGTTCAGGATCTTGGTGTTATTGAAAACTACGCCAACCCGCAGAAAATGATATGCTACACCGATAAACAAATCATGAGTAGTATTGCTAAGGAGGCACTTGTCAGCGGCCCCCTTTCATTTGTGAAATCGGTATATTTCCTATACCTTCCTCTAACATCTGAGACAGAAGGAAAACTTGGAGGACTCATGGAGCGCTACGAAGGCGGCGATCCCACGAACTCGCGCGTCCTTGCTTACTATGGAGGCGCTGCCAAAAAGAAACTAAAGAGTAAGTCGGTTCAGATGAATCTATCAACTCTTGTAAAGATGCTCAACGGCGAACAACGCAAAGCGCTTAAGGAGATGCTATAAGTATCTAAATACAAATAAATCTCATCCTATTATTTTTTTGTTCCAATATAATCATGCTATCAATCATATCGAAAGCAATAAAAGAAACCCATGCGGATATACTTGGGCTTCCGCTATTCATCGCATTAGTTATATATTTTATGTTGATAGAAGATAAGTCGGTTGTTGAATGGATACTCTTAGCATCATGCGTAATTGCAACAATTGTCGATGGATACTACAATCTAATTTGGCTTCGATCAAAAAAAATATAAATCACGATTTATATCCACGATCCGTTTGAAAGTGAAATTACTTTCATTTGCAATATCTCAATCTCCTTATCGCGTAGTTGAACATCGCGATGAAGAATATCAATATCTTTATTCTTTAGCTCAAGCGCATGCTGTAGATCAATAATTTGTTTGCGCAAACTATCCTCGATAACATCGTTATTGGACAAATACGAATTCATACTTTGAGAATCATCGATATCGCTGATATCATCGTCTATCGTAGTATCGGTGGTAGTCGCGGAAGAGATGCGACCAATTGGCGAACTAACCGATCGGAAGAAGGGCTTTATCTTTGAATTCGAAAATAATAATCCATCAACCCATTTCAGATATGGCTCAACCAAATAACATTGATCGCGGAGTTGAAATAGCATGCGCTTCATCGTGGGGTAAGAAATATACTTATCACGACCGCTGGGAGTGTTGATCCAAGTATAATCAACCTGCGATGGAATATCAATACCAAATCCAGTTTCAATATCTGAAATAGAAAAGAAAATGTTAAACAGATTCTTAGTCCCCCGCATTGATATTTTCAATCCAGAAAGAATATCAGGCCGAGGATGATTGTAAGTTTCGATCGTATCAAGCGATAGATACTTGGTCATGATTTGGGATTTGGATTTAATTATGTTTATATCTTTGCAGTATAATATATATAATTCAATCTCATTACTGAAGATATTAACACAATGTCGCAAAACTGGCAGAGCGTTCTTTACAACGGACTTGCTACCGAGTCGGGTCGCACGCCGCCCGTGTATAGCGGTATGATTACGCGTCCTAACACAAAGGAGCAGCTATCCGAGATTATGGCGCCTCAGCTCAATGTAGTCGCCGACAATGGACGCATGCGTGGTCTAACCAAAAAGCATAAACAGAAGTTCTCGATCCATCGCGCTATGAGCTTCCTACCTCAAGAGTAAATAAAAAAGAAAGTCAATACAGCGATAACGCTATATTACTTTTTTTAGCTCTCCATCTCTTGCGCTACTCTATTTACTTGTATGATACAATCTTCACCGCGAGAAGAAGCGTGAATGTGGCATCATCGATCGTAGTGCTGAAAACCATCATGTTCTCATGATCTACAAATACATTGATGTTATCGCTGAGTAGCGCAGTGGCTAAGCTCTGAATGTATTCAATGCGAACCGTGGTTGAGATGAACTCAGTGTCTGGCATAGAACTGTTGATCTTGAATAGTTCTGGATTCGTAAATACATGATTGACATCGATTGTCTTGGAGTTGCTATCATACGGGAAGGATAGTGGCACCCCAGGGCGTCGCTCAACCGTAAAGTCCTTGCTGAACTTACTGATATCACCAATCACTTTCTTGAAGTATTTACTGGGTAGAGTGAATGAAAGAGGATAGTTCTGAAAGGGGAGTGAGCTAACAATATTATCATCCGAAGTATTAGATGACTCAAGAAGTGAGATTGTATGATACTCCTTGATACCTTGGGCCTCATCGTTTAGCACAATGTAAAGCTCTTTCATATACGAATCCTGCTTAGCGATGAAATGGATATTAGAGTATGACTTGTCAATTTTTTGAATCACTTTCTCAAGATTCTTTTGATCGACAACAACGGTGATATTATGCCGGCAGTAGTATTGACTGAGCTTAGCGCTATTGATGTTAAGATCGATGTGATTTGATTTTAAATGACCTGATCCAGAGATGCGAACGCCAGTGAGGCGAAACTCCATTTTAACATCGCGAGTGTCCATCAGCTTGAACAGCATAAAGATCTTTTTGAAGTTGATGGGTTCGTCATACACTAACTCAAGTGCGTGATCTGGGATTGATGGCTCTGCGACAATCCCGCGCCGAGTCGCAGTAGGCGGCGCCGGCTTCACGAGCTTCGGGCGACCGACGCGACGTTTGACCTTTTGTTCAGATTGTTGTTGCTCCATTGTAGAATATATATTTAATTTTTTTACGATCAGATCAATACGACAAAATTAATTCGAGTGGAACGTGATCACTACCTTCCACATCTCCAAGTATATTGCACGATACCACATCATCGCGAAGTTCTTTTGAAATCAATGCGTAATCGATACGCCATCCAATGTTTCTATGTCGCCCTCTGGTTCGATAATCAAAATATGTATATTCTATCTTTGATGGATGGCGCCATCGCCAAATATCAACAAATCGCGTTGATTCCAGCAATATCCCAAAGTTATTTCTTTCCTGATCAGTGAAGCCGGCGTGAAAACGATTCTTTGTTGGACGAGCAAGGTCCATCTCAGTATAAGCAACGTTGAGGTCTCCCAATACTATAACGGGCTTTCGCTGTTCTAACTTAGAACAAAGTAATTGAAACTTAGGATCCCACTCAGTAGTTCTATAAGTGAGGCGTTTGGGTAATTTATTTTTTTCAGCAGGACCAGAATTGGGCACATACACGCCAACCAATATATAATGCTTGTATTCAAGAATCACTACTCTACCTTCGCTATCATCGAATAGATGTGTCAATACGTTTAGCGGAAGCTGCTTAGATAAGATACTTACGCCGGAGTATCCTTTGCGTTTTGCGAACGCGTGATACGTATGGTAGCCGTCCCATAAATGCTCCACATCAATAAGATTTGCTTCTACGATTTTGGTTTCGTTGAGGACAATGATATCGTATTGGTTAATGAATTGCTTGAATGACATCGAACCCGTGACATTGCGGTTAAGCATCGATCGAATGCCATTAACATTCCAATGAACTAATCGCATGGTTCTATATTTAATTGACTTTAACTAAAAAAAGAAATCCCATCAGTTGAGATATTCTTCAATCGCATGACCATTGCGGATCCACTTTTCAATCTTGAGCGGATGAAACAAGTGCTGAATCAACTCTTCATGGAGATCGCCCTTGCTTATACGAAGCATATGGTAATTGTAGTGGAACGTGATGTCATCGATATAACGCATGAGTGTGTTGTCTGACTGAAGAAACTGGCGATGCAGCTCATGAAGCTCGCATGGATTGCAGTCAAGTGCATACTTGAATCCTGTCGATTCTAAAGCCTCAATAACATTCATCTTATTGGGTGTGAGAAATGAATCAGTCAAGAGAGCATCCATCAATGTCATCGTTCGACCATGCACGATTGAATATACTTTCGCCAAAATAAGTCCATCCGGAATATGTAATCTAAAAGCCTTAGCAAACGAAAGCGCGGTTTCGTAATTATCAATCAAATGATATACAGCTTGGATAATCGATTCAATATTTTCATCCGCATAGAAATCAATCTCGTAAGTGTTTAGATATTCAATGATATCTTCGATAGGCATCCAATTAAACATATCGTGCAAACACTCTGAATCCATGATTATATTAGCT
>JACCDW010151818.1_pt1 | contig 38582 bp, 28 predicted proteins | sample 7449781 | NCBI WGS metagenome assembly JACCDW01 (sample SAMN15323449, study PRJNA562643) | freshwater metagenome | isolation source: river surface water | place: USA:Blue River Watershed | collected 2017-08-18 | reverse complement strand
AGACCCACAGGATTTCCATGGCCATCACTTTATCCTAATATACCTGCAGATGCTCTGCCGCTTTCAAGAAAGAATGCGGATAGTCCAAATATTCCGGTCATAAGTGCAGGTGAACGATTCGCAGAAATGGCATTTGGCGCAGTGGACACCCTTAAAGCTTGGCAAAAGAATATTGATTCTTTGATGATAACTCAATCGCGAGTGATTCCTACCATTGAAATTCTGTCATTACAAACCACTCTTCGCTCTGAAAAAGTGGAAGTAAAAAATGTAATGGGCATGGTCAAAGGAAGTGAATTGCCGGATGAATATGTGGTGATTGGCGCACATTATGATCATGTTGGACATTCCAGACCAAATGATCCAGCAAAAGATTCGATTTTCAATGGTGCTGATGATAATGCGAGCGGAACAACTGGGATTCTGCTTTCGGCCGAAGCAATTGCAAATGCGCCTTCGAAGCCAAAACGCTCCATTGTATTTGTTGGATTTTCTGGAGAAGAGAAAGGTCTACTTGGTTCCAAAGCATTTGCAGATAACCCACCACTTCCTATGAAGAATTGTGTGGCAATGCTTAATATGGATATGATTGGTCGTTCAGTGAATGACACTTTGTATATCGGAGGAAATACACGATGCAAAGAATTAGCAGATCTAAATGCAGAAGTGAATCGAAATCTCTTTGATTCCGATACATTTCATTTGTCTTATACAATCGAACAATATTTCTTTAGAAGTGATCAAGCTAGTTTTGCAATGAAGAGAATACCGGTACTGTTTTATTATACCGGTGAGCATGAAGACTATCACAAAGTAAGCGATGAGATAAGCAAATTGAATATGGATAATTTGGTAAAAATTGCCACATTATGTTCGCACACTGCTTGGTCAACCGCGGATCTACCAATCAGACTTCCCTTCACTCCACTTCCTGGAGACGATTTATCTGATTAATAATCAATTCCCAATTGTTCAAGCGCTTGTATCGCTTCATCAGCAAGATAAAATGATCCCGTAATCAATACGGGATTATTTTTTTGTACTGCAAACTGAACGGCTTTTGATACTGAATCATAATGCATTGCATCGATTGATTGAGCTTGTGCCATTTCGCATAGTTCATGAGCAGACATTGCCCTTTCAATATTCGGAGTGCAACAATGCAATGCTTTACCCAATGAAGAGAGTATTTCAAGCATTTCTTTTATTGGTTTATCCTTCATCACGCCAAAAACAATTTCCCAAGATTGCTCAGGATATCCACATATATCAAGTGTTTCTTTTAAGCGATTGAGACATGCCGTATTATGACCAACATCCAGCACAATCAATGGGGATTCACTCACATATTGTATTCTTCCTTTGACCCCAGTCAAATTCATACATTCAGCAATACCCCTTCTGATTGCATCTTCAGAAATATCGAAATAATTCCACAAAGACTTTATTGTAAGAAGCGCAGTGAGGATATTCCTTGCTTGATGAATACCAACTCTATCTGCTGAGATTTGCAACATTTGCACATCACCAATCATGCAATCAAGTGTCATCGTGAGATTCGGATGCATTTCAAGATTTGTATAAGAGCAAGTGTCATTCACCACGAATACTTCTCCAGCATTCTTTTGCTCAGCATGATTTTTGAAGCATTCAATCAAGAAGTCTCTTTCTTCACCGATAATGATTGGACTATCTTTTTTGAAAATTCCAGCCTTTTCACCTGCAATCGTGATTAAATCATTGCCGAGATATTCCATATGATCAAAATCAATTGAAGTAATCACAGTCGCAAGAGGTTTTTCAATTACATTAGTGGCATCAAGCCGGCCTCCCATGCCGGTTTCTATGATTGCAAAATCCACTTGATTCCTAGCAAAATGGGCAAATGCCATTGCAGTTGTGACTTCAAAAAATGTGGTATGTTCACGCTCAATTTCAGGCATCATGATATGTGCAAGATTTGCAATATCTCCATCACTTATCATTTCACCATTGATTCGAATTCTTTCATTGAATTGTCTTAGATGCGGTGAGGTGTATAATCCAACCCTATATCCAGCAGATTGGAGAATTCCAGCCAAGAGTGAGCACACAGATCCTTTGCCATTTGTTCCGGCAACATGAATACATTTCAATGATGAATGTGGATTTCCGATGAATTCAAGGAGAGATTCAATGCGTTCCAGACCAGGCTTGATCCCGAAGCGATGCAATGAAAAAAGATAATCCAATAAATCTTTCAATTGTGCAGATGAGGATGAATCAGCCATTGTTATGCTCAATTACCTTTCTAGGGAGGACAAGTCCGTATATTTGCCAAGAAAAAAAGCCGAAACACAAAAAGTATTTCGGCTTTTGAGCCAACTATCGGACTTGAACCGATGACCTGCTGATTACAAGTCAGCTGCTCTACCAGCTGAGCTAAGTTGGCTTTCCCTCTCAAAAAAGAGAGTGCGAATTTAGAGAATTTTTCAGTTCAAGCAAATATTTTTTTCTGCTTCATGTTTTTGGACCATCATACACATATCTCTGGAATACCGAGCAATGAGCCCGAAATCATGCGAATATTCTCCATAGATGCCTCAAATTCCGATGACTTAAGCAAAATCCCTGTAATTACATCTATGGGACATAAATGCAGCATCGGACTGCATCCAATGTCTTTCAATGCCATGTCATTTGAACTTGTATCAAGCATCGTGGATCAATATCGAGACAATATCATTGGAATTGGAGAATGTGGCTTAGACACAAGAATTGATATTCCAAAAGGTAAACAAATTGATCTATTCACTGCACATGCTGAACGAGCAAAGGAATTACATGTACCTTTAATCATCCATTGCGTTCGCTCTCACGATGAAATCATCGCTTTACACAAGCAAATTCAACCATCCAATCCATGGATTATGCATGGATTCAATCGAACCGAGAGGATTGCATTACAGCTTTTAGATCAAGGAATACTTCTAAGCATTGGGAAGGAACTATTGGATGGCCGACATCCATTATCTACTTTTTTCAAAAAAATCGCAGAATATCCTTTCTTTTTGGAAACGGATGGCAAGGATATTGCGATACAAACTCTTTATCAACAAGCTTCAATTTTGCTCGAAATGAGCATTGAAGCAATTTCAACAAATATAGCATCACATGTTCAGCAAGTATATGGAAGAATCAAAAGCAATAGTACCACATTGGAATAGTAGAACCGCTTTACTCTATGGAGATGATTCAATCGCTTCATTGCAGAATAAACATGTTCTAGTGATAGGTCTTGGCGGCGTTGGTTCATTTGCCGCAGAATTTCTCGTTAGAGGTGGGATTGGAGCATTGACTATAGTCGATGGCGATACCGTGGACACTACGAATAGAAATCGACAATTGCCTGCACTCATTTCAACCAATGGTGAATGGAAGGCAGATGTCATGGCAAAGCGCCTACTCGACATCAATCCCGATTTGAAATTGACCGTTCACAAAACCTTTATTGAGAAAGATATCACAGATGAATTACTCGAAGTGCACTATGATTATGTTGTGGATTGCATCGACACCGTTGCTCCCAAGGTGAGTTTACTCAAAAAAGCTTATGCCAAAGGATATCCTATTGTCAGTTCAATGGGAGCAGGAGGCAAAACAGATCCAACCAAAATTGAAATAAATGATATCAGCAAAGTGCATCATTGTAAACTTGCTCGATATGTTAAGAAAAGACTGCATCGCAGTGATATTCGCAAAGGGATCATTGCTGTGTTTTCACCAGAAGAAGTTTCTGAAAAGGCATTGGCTTTGACGGAGAATACACAAAACAAAGTTTCCTATTATGGAACAATTTCCTATATCCCGGCATCCTTTGGTGCCTTTTGTGCATCTGTAGTATTACGCGATCTCATGGATGCACTACCACTGAAAAAACACAAATGAAATTATCATCGATAAGCATTGAAAGACCTGTATTAAGTATAGTGATGTCGATAGTCATCGTCCTCTTCGGCATCATCGGTTATACATATCTTGGCATCAGGGAATTCCCTGCTGTGGATCCACCAATCATTACTGTAAATGCAGCTTATCCAGGTGCTAATGCCGATGTGATTGAATCAAAAATCACAGAGGTATTGGAGGAATCCCTTAATGGAATTGCGGGCATCACATCGCTCACATCTATAAGTCGTGATGGAGCGAGTACGATTACCGTTGAATTCTCCCTCAATAGTGATTTAGAAACAACTGCAAATGATGTGCGAGATCGTGTTGCGCGTGTGCAAAGACAATTGCCTGCAGACATGGATCCACCAACTGTATCAAAAGCAGATGCTAATTCAGATGCTATTTTGGTTGTGACTGTTCAAAGCAAAGAGCGCAATCTTCTTGAAATCAGCGATATCGCTGCTAATACCATAAAAAAGCAATTGCAAACAATTCCGGGTGTTTCCGAGATTCGTATTTGGGGTGAAAGAAAATACGCAATGCGCTTATGGATGGATCCAGCCAAACTCTCAGCTTATGGTTTAACACCACTTGATATTAAATCAGCACTTGACAGAGAAAATGTCGAATTGCCATCTGGTAGTGTTGAAGGAAATACAACCGAAGTAACTGTGCGCACATTAGGTAGATTTTCCACGGAAGAAGATTTCAATAATTTGATCATCCGCGCGCAGAATGGACAAATGATTCGCTTCTCAGATATCGGAAGAGCAACACTTGAAGCAGAGAATATCAAAACAATTTTACGGACTGATGGAAAGCCAATGTTTGGCGTAGCCATAACACCTCAGCCGGGTTCTAATCATATAGCAATTGCTGAAGAATTTTATAAACGTATTGATATTATCAAGAAAGATTTGCCTGATGATTTACAATTAAAAGTGATTTTGGATACCACCGTTTCTATCAAGGATTCACTCAAAGAAGTGATGGAAACGCTTGTGATTGCATTTGTGCTTGTGGTGCTTATTCTCTTCCTTTTTCTTCGAGATTGGCGAACAACAATTATTCCTGTGATCGCAATTCCAATTTCACTGATTGGCACATTCTTTTTGATGTATATTCTTAATTATTCGATTAATGTGCTCACATTGCTGGGTATCGTTCTTGCCACGGGGCTTGTGGTTGATGACGCGATTGTTGTTTTGGAGAATATCTTCTCGAAAACAGAAGAAGGTATGGATCCAATGTCTGCTGCCCATGCGGGATCGAAAGAAATATTCTTTGCTGTGCTTTCAACAACCATCACGCTTGCTGCAGTATTCTTGCCTATCATTTTCCTCCAAGGATTAACCGGAAGATTATTCCGTGAATTCGGAATCGTGATTGCAGGGTCAGTGCTCATTTCGGCATTCGTATCGCTTACACTTACACCCATGATGAGTAGTCGACTCATTAAGATTCAACATACACATGGTTCAGTATATACAAGCATAGAGTCAATGCTCAATCGACTCATGATTGCTTATCGCAATACACTTGAACGTTTTATAAAAAATCCGATTCCATCATTGATTGTCACTATTATTTCTTTTGCAATGATATGGATCTTTGGCAGTTCTTTGAGCACTGAAATAGCTCCATTACAAGACAGAAGTCGCATGCGGGTGAGTGCAACTGCACATGAAGGAGCGACTTTTGAGTTTATGGATTCCTATGTTGCATCCATCTCCAAATTGTTACAAGATTCAGTGCCTGAAGTGCAATCCTTATTGACTGTTACATCTCCAAGTTTTGGGACAAGTTCCACGAACACTGCATTTGTCCGATTATTTCTCACTGATCCCGAAACAAGAAAACGCACTCAAATGCAAATCGGAAATTATGTTACACAACTTGTCAAAGAACTTCCCCAAGCAAAAGGATTAGTGATTCAAGAGCAAACCATTTCTTCCGGTGGGGCAGGCATTGGTGGCTTGCCGGTTCAATTTGTGATTCAGGCAACTGATATTGAAAAGTTGCGTTCTGTGCTTCCCAACTTTTTGGAAGAGGCTTCAAAGAATCCTGCATTTGCAGTTGTGGATGTGAATTTAAAATTCACAAAACCAGAATTACGCCTCGGCATAGATCGAAATAAAGCGAGAACACTCGGCATTAGCACTGCAGATATATCTCAGACTTTGCAATTTGCATTAGCAGGACAGCGCTATGGATATTTCGTCAAAGATGGCAGGCAATATCAAGTGATTGGTCAGGCAGAACGATTGGATAGAAATGACATCACAGATATTCGCTCGATGTATGTACGATCAAATGACAATTCATTGATACAACTTGATAATGTGGTGAATTTTGAAGAAAGCAGCGCTCCTCCTTCAGTGTATCATTATAATAGAGCGGTTTCAGCTACAGTTTCTGCAGGTTTAGCACCAGGATATACATTAGGTGATGGCATCGATGCAATGCGCTCTATTGCTGGACAAGTATTAGATCCATCATATTCCACAGCACTCACAGGAACTTCAAAAGATTTTGAGGAAAGCTCATCCAGTTTGCTCTTTGCATTTTTACTTGCTTTGATATTAATTTATCTCGTACTCGCCGCACAATTCGAGAGTTTTGTCGATCCCTTCATCATTCTACTTTGCGTTCCAATGGCATTGGCCGGTGCGGTATTCACGCTATGGTATTTCAATCAAACATTGAATATCTTTAGTCAAATTGGCATAATCATGCTCATAGGACTCGTGACAAAAAATGCGATTCTGATTATTGAATTTGCTCATCAAAGAGAAAAAGAATTGCCAGCGATGGAGGCTGTGATTGATGCCGCGACAAGTCGATTCAGACCTATTCTCATGACATCATTTGCAACGATTCTAGGCGTTCTTCCAATTGCGCTTGCCATTGGGGGAGGTTCCGAAAGTAGAATATCAATGGGCATTTCCGTTATAGGTGGATTGATATTTTCATTGATATTGACTCTATACACCATACCTGGATTTTTTGTCATTGCATCTCGTTTTGCACAATCAAAACAGAACTAATATGCGCGCATTTCTCCTCTCATTGAGCTTTCTCTTGAGTTCATTGCTCAGCATGAATTCACTATATGCACATAGTGCGAAAGCCAAGAGAGGCATGGTTGTAAGCGTATCACCCATTGCATCAAAAGTGGGACTCTCGATTCTCAAAAAAGGCGGAAATGCAATTGATGCAGCAGTTGCTACTGGATTTGCCCTTGCTGTTACATATCCCGGAGCAGGCAATATTGGAGGTGGTGGATTTTTGATAGCACATCTACAGAATAATCAATCAATAGGATATGATTTTCGGGAAAAAGCGCCCAAAAAGGCAAAGCGCGATATGTTTTTGGACTCCAATGGGAATCTCTTGAATGACAAGATTCGCGAAGGTGCATTGGCTTCGGGCATTCCAGGTTCAGTTGCAGGCTTGCTTGATGCACTCAGAGATCATGGCACAATGTCCATAAAAGAAGTTCTGGCGCCCGCCATAGATTTGGCTGAGAATGGCTTCATTCTTGATGCTTCGATGATTAGACAATTTGATAAAGACATGGAATTATTCAAGAAATTCCCATCCACGATGAAAGTAATGACGAAGAATGGCATTCCATATACAGTTGGTGATCGATGGAAACAGCCAGACTTGGCTCGGACACTCAAACTCATAGCAGAAAAAGGAAAAGATGGATTCTACAAAGGTGAAATTCCCCAATTGGTTTCCAAAGCCATGAAACAATATGGTGGCATCATTACCGAAGAAGATTTTGCAGAATACACCGCAATCAAACGGAATGTTGTGAAAGGCACTTATAAGGGATATGACATCATCAGCATGTGTCCACCAAGTTCAGGTGGAATCGCGCTTATTCAAATGCTGAATATTCTGAATAGATATTCCTTCAAGAAAAATGAATGGCATTCAGCAAAACATGCACATGCAATGCTCTCTGCTATGAAGTTTGCTTATGCCGATAGAACAGTACATTTGGGGGATCCTGATTTCACAGATATTCCATATACGATGCTGCTTTCACAACGATATGCTGACAAATTATCCGCTATAATTCCTGCTAATAAGGCAATTCCCTCTTCTTCCATCAAAGCCGGAGATCCAAAGGCTTTTGATAAAGAAAGCAATGAGACCCTTCATTATTCTGTGATTGATTCAAAAGGAAATGCCATAAGTGTTACAACAACCATCAATTCATGGTTTGGGTCTGGTTTCATAGCTGAAGGAACAGGGTTTTTTCTCAATAATGAAATGGATGATTTTTCCGCAAAACCGAATACCCCAAATCAATTCGGAGTGATGGGCGGAGATGCCAATTCCATTCAACCCGGCAAGCGAATGCTTTCTAGCATGACTCCGACAATTGTTCTCAAGAATGGCAAACCAAGGCTTATCCTCGGTGCTCCGGGGGGATCAACCATAATTACCACTGTCTTACATATCCTCACCAATTGTCTGGATTTTGGAATGAGCATAGACAAAGCAGTGAAAGCCCCGCGATTCCATCATCAATGGATGCCAGATGAAATTGATTATGAAGAAGGAGCATTTGAAGATAAGACAATGGAAATACTCAAAGATATGGGCTATCAATTTGGAAAAAAACGCGTCATTGGCATTGCAGAATGTATAGCGGTGAATCCATGGGAAGGAGTTATTTTTGGGGCATCGGATACAAGACATCACAGCAATGGAACTGCCGAGGGATGGTGATGTCGCTTCCCTCTGAACAAACATTTGCACACTGAATGCGTCATAAGGCGCATCGAATTTGCGATCACAAGAAATCCTATGAATAATCAATCAGATATTGCTTCTGTGCATACAATGGCTGAAGCAAGCAAAACGATACAAAAAGAAATATCAAAAGCAATTATTGGTCAACAAGATATCATAGAGCAATTACTTATTTCTCTATTTTCTCGTGGACATTGCCTACTTGTAGGCGTTCCGGGTTTGGCAAAAACATTGCTTATTCGCACACTCTCCAAATCTCTTAATCTCACCTATAATCGCATTCAATTTACACCCGATCTCATGCCAAGTGATATCACAGGCACAGAAGTAATTGAAGACGATATGTCAACTGGCAAGAAACAGTTTCGATTTGTGAAAGGTCCCATTTTCTCGAATATCGTTCTAGCAGATGAGATAAATCGTACGCCTCCAAAAACTCAAGCAGCTTTGCTTGAAGCCATGCAAGAACATTCTGTTACTAATGGTGGGAAGACCTATCAATTGGAGCAACCATTTTTCGTGCTTGCAACACAAAATCCAATTGAACAAGAAGGAACATATCCTCTACCTGAAGCACAACTCGATCGCTTCATGTTCAATTTATGGCTTGATTATCCAAGCGAAATGGAAGAAGCAGAAATTGTGCGAGCAACAACAACTGAAATTATTCCTGATATCAAGCCGGTTTTGTCTGCAGATGATATCATCCTTTTTCAAGACATAGCCCGCAAGATTCCTGTCTCCGACAATGTGATCAACTATGCGGTTTCACTTGTGCGCGCAACAAGACCTCAGACATCAAACTCCAAAATAGTGAAAGATCTATTGAGCTATGGCGCCGGTCCAAGAGCTTCACAATATCTTGTATTGGGTGCCAAAACAAGAGCTGCTATGCGTGGAGCATTCACACCTGAGATAGATGATATTCGTGCAGTTGCTGAACCGGTTTTACGCCATCGCATTGTCACAAATTTCAGTGCAGAAGCTGACAATATCACACCATCCAATATCATTTCAATGCTCTTGAAAGAATTGTGATGACTCCTTTGGGGAGAATATTTTTCATATCCATTTTACCGTATTCGATGAAAGCACTCTGCTCTCTGATTTTTCTTGGATTCATTGCTGTACTCTCCTCTTGCTCAATGAAGGATTCAAAACAATCCCTCGATGAATTATTCTCTGACTATAAAGAATTCATTCTTCGAGAATATCCAATCAGTGCAACATATGATGGAGATCATCGCTATGATGATAGACTCACCGACTATTCCGAAACAGCAATAAAAGCTCGATTTGATTCTTTGCGAGTATTCTTAGAGAGAGCCGAAAAGATTGATATCAGCAATATGCATGGTGAAGACTCACTATCCTTACTGCTTTTCATAGAAGATATGAAAAGTACTATTGAAGCGGAACAATTCAATGACCATTATATGCCCATCACACAGCAAGATGGCATTCATATAGAATTCCCTCAGATCATTGAGATTCAACCATTCAAAACACTAGAAGATTATAATCGCTATGTGAATAGACTCAGTGGTTTCTCCAAACAGGTGGATGATATCATAGTAAATATGCGCAAGGGAATGAAAGCGAAGATTGTATTGCCTTATTATATCGTTCAGCAAATACTCGATCAAGTCTATCCATTTTTCACAGATGATATTGATAGCTTGCCTTTCATGAAACCCTTGGAGTCATTTCCTCATTCATTTACCGATGAACAAAAAGCGCGCATTCGAAGCAAAGTACAATTTGCTATGGATTCATCCATTCAACCAGCATATTCCAATTTGCATATGTTTTTGCTTTTTGAATATATGCCTGCATGTCGAAAAGTTGATGGCATATATGCATTACCCAAGGGTAAAGAGCGCTATGCATATATGATACGCAATGAAACAACGATGGATATGCAGCCAGATTCCATTTATGCAATTGGCATGCGTGAAGTAAATAGAATTGAAACAGAGATGCAAAGCATCGTCAATACACTTGGTTTCAAAGGAACTGCTGAAGCATTCAAAAAGCAATTGATTACAGATCCCAAGAATTTTTATACAGATAAACAAACCATGATGGATGAATATCGCAGGATTTTATCCATTGTAGATTCCAAGCTGCCGATGCTATTTGGTAGACTTCCGAAGTCACCATATGATCTTAAAGAAATAGAAACATATAGAGCTGCTTCAGCACCACAGGCATATTATTATTCCGCACCTCTTGACCGCTCTCGTCCGGGATATTTTTATGTAAATACCTATGATTTACCTTCAAGACCCAAGCATACCATGACTGCGCTTGCATTACATGAGGCTGTTCCGGGTCATCACTTGCAAATTGCAATTGCGCAAGAATTACCAGGCTTGCCATGGTTCCGAAATCAACTCGGCATCAATGCATTCGTCGAAGGATGGGCTTTATATTCTGAAAGTTTGGGTCATGATATGGGCTTATATCAAGATCCTCTTCAACGATTCGGCGCTTTGGCTTTTGAAATGTGGCGTGCATGTCGATTGGTGATTGATGCGGGAATTCATACCGGAAAAATGACTCGTGAAGAAGGCGTACAATTCATGATGAAGTATACAGGCAATTCAGAATTGGATGCCCGCTCAGAAGTTGATAGATATATTGTTTGGCCAGCACAAGCACTCTCATATAAACTTGGTCAAATGCATATTCTCACATTACGAAAAGAAATCGAACAAAAACTCGGAAAGAAATTTTCACTCAAACAATTTCATGATGCAGTATTGGAGCATGGTCCTTTACCCTTGCATATATTGAGTGATCAAGTTAGAAAGACCCTTATTCATTGATATGATCATACATGTCTCCAACACCAAAACACAATGATGCATTAGCTGATCGAATCATTGATACTTTAAAAGCATCTGCCCCAGAGATGATGAAGCTCAATGATTTGGCAAAAGCATTAAATATCCGCTCCGATAGTAATGAATATGATGCATTGAGGATCAAACTCAATGACATGGAGCAGCGGAAGCAGATTTATAAATCAACAAGAAGACGTTTCGGACTTCGACCACTCGGTGAGATCAGCGCATTCACGGGCATTCTACGATTTCAATATAATCGTGGAAGTGTAGAAACAGGATCTAAGGAATTTCCGATTGTCTATGTGCGCGAACAAGAATTACGCAATGCCTTGGATGGTGATAGAGTTCGAGTGAAATTGCTTGCACTCAAAAAAGGCAAGAAACCATATGGTACAATCACTGAGATCTTACAGAGATCTGAAATGCCAATCAGCGGAACTCTTGATTGTGATGATGATTTTTGTTTCTTGATTCCCGATGATGATAAATATCCTGTGGATTTCCTCATTCCAAAAAGGAAAATGGGAAAAGCCATGCATGGAGATAAAGTCATTGGCAAGTTCATTAAATGGGAAGATCGACATAAATCACCTGAAGCAGAAATCATCGAAGTTCTTGGTAAGTCTGGTGATCCAACTGTTGAATTCGCCGGAATCATGAAAGAATTTGATTTACCTGCCAAATTCTCTGATGCAGTGGAAGCTGAAGCCAAAGCGGTGGCTGTGATACCAAGTGAAAAAGAATTGAAAAAGCGTAAAGATCTTCGCGATCTCACCATTATTACCATCGACCCAGATGATGCAAAAGATTTTGATGATGCACTTTCTCTTGAAAAGTTACCAAATGGACATTTAAGACTAGGTGTACATATCGCAGATGTTACTGCATATGTTGAAGAAGATTCGGCATTAGATAAAGAAGCACTAAAGCGAGCCACGAGCACATATCTTGTTGATCGCGTGGTTCCCATGCTTCCCGAAGCCCTTTCGAATGTGATTTGTTCATTACAACCTAATGTTACAAGACTTGCCTTTTCTGTATTCATGGATTGCGATTCACAAGGAAATGTGATTAACTATGACATTGCAGAAACAGTCATAAATAGCAAGAGAAGATTCACATATGCCGAGGCGCAAGACATCATCGATACAGGCAAAGGGGAAATGCAAGAATTGATTCTTGATTTACATGCTCTTGCAACTTTACTTCGCGAGAAGCGTTATCGGTCGGGCGGCGTTGATTTTGTGACTCAGGAAACCAAGTTTATTCTTGATGAAAACAAATTTCCCGTCAAGGCAGTATTGAAATCACGAACAGATGCAACTTCTCTGGTAGAGGAGTGCATGCTACTTGCCAATCAAACTGTTGCGATCGCATTGGAGAAGATGAGTAAAGAGGTTTTGAAGAAAGGTAATCTTCCCTTCGTTTATCGCGTACATGATGAACCGGACATGATGAAGCTCAAAGGAGTGCTTGGATTTGTACGACAACTCGGAATACAGGTGCCTAATGGTACTCCCAGTTCTAGTCAATTGAATACGATTCTACAAAAAGCTGGACAACTTCCTGAGATTATGGTCATCAATCAATTCATGTTACGCTCGATGGCCAAGGCGATTTATCTCGAAGAAAATATCGGTCATTATGGTTTGGGCTTCTCACATTATACCCATTTCACTTCACCGATTAGAAGATATCCGGATATTATTGTGCATCGTTTATTGAAAGAATATTCTCGCACTAAACCAACAGATGCTCGATTCAGATATTTACAAGATTATGTTGTAGAAGCATCTTCACATTGCTCACTCAAAGAACGCCTAGCAGTAGATGCAGAAAGAGCATCTATTAGACTCGCTTCTTCACAATTAGCAATGAAATACAGAGGCGGAATATTCAATGGTAGAGTGACAGGAGTCACAAGTTTTGGACTCTTCATTCTCCTCGATGAATTGAATATTGAAGGCCTTTTGCATATGAGTGATCTCAGCGATGATTACTATTATTTTGATGAAGCTCAATTCCGTTTAGTTGGAAAGAAAACAAAAAAAGTGTTTCGCATCGGGACTACACTCACAGTGAAAATCAGCAATGCGAATATTGATAAAAGACAGATCGATCTGTCACTTGTTGAACAGGAGTAATGAAGTGATTCTATCTCATATTTCCCGTACTATACTTTCCGGGATATTCTTTTTGTGTATTAGCTTCGGTATTGTATCAGCCGAGGGAATCCGCGCTGTTGTGGACTTCAAAAACATCAATAATGATCGCGTTCATGTGACGCTATATCCACCAAAATTCACTACTGATGAAGTATTGTATGTGATGCCTGCATCAATACCAGGTACATATGCCACAATGAATTTTGGATATTTTGTTAAGGGATTCAAAGCTACCGATGCCTTGGGCGGATATATTCCTGTACGAAGATTGAATGACAATGAATTCCTCATCATAGGTGGAAATCGTTTGGCTAAGATTGAATATGATGTAAATGATACCTATGATGATACAACGCATACACTAGATGTGTTCAATCCCGGTGGAACCAATATTCAAGCAGACACAAATATCATGTTCGGTGCACATGGCTTCCTCGGATATTTTTCCGGAAATCAACAAATGCCGTATTCAATTGAATGTATCAAGCCTGCAACATTTTATACAGCAACTTCTCTTGAAAAGCAATCAGTGCATGATACGCTAGATATTCTCAAAGCAAAAAATTATGATGCTTTGGTTGATAATCCTGCTATGCTCTCAAAGCCAGATACAGTGAGCTATATGCAGGGTGCTACCAAGATTTCTATTGCTGTTTATTCAACTGGCGGAAAAGTTACTGCAGAAATGGTGGCAAAAGTTATAAAGCCTGTCACAAAAACAGTGGAATCATTTCTCGGAACAATGCCCGTTGATCGTTATACTTTTCTATTCTATTTCGTCGGCCAAGATCGCAAAGATCTTCGTAGAAAAGAAGCCTATGGTGCATTGGAACATAATTATAGTTCGATGTATTTCTTGCCTGAAACAAGTGATCAAGGAATGTTGAAATCTTGGATTGCACAAACAGCAGTTCATGAATTCCTTCATATTCTTGTTCCTCTCAATTTACATAGCAAAGAAATAGCTCGATTTGATTTTCGTGAGCCCAAAATGTCCAGGCATCTTTGGCTGTATGAAGGAGTTACTGAATATTTTTCAGTTCTTTCACGCGCTCAATCCGGCGATTTGAATGAAAAACAATTTCGTAGAACAATCAGACAAAAGATATTTGGATCTATGTTCATGATGCCAAAGCCAGTGGCAATGACAGAACTCAGCAAAAATGTACTCTTGCCTGAATATCAAAAGATGTATGGAGTGGTTTATGAAAAAGGTGCATTGCTTGGTATGTTCCTCGACATTACATTACGAGAACAATCTGGTGGAAAGATTACGCTTCTTTCACTCATTAGAGAATTAACAAAGAAATTTGGTCCTGATAGACCATTTGAAGACACAGTTTTATTCAATGAGATTGAAGCTGTTGCAGGGAAAGATATCAAACCATTCTTGAATACATATTTTGATTCTCCAACAGAGATTCCTTATGCTGATATGTTTTCCAAAATAGGTTGGAAATATGTGGAAGAAGATTCTATCTCAGGTTTTGCATTCTCAGGAGTGAGAGCTCGCATGACAGATTCCTCATTGCTATTGAATGTTAGAAAAGAAGACAATGCACTTGGCGCGAAACAAGGAGATATCATTATTTCAGTGAATGGTATTGCTGTTAATTCCGCTGATGAGGAAGAGAATGAAACGATTATAGCAATGATCAATGATCCAGATACTCAGGATGAAATCACAATCTCTGTTCATCGTGGCGAAGACATCATTACGCTTAAAGGTTCTCCTATATCAACAAGAAAACAAGAGAAGTCTGTGATACTTGAGAATCCCAATGCAAGTGACACACAAAAAGCATTACTAAAACATTTATTGACACATTAATATCATATACTCATGACCACCCCTAGAAAGTCCGATCATGTAAACATTGTTCACGGTTATGCACTTCAAGATCCATATCATTGGATGCGTGAGAAGGACACCGATGAGGTATTGTCATTTCTCAATGAAGAAAACACCTATATGAAGGCTGTTTTGTCTGATACTGAGAAATTGCAAGAAGAACTCTATTCAGAAATGCGTGGTCGCATTAAAGAAGCCGACATGACTGCGCCTGAAATGGTGGATGAATATGCCTATTATAGCAGAACTGAAGAAGGCAAGCAATATCGTATCTATTGTAGAACAAAGAAGGATTCCAATACCGAGGAAATCATTCTAGATGCAAATGCACTTGCAGAGGGTCATCCTTATTTCGTATTGGGAACACTTCGCATCAGTCCGAATCATCGATTTCTTGCTTATACAGTAGATCTCAATGGATCCGAGCATTTCACAGTGCATGTGAAAGACCTCAATTCTGGAAGTCTCTTAGAAGATACATTGCAAGAAGCTGATACTGCAATTGAGTGGCATGCAGATTCAAATGCTTTTCTCTATATGGTTCTTGATGAAACACGCAGACCATTTAAGATTGCACGGCATATTCTCGGTACTTCGCAATCGCAAGATGAAATCATCATGCATGAGCCAGATGAAGCATTCTTTCTTGGCATAGACAAATCTCGTGATGGCAAATATCTTTTTATTGAATCGGGTAGTAAAACCACTTCCGAAGCATGGATAGTACCAGCACATGATATAAATGCACAATGCATGAGCATCGCAGGAAGAGAACATGGACATGAATATCATATTACTTCCCATGCAGATACTCTCTATATTCTCTCCAATCGTAATGGAGTAAATTTCTCACTCTTCACAGCAGCGATCTCTAATCCAAGTGCATGGACAGAAATCATTTCTCATCGTGCCGATACAAAGCTTGAGTGGATTGTAACATATGATACACATCTTATCATAGGTGGAAGATATAATGGACTAGAGCAGGTACAAGTGTATGGACTCAATGGCGAATCTCATCTCATGTTATTCCCCGATCCAGTCTATGATATCACTCCCGGCAAGAATCCCATGAATGATGCCACCATATTCCGCTTCCATTATAGTTCGCCGATATGTCCACCGACAGTGTATGATTATAATTTCATTAGCAAAGAATTGACCATCATCAAAAGAGACGAAATTCCTGGTGGTTTTGAACCTTCAGATTATATCGTTGAAAGACATTTCGCAAAAGCCGAGGATGGAGCACTTGTTCCGCTTACCATTCTTCGCAAAAAAGATATCATACTAGATGGCAAAGCTCCAGCATTCATGGTTGGATATGGTTCATATGGATTTGCTATGCCTACCACATTTTCATCATCACTCATCAGTTTACTAAACCGTGGATTTGTTTGTGCAAGAGCACATATTCGAGGTGGATCGGATATGGGTGAGCAGTGGTATTTAGATGGCAAATTGCAGAAGAAGAAAAATACCTTCACAGATTTCATCTCATGTGCAGAATATTTGATTGAAAAAGGATTTACATCCAAAGAGAAATTAGCAGTTCAAGGTGGAAGTGCAGGTGGTTTATTGATGGGTGCGATTGCAAATATGCGTCCCGATCTTTTTCATACCATTATCGCAAGCGTCCCATTTGTTGATCTCATGAATACCATGCTCGATGCTTCCCTTCCACTCACTGTGGCTGAATACGAAGAATGGGGCAATCCAAATGTGAGAGAAGATTTTGAATATATGCTTTCCTATTCTCCTTATGACAATATCGCACATCAAGATTATCCGAATATTCTCGCAATTGCAGGGTATCATGATCAACGCGTGTCATATTGGGAGCCATCCAAGTGGATTGCAAGATTACGAGATCACAACACAGGAAATTCCACTATTTTGCTGTATACTAAGTTCACGGCAGGACATTTCGGTGCATCAGGAAGATTCGATTATCTCAAAGAATTAGCATTGGAATATGCATTCATCTTGAAATATTCTGAATTGTCTTAATATCGGAGCATACTCAATGGAAACAAAGCAATCTCATGAATATCATTATAAAGTTGATTTCTATTGGAAATCTCTTGCAATGTATGGTGCTGCATTATTGATCTATGCTATATTCAAAGGTTCCATTGAAGAAAAGACTTTGACCATTGCAATCACTGACCCGATAGTATTACTACTAGCTTGTTTTGTGGCATTGTCTGCTATCTCCCTATTTGTCAATCATCATGCTCAGCGCGTAATTGTGATCAATCAAGATTCTATCATCTTTAAGAATAGATTCAGAGAAAGAGTGATCGCATTGAATGAAATCAAAAGTATCATACTCTTGAAGGATCGTCGATTCAAGATGAATACATTGAGCGCAGTCAAGATTAAAATTCAAGGAAGGAGAAGAGCATTGCGCTTAAGACCCTCTCTCTTTGAACATGAAGAAGCACTTATCGCAGATCTCAAACAATTGAAGCATATAGTGCATCAGAGAAAAGGGTAATGATGAAGTACTGTATCATACAAGTAATCGCATTTCTATTGTTGAATTCCTTCACACTGATGGCCTCATTTCCAATCGAACCATCAAATGCAACAATCTTTAAGAATATCAGCAAAGAGTTATCTGCTTGCATTGCAAAACAAAACACGATACAAAACCTTCAACTGGAAATTATCGGAGGGACTGAAGAGAAGGAATTCTTGCGTTCGGAAATCATAGGTACTCTTGGGTCAATTCAATGGTCTTTTGATGCCGATGCAAAAATCATTATTACCCCAAGCGAAATGCGAACGATGTATGAATCAATGGATGATGAAGACAAAGTGAAAAGAACATGTCTACTCAATGCAGAAATTCGATTAGAAACACGATCTTCTTCGCGCATACTACAATGCAATGCATTTCACATATCAGATACTATTTCCAAGGCCAGCATCTCTTCTCTCGAAATCCCTTCTTACCCATTCTGCATTGGTAATATTCCCAAAGAAGAATCAACTCTTTTTGATGGAATCATCAAACCTGTGATGTATATATTAACATTCGGATTTTCTGCATATCTCTTATTCGGCGTCAGATCTTCGGATTAGAATTTCACACAGACATTTTTTGTCTCTGTGAAAAATCTCAATACTTCAAATCCACCTTCTCTTCCAACACCCGAATCTTTCATTCCTCCGAATGGTGTGCGCAAATCACGTAGTAGCCAGCAATTCACCCATACAATTCCAAATTCTAATGCATTCGCCATTCGATGTGCCCTGCCGAGATGTTGCGTCCATATATTCGCTGCTAGACCATATCTTGTGCCATTTGCAAGAGACAGAGCTTCTTCTTCATTTGAGAACGATTGCAAAGTGACAACAGGACCAAATATTTCCTCCTGATTTGTTCTGCAGGAATTATCTAATCCTTCAATCACAGTGGGTTCAATAAACCAGCCATGTTTACAACGGCCTTCCGGTGAAATTGTCTTACCACCACACAGAATCGTACCACCTTCTTCTTTTGCGAGTTCAATATAGGACATCACTTTTTCCATATGTCCTTTTGAAACCAATGCACCAATATTGGTTCCTGCATCAAATGGATCACCGACTTTTAACTGTTGAACCTTCTCAATAAATGCATTACGGAATTTCTCATAGATTGATTTTTCAATAAGAATTCGTGAACCACATAAACATATCTCACCTTGATTTGTGAATGCAGAACGAACAGCTTGACTGACCGTTTCATCGAAATCACAATCGGCGAAAATGATGGAAGGATTTTTTCCGCCAAGTTCCAATGATAATTTCTTGAACATCGGTGCCGCGATGGATGCGATATGTTTTCCAGTTACTGTTCCGCCAGTAAATGAAATGGCAGTGATTTCAGGATGCGAGACAATTGCAGAGCCGGCATGTAATCCTGATCCATGCACGATATTCAAAACACCATCTGGCAAACCAGCTTTCATGCATATTTCCGCAAATAATGTTGCGGTAAATGGAGTCAATTCAGATGGCTTTGCAATCACGCAATTCCCGGTGGCAAGAGCTGGTGCGATTTTCCAAGTGAACAAGTACAGCGGAAGATTCCACGGTGAGATACAACCAACGATTCCGATCGGAGCATGTACGGTATAATTCACAACACCTTTGCCACCATGAGACTCAGAAGCAAAGTGAATGATTTCTGTTGCAAAAAATTCAATATTCTGAATTGCTCTCGGAATATCCATGACTCTACTCAGAGAAAGCGGTTTTCCCTGATCCTTAGATTCCGCCTCAGCCAAGGCATCAAAGGCATCTTTCATACCCTGAGCAATATTGAGCATTATGCGTGATCGTTCTTCTACTGTCATCCCTGACCAAATAGGAAATGCCTTTTTAGCAGATTCCACCGCCATTTGAACATCCTGTTCTCCGGAATCAGGAATGCAAGAGAATATATCACCCGTTGCAGGTTCAGGATTATCAAGCCATAGGCCATTTGAAGGTTCTTTCCATGTTCCGGCGATATAATTCAAGAGTTTGTTCATCGTGATTTCTTGCAATTGTGAATATGCAAAAATGGTCAATTTTCTCGCCTCGAGAAAACTCCCCAAAACTTCATGTGGAATGGCCCGATAAACCCGCAATTTTCAGTATTTTGTGGCCGAATATTGTAGGATTCCATATGGAAGTATTTTGGATCATATTGACAGGATGTTTGACCGCCATTGCATGTGCATTAGCAGGCTCATTCCTCATTGTACGCAATACTTCCATGATCAGCGATGCGATTTCTCATGCAATTTTACCTGGCATCGTTGCCGCATTTTTGATTACAGGATCTAGAACCGGAATTCCTGTATTGATAGGAGCCGCTTCGGTTGGACTACTTGCAACATTTCTCATTGAATTTTTGCAGCGAAAGGGTCGCATGCAAGCAGATGCATCAATCGGAACAATTTTTACAATGCTCTTTGCAATTGGTGTGATCATGATCACGGCCTTTGCGGGGAATGTTGACATCGATCCAGAATGCGTGCTTTATGGTGAAATCGCATATGTGCCATTGGACATGATTTCCATCCTTGGTTTTGAGATTCCCTATGCAGTTTTGATGATGTCTGGTGTTTTACTTTTCACAATTTTCGCATTCTCTTTTGCTTATAGACAATTCCTCGCTTCATCATTTGATCCTGATCATGCACGCTCAACTGGAATCAATACAAATCTCTGGCATTATGTATTGATGACTTGTGTTTCACTTATCACTGTTGCTGCTTTTGATGCGGTGGGTGCAATACTTGTTGTTGCATTATTCATCGTACCACCTGCGAGTGCGTTTTTACTATTGAAGCAATTACATCATATCATGTTAGCATCTTCTGTATTTGGCATTATTGCTGCAATTGCAGGTTATCTTCTAGCAGATTCCTTGAATGGATCGATTGCCGGTGCAATGGCCACAATAACAGGTGTGGAATTAATCATTGCAATCATCTATGTAAAATCGAAATCAAGAGCATTGAATGTTCAAAAGGGGGAAAGTATATGAGATATCTCAAATCTCTCATTCTATTTCTGATCATGAGCATTAGCTTTATGCAAGATCTTCATGCTCAATATTGGAAAAGTGTCACATTACCAACCAATATTGCTAATAACTACTGGCTTGATGTGTATTTCCTTCCCGGCAATACTCAGCTTGGTTGGGTATGTGGTTTCAATGCTGCAACTGTTCGAACAACTGATGGTGGTAATACGTGGATTTGGAGCAGAGTAACCACATCGCAGAATCCAATGCTTGAGAGCATTCATTTCGTGAGTCCTCAAATTGGTTTTACATCGGGACCTCAAGGAATTTGGCGTACAAATGATGGCGGAGCAAATTGGTTTGACATATCACCACCAAATGCACAAGGTTCATTATGGGGATGTTATTTCAAAGATCAGAATCTTGGATTGGTTGTCGGCGGAGGTTGCGGTGGTCCTCAATTGTATTATCGCACAACGGATGGTGGAAGCACTTGGACTTTATTTCAAGGAAATGAGCCGCAAAGCGGAATGTGCGATGTAATTCTTGATCAGGCAAGTGATACAGGTTATGCATCAAGTTCAGGTGTTATATGGGAATCAACAAATGCCGGGCAGACATGGAATGTCTTTTCTAGATCGAATTCATTCAATGCATGGCAAGAAGAGATTTCTTGGCTTGGCAATAGTTTTCTCGTTCCCTATAGCGGAAGCACATGTCAAGGCGGTGGAGGTGGTGGAGGAATGTGTTTCTCAACGAATAAGGGTCAGACCTGGAATCGAGTGACATCACCCGACAATCTCTTTGGCACTTATCTGACATCAGCCACAACCGGTTGGGCATGCGGATATGATCGATCTGTCTATTATACTTCCAATGCCGGAAGAAATTGGGAAATGCGTAATTGCGGAACCACCGGTTCGCTTGATGATATACGCATGTTCTCCGATACAACAGGCTGGGTAGTAGGTGAAGGAATTTATAAACTAGTTCCTGGATATCATGAAGTGCTTCCCAAAAATGCACTCACATTTTCGTCTACATGCGTGAAATCCATGAAGAAGGATTCTATTTTGATTCGAAATGTGACATTCGAATCAACGATTGTAACCCTCACTCTGACCGGTAATGCAGCAAGTGATTATATCGTACCATTCACTTCATTTGCACTAGGCGCTTGCGAAGAACGATTGATTCCTATTTTTTATCGTCCCACAGCATCAGGAAATCGAAATGCAGTGCTTGGGATAAGCATGATCAATCCACTCGAAACATTCACTATACAATTGCAAGGCACTGCATCAGATATAACGATGGATGCTGGAGGTCGTGATACATTATTTCTCGGTAATCGATTGGTCGGATCAACAAGCGATTCAACCTTTGTGGTATATAATCGTTCGGATACTGATATCACGCTTTCATCTATTGATCCTCTAGATTTTCCAACAGGACAGATTTTACTTTGGAATATGTCTTTGCCACTTCGTATTCCCGCAAAGGATTCTGCACTTATACGATATCGAATCATAATGAATGATACTGGAAATATCATTCAGCGTTTTCAATTCAAATTTGGACTTTGCGATAAAACTATAGCATTCCAAACCATAGGTACAGCACCAAAAATATCATCACCTGAAACATTCACAATATTAGCAGATTGCAATCCCATAAAAGATACTACATATACAATTTCAAATAAGGGTACCGCTCCACTAGTGATTCATGCTTTATCATTTTCAACTGGTGATAGCACTTCATTTTTGATGGGTTCTACCACATTACCAATGACAATCGCACCGGGAAAGACTGGGACAATTACTTTACGATATATCAAAAGAGCACCTCTCGACCCCGATGCAAAATCTCGATTATTAATCTATCATTCAGATACTCTTTTGAATAGAGTTTCGCCAAGAGTTGTGAACCTTACAGGAACCAGATCCTATGCTCTTGCCGGACCATTGAATGATTCTATTTGGGCCGGAAGACATTGTCTTTCTGACAAAGGTAAAGCTTCAATTAACCTTGGTTTGATAGGTCAAGGAAATACACAAATACATAAGATCATTTCAAAATCGGGTAGAACCACAATTGTATCGCCAAATACATTTCCGATTGCAATGGCAAATACGCTATCCGTTAGCATACAAACCACTGCAAGCGTACAAGGAAGATATCGTGATACGCTTTTCATTCTGAGTGGTCCTTGCAAAGACACCATTCCTATGATCGTTGAAGGTGAGGCAATCACCACGCAAATTGCTTTTGCGGATTCGATTCTTACCGGAACAGTTGATCAAGGTACGACAGAGATACTATCTTTCGATGTATTTTCTATTGGAACTGCACTTGCAGATATACGCCGCATGCGCCTTGTCAGTAATCAACAAATTAGATTAACAATTCCATTGCCAAATCCTTCCATAATTGATCCTGGAAAAAAAGGCATTGTCTCTCTTACAGTAAAACCCACTCTCCAAGACACTCTCTTAATCGATACATTATGTATTGAAGCACAAAAAGAATGTCCGATTACTATTTGCATACCTATTCGCATAACAGTTCGTCAAGCAAGACTCGCATTGAGTGACTCCACATTGTCATTCTCCATGCGATGCGATACTACCATACAAAAAGATACCATCTATATCAGTAATCCTGGAATGCTCAATGACACTATTCAGCAAATCAATGTTTTGACTAATATTGGTCTAGCTATTTCACACAATGCTGGAATTGTTCTTCCATATATCATGAAACCGAGTGATTCTATCCCGATTGTGTTTTCATTTGCACCCAAAAGTCAAGGAACATATTCTTATTCGGTTGAGATTATTTCTTCATCAGCAATGAATACTGGAAAGAATCAATTAATTTCAATTGCTGGATCATATAAGGCTCCTGATATTTCCGTTTCACCAAAGATGATAGATCTGGGAATGCATGAAACATGCGCAAAGGATTCCTCGATTGCAATTCGTATTAATAATACAGGTCTTGAGAATGGAATCATCACTATGCAAAATGTAACGCAGATATTCTCATATACTGATCCGATAATTATCATTCCTTCCTTGACCGATACAATCATTAATATCAGATATCTTCCAAATACAGCTCCCAAAGGAAGATGGAATGATACATTACATATTACCGATACAATTTGCGGTAAGGTGAATTCTATTGCATTTACCGGTTTCATGGATTCTATCTCAATTGCAGCTAATCCAAATGCTGTTGATTTTGGGAAAGTGTATCGAGATGATTCAATTGAAAGGATAATCATAGTTACAAATACATCTGGCTTTTCTCTCCATATTGATTCAATAACACTAGCTAAAAATATTAAGGAATATGACATTGTATCCTTGCAAAGTCTTCCTTTGATAATCAAGCCAAATGAATCAATCAATCTACAAGCAAAAGCCAGAGCTTTGACTGAGGGAATCTCTCCAATGGATTCAATCATTGTCCATGCTCATAGAGATTGTGCGATTTCGCTTACCATTCCACTTCGATTTGATATTCCCAAAGAAGAGTATACAGCCATCATTAGCACAAATGACTATGAAGTGATGCATGGTGATACAATGACAATACAATGCAGGTTGGAAGGTGATCTTTCACTCGCAAGACTTCGCTCTTTATCATTCACATTGGAATTGGATGGAAATGTGTTTAGTATCATCAATACAAAACCAAAAGCAATTGTAACCAATACCGACAGTACTGTTTCATGGACAATCGATGCAAAAGATATTCCACTCAATGGTGGAATAATTTCAGAAGTTCATGGCAGAGCATTGGTGACAAAATATCGTACATCACCGCTTCATTTCAGCTCCATTACTCCTGAAACAAATCGCACTGTGAATATTACTCAAAGAGATGGTTCATTGATTGTATCGCCGACATGCGGCAATTCACTTACAGGCTTCAAAGAAATGTCTGTATTATCTGCCAAGGTATTACCACCTCATCCCATACAATCACATATTTCCATTGCATATCGATCAACTTCCAATGAGCAAGTTGAGGGCACTGTTAGTTTGTATTCTCTCCAAGGATCTAAGCTCTTTGAATCCACTATTGTGGCTAGCTCACAAGAGCAAATATTTACGATACCTGAAATATATCCTGCTGGAACCTATATCCTTGAAGTAAGTGGAAAGCATATTCTTCAGCGTGATCTTATTTTGATTGCCCCATGATGATTATACCATTTTCAATTTCGAATGGCGATGCAATCATTCATGGTGACATATATGATTCGGAACATGTTTCATGTCCAATTATCCTGCTCATCCATGGCTTTCGGGGTTCAAAAAACTGGGGATTCTTCCCAATAATAGCTGAGGAATTTGCAAAAGATGGATCCATCGTTATCACATGGAATATGTCTTTGAATGGCTACTCAACAGATGCTCAATTCATAGATAGACCCGATGATTTTGCACGGAATACAATCACTCATGAAGTATTGGACATGCAAGCAATCATAGATTCTATTCTACATGATGAACAAATTCTCTCAAAAGAATTACGTTCGAAGTGGAATGGAAAAATATATGTATTGGGTCATTCCCGTGGAGGTGGAATCGGAATAATAGTCTGTGAAAAGAATCCTTGCATCAATAAACTTGTACTATGGAATTCGATTTCACGATTTGGAAGATTCACTGAAAGACAAAAGAAAGTATGGTCTGAAACAGGTATTTTTCACGTCGACAAAAATGAAGATGGAACATCCATAACAATGAATTATACATATATCCAAGACTTGGAATTACATGGAGATGCATATTCTCCATTGCGAGCAATTGAACATATATCAGCTGATATTTTGATTCTACATGCTGAACAAGATATGACAGTACCGATTCGAGAAGCATATGCTTTGCAGCAACATTCTAGATCAGCTCAATTATATGCCATTCCACAGACTGGTCATATTTTCGGATGTTCACATCCATTCTCAGGTATAACACCTCCGCTTCGACAAGCAATTGATATCACTACAACATTTTTTTCAGCATGAAATATCTCTTCTTTATATCTCTTCTATTCATTACTTCCTGCGAACTTGTCAAGATTGGTTCAGGAAATAATGGAATCATTAATCCAACACAAGAGAATGCAATCGGAACTGTATATTTATTCAAAGCTGAATTGGACAGCGGAAATCTCATTGGAGCTTCAGAATTACTCATTCAAAAGAATGGTACTCAGTTGATTGCGAAGGAAAGACATGCAGCATTTCCGCAATTAGAGAGAATTGCACATATCATAAAAGACAAGGAAATAGCATATTTCATTACGGATACATTACATCCTAATTCTTATACTATACGCTGTTCCTTCAACTATGTAAATACGCTCAGTTTTTCGGTTTTGAAATCAGATAATTCATGGTTTATTTCGGATATTACAGAATGAACCCTACATTTCCTGCAATTATGGGTATAGTGAATGTTACGCCCGATTCATTTTCCGATGGCGGACTTTATGCAGAACATCAATCTGCAATTGCACATGCATGTTCATTGATTGAGCAAGGTGCAGATATCATAGATATTGGAGGAGAAAGCACAAGACCTGGGGCAGACATCATTACTATTGATGAAGAAATCAATCGCACTATTCCTGTTATTCAAGGATTGCGCCAAAAACATCCTGATATTACAATCTCAATTGATACTATAAAACCGGAAGTTGCTGAAGCTGCAATTCAAGCCGGTGCGCATATCATCAATGATATTTCTGGCTTGGATAATGGACCAGATCTTGCAATCATAGCTGCCAAATATGATGTACCCCTCATCATTATGCATCGCAAAGGCATATCAGCCACTATGCAACATAATCCTACTTATAATGATGTTGTGGAAGAGGTCAAAGTTCATCTTATGGAACGATGTGCACTTGCAAAAGAACATGGAGCAGAGCAACTAATCATCGATATTGGCATTGGTTTTGGCAAATCAATAGAACATAATTGGGAATTACTTCGCTCATTGCATGAGTTCCATGAAATTGGTTATCCGATGCTTTTGGGCATTTCCAGAAAATCATTCATCGGTGCAAGTTTAGATATCGCAAATCCTGCTGAGAGAGATATCCCAACGCATCTTTTACATGCATTATTGATCAATAAACATTGCTCCATCATCCGTGTGCATGATGTTGCATTGGCTACTATGACAAGAACATTGTATTCACGGCTGAATAACTGAGATTCATCATGATTGCTATTTTCCTTTCTCCAAAGTGGCGTGGTTTTGGAATTTTCCTTCTGACTTTCGCAGTATATCTACTCACAATGATGCCTGATCTCGGCTTCACCGATTCGGGTGAATTAGCCGCGGCTGCACATGTATTGGGAATAGCACATCCAACAGGATATCCACTCTATACAATCATCGCGCATGTGTGGTCACTCATTTCACCTTTTTCAACAGTATATGATTTGAATCTACTTGCAGGTATTTTCACTGCATTGTCAGTAGGTATATTCTCACTGATTCTCAATGAAATCCTAGAAATATTTGAAGGTGATTCCACACATAAGGCAATCATTTCAACATGCATAGCATTGATGTTTGGTTTTGGTTCTACTGTATGGTCGCAAGGCACCGCACTTGAAGTCTATTCGCTACAATTATTCTTGATGATGCTTATCATTCATTACTTTGTAAAAGCAATGAAGCATGGTGGTTTATCATCATATCTACTTGTGTGGTCATTCCTTATTGGCTTATCATTCACCAATCATGGAACAACAATTTTACTTGCACCAGCAATGATTCTAGGATATTTCGCGAATTGGAAACAAGATCGTTTTGCTTTTTCAAAGGATTCATTCCGTGGTCTTCTTCCACTTATTCCATGGTTTTTGCTTGGACTCTGTGTGTGGGTATTTCTTCCCATTCGTAGTGCACAATATCCAATTGTGAATTGGGGTGAAGTACATCGTAATTGGGATGCTTTTGCATATCATGCATTTGGAAAACAATATCAGGTTTGGATGTTTAATGAAGGGACTGCAAAAGAGAATTTTCCAAAATATTGGAATGCTCTCACAGATATGACATCGTGGATATTACTTATTCCAATGATATTCGGATTTTATGTATCCTTCAAGAAAAGCAAGATTCTGTCACTCTTTCTTATTGCTCTGATCCTTGGCAATCTTGTCTATGCACTGAATTATGGCATTCATGATATCGAAACATATTTTCTATCAGGTTTTATTCCTGTATTCATCTTAGCCTCATTGGGTCTACTTGGTTTGATGAAACAAAAAACATTGCTATATGTTCTGCCAATTCTTCCACTCCTAAATCTCACTCTCAATTATGCTGAAAATGATAAGCATGATGATTATGCAGTCCCTTCATATATTTCACTCATGATTGATCCTTTGCCGAAAAATTCTGTGATCATTTCATCACAGTGGGATTATCTCTGCTCGGGATTTTTATACAAGCAAATTGTAGAAGGATATCGGCCCGACATTATCATGATTGAAAAAGAATTATTGAGAAGAACTTGGTATCCATCACAACTCAAAAGGCAGTATCCCTTTTTGACAAAAGTGGATGCGCAGATGAGTGAATTCTTGAAGGAATTGGAGGTATTTGAGCAGGATGGTCCATACTCAGCAGAGATATTACAAGCGAGATATGTGAATGTTATCAATGCGATGATTGATACATCACTTGCTTATCGCAGACCGGTTTTCATAACAACAGAAGTATTACAAAGCGAAGTGAACATTGCACAATCCCTTGCAAAAATTCCCCAAGGTTTGGCATTTCGAATTATGTATCCCCCACCATCAGGTTTACCAGAATTACCATTGCCATTACTTACAACCTCATTTGATCCATTACTCAATTCTATTGCAGGAAAATCGGGTCATTTATATGAAGGTCTCTCGACAACTACTGCAAATGAACTCTTGAATCTCGCTCAATATGCGTGGATGACAGGAAGATCTACAGAAGCTACTGCTTATCTGAATATCGCAGAGAAGGTGCAATCAGACAATCCTACATTGCGTGAATTAAGACAGGCAATCTTGAGTTCCCCAAGTGGTCCACAACGATGATGTCATAGTTCATTCATGATTGCCCATTGAGCATGAATTCCTAGGATATTCACATCTTGATAATCATTCATTGCATGGATTTGTCGCCATTCCGCACGGAGGAGCATTGCATTGGAATATGACCAATCTAAGCCCATAGAATAACCTAATCCCGACAATCCACTCATTGAGCTTATAATCATTGCTTCAGGATCATGATAATACTCCAATCTTCCATGTATCTTCAATGATTCATATAAACTCAATTGTCCCATAATAAGTGGAGCAAAAACCCATGCTTGTATTTCCTTTTTTTGTTGCATTCCCAAATCCAAGCTTGCCGATAGAATGATATTTGGGCGAAGTTGATATGTTGCACCGAGATGTTGATAATATCGTATTCCATATGATGTATCATGAGTAGTCTTACCGACATAACCTGATATACGATAATTCAATTGGTCGATATTTCTACTATACTCATATCCAATCGCTGGCAGTATACCTAAGGAATCAATACTGCTTTTTTGCCATCCATTGAGTAGATGTATGGCATATGTTTCAGTATTTGATTGATGTCGAATTCGTATTCCGGATTGATAGTAAGGGGAATTATCTGCGACAATACTTCGGGTAGGCACCATGCATTCCTTTCCTATCGGAGATTCAATACCAATATGTGAAGAATATATTCCAGCTAGAATGTCAATTCTTTCTGAAGATGCATAGGATACCCATAAAGAATTTATGTTTTTCAACACACCAATTTCATGAGCTAGATTATCTCGAGAATATGTTCCTGTCATCATGGAAAGCTCCCCCTTCCAAGATTTTGCATCAATCGCAATCTTACCCATCACAAGATTAATAGCAGGTGTATTAAGATCTACATGAGATACCATGTACTCAGGAAATCTATCAATATCATTTCTGAATGAATGTTGAAGATATGCCTCCCCATGAAGTGAAGTGCTAACTTTTATATCTGTATCATTCCCTATTATCTCACAAGTATTAACACTCAAGAAGCATACGATTAATAATCTAATTACGTTCAGTTTCATTTTCACGGTATCTGTTCAATTGTCAACATATTTGTTCTAGAGCGCGCCACGAGGGGTCGGCCAATCGTAATGACAACAGATTCACCCGACTTGAAAAACTGTTCTTTCTTTAAGAATTGTTTCATATGTTCAACCGTAAAATCCGTACCGCCAACTTTATCAATCAATACGCCTGTCACTCCCCAGAATAATCCCGTTCTTCTTGCAATTTCAGCAAATTCTGTCATTGCAATGATTGGAGTATTAGGTCTTCTATTTGAAATCAGCAATGCTGTTTCACCCGACAAACTTAATGTTGATATTCCTGCTACATCTTGATTCTCAGCGATTGTTGCTGCAGCCGTTGCAATCAGATCTGTATTATGTTCTTTTCTCGGCAAGCCCAATGTTCTTCTTCTAATGCGCATATCATCTTGTTTACAATGCGATTCTGCCTCACTGCAAATCGTGCGCATATAGCTTACAGTTTCAACGGGAAATGCTCCTACACTTGTTTCTGCAGAGAGCATCACCACATCTGTTCCGTCCAATACTGCATTTGCCACATCACTTGCTTCAGCTCTAGTTGGTCTCGGATTATTAATCATTGATTCAAGCATTTGCGTTGCTGTGATGACTGGTTTTGCATAGCGATTGCACACGGCTATGATATTCTTCTGAACTGTGGGTACTTCAGCAGCGGGAATTTCCACGCCAAGATCACCACGAGCAACCATGATTACATCAGAAGCTTGAACAATTGCATCAATATTTGTAACAGCTTCCGGTTTTTCAATCTTTGCAATTACCCATTGTTTTCCGCCAAGTTTAGCAATCACTTTTTTAATATGATGAATATCTTCAGGTTTTCTCACAAATGATAATGCAACATAATCTACGCCTTGTTCAACTGCGAATTTCACATCTTTTTTGTCTTTATCGGACATAGAAGGTTGACTCACTTTCACATTCGGAAGATTGATTCCTTTACGAGATTTGAGCTTTCCGCCATTCAATACTTTGACATGAACAAATGGAGCTTTCACAGAAGTAACAGTCACTTTCATAAGTCCATCATCGAAGAGCATGATATCTCCTTTCTTCACATCTTGTGCTATTTCAGGATATTCAACTGGTATGAAATTATTGGGAATTTTTTCACCAGATTTTTTCACTTTTTGTCTATCTGCGATTGCAAAGCTTGCGCCTGTTTCTAAATCGATGATTTGATCTTTGAGATCTGCTACTCGAATTTTCGGACCTTGTAAGTCAGCAACAATTGGAAGAAAAATCCCGAGTTTTTTTTCAGCTGCTCGAATAATATTAATATTCTCAAGATGTATTTCATGAGAACCATGAGACATATTGAGTCTGAACCCATTCGCACCAGCTAATACAAGTTCAATAATTTTATTTTGAGATGCAATTGCCGGACCCATCGTGCACAGAATCTTCGTGTTTTGATGGAGATGTTCCAATCGATGAATTTTCAAAGCATTACGCAATTGTTGTGTATTCGGTGAGAATTGTTTCTTTTTCACTATATCATCCTTGAAGTGCTGTTTTGATAAATCCGTCTGCATCATGCAATTTTTGTTTTGCGCTTTGCGCATCAGTATCTGCCAGTAACATAACTAGTGCAGTCTTTACATGACCATTTGCCATTTCGAGAAATTCACCTGCTGTGTCATAGTCCACATCCGCAATCTCCATGATGATGCGTTTAGCTCTTTCGCGCAATTTCGCATTTGTCAATTGTAAATCCACCATGATATTTCCATAACTTTTACCAAGTCTGATCATGGAGGCAGTTGTAAGCATATTCAAAACCATTTTTTGAGCAGTACCACTCTTCATTCGCGTGGAACCTGCTATTACTTCTGGTCCGACATTCGGTGCTATAACTATTTCAGCTTTAACCCCAAGTTCAGCAAGTTGTTCACGAGTATTTGTGGTTACTAAAATGGTATGACAGCCCATACTTCTAGCTTTGTCCAAAGCACCTCTCACGAATGGGGTTCTACCTGATGCCGCAATTCCACAAATCACATCATTCTCATTCACATGATTATCAAGCAATGATTGCGCGCCATACTCAAGAGAATCTTCTGCACCTTCTTGCGCTTTGAAAATCGCTTGTTCGCCACCGGCTATGATGCCTTGTACCATTTCTGGATCGGTTCCAAAAGTTGGTGGACATTCCGATGCATCAACGATGCCAAGTCTTCCACTTGTTCCCGCACCAACATAGAATAATCTTCCGCCTTTTTTGAATTGCTCGGTGATGATATCAACTGCTTCGGTGATATATTCTAGTTCATCTTTTATAGCCAATGCAACCATTGCATCTTCACTATTGATAAGCTCGAGTATTTCTGAAGTATTCATGAGATCGATATCTTTCGATCTTTGATTTCTTTGCTCAGTGGCAAGATTCGATATTTCTCTGAACAGTGTAGTCATAGCTTAATGTCTTGCGGCTCCCCCATCAACATTGATGGTTTGTCCAGTGATGATTCCTGATGCAGGCAATGCAAGAAATGCCACGAGATTTGCAATGTCTTCCGGTTCATCTGGACGATGCACTGCTTGTTCAGGAAGGATATGTTCAAGAATTGTTTTTGATAATCGTACATCTGATGGTCTTTGCGTTGCCGTTAAACCAACAGTGATTGCATTAATTGTTATTCCATGTTTGCCAATTTCAGAAGCTAGTGATCTCGTAAATCCAATCACTCCCATTTTTGCTGCTGCATAATGCGCAAGGAATGGAGTGCCAAGCCAAACTGTATTGGATGACATCGTGATGATTCTCCCAAAATTCTTGGCTTTCATGGTTGGTAGAACTGCTTGCGTTACAAGAAATAAACTAGTCAAATTGATTTCCATCATTCTGCTCCATTGTTCATGAGTGATCAATTCCAATGGTGCTTCATCATAGATTCCAACATTATGTACGAGTATATCGATTGTACCAAATTCTTTGAGTGTTGCATCTATTAATGCTTGCACTTCTTCGGGCTTGGTGCAATCTGCTTGTACTGTAAGTGCTCTTCCACCAGCTAGTCGCACTTTTTCAGCTGTTTCACTTGCATCAGCCACATCTGCGATTACAACTATCGCTCCTTCTTCGGCGAGGCGTTCACAGAATGCACTTCCATTTCCGAATGCTGCGCCTGTGACGATGGCCACGCGATCTTTCAGACCATGTTCAAATTCATGTATTTTCATATATACCTTTCATATTATGCTCTTGGATGAGCTTTTTGATATGCTTGTTTGAGTCTGTCAACGGATACATGAGTATATACTTGCGTTGCAGACAATGAGCTATGACCAAGCATTTCACTTACGGAACTAATATCAGCTCCATTATCGAGCAAATGTGTTGCGAATGTATGTCGCAATACATGCGGGCTTTTCTGAGGTGATTCCGTGATTGGACCCATCGCTCTTTTAATGATGCGATAGACAACCGCCGGATTCATCACTTTTCCTCTATCACTCAGAAAGACTTTTCCTTCCGGTTTTGCAGTCTTCATAGAAGCCAATTCACCTCTCATTTCAAGATATCGATCAATAGCTTCTTTTGCTTTTTGTCCAATCGGCACAATCCGCTCTTTCTTGCCTTTACCCATCACGCGAACTGTTCCGGCATGTAGGTCAATATTCTGCATCGGAAGCTGAATTAATTCACTCACGCGCAATCCGGAACTGTATAGTAATTCTGCCATGGCAATATTTCTAGCTCCATTGGCTGAATCTGGCTCAAAAGATTCCATGAGCAATTCGATTTCACCTGGCTGTAGAAATGAAGGTAATTTCTTCTCCGCTTTCGGCGTGGATACGATCGCTGCGGGATTGCGATCGATCCACGATTGCCGATAAGCGAATTTGAAGAATGATTTTACTGCTGAAATTTTCACTCTCAGTGATTTTTTGGCAAGTCCACGATCATGCAGATAACCCAAAAATGGCCGTATATCTGCCGGCTCTATGGCATTTATTTCTGGAATAACGCCATATTCAGAAAGAAAGTACTCCTGAAATTCAAGTAAAGCACATTGATATGTTTCAATCGTATGCGGTGAATACCCTTTCTGCAATTCACATGCAGAAAGGAAATGTCTTAGCGCTTCTTGAAAATTCATGGACATGATATAATCACTAGTACTGAGATGATTATTCCCACAAAAATCAAGCCATGAATATGAGTTAGTGAAATTTGGGTCTTGAATTCTGGAGGGTCTCCCACCAATTTCGCATATTGCAATCCGAATCATCATTCCGGAAATCAAATCATGTCAGACAAATTTCAGATACTTGAAGCACTCAAAAAAGAAGCCATGCTAGGTGGTGGCGAGCAAAAAATTGCAGATAGACATAAAAAAGGAAAATTGACAGCCCGTGAGCGACTAGAATTGCTACTTGATCCGGATTCTTTCGAAGAGATGGATATGTTCGTCAGACATCGTTCCACGAATTTCGGACTCGAAAAGCAAAGACCTCTGGGCGATGGTGTAATCACAGGAACTGGTCGCATACATGGTCGCATCGTTTGTGTTTTCTCTCAGGATTTCACTGTTTTCGGTGGCTCTCTTTCTGAAACACATGCTGAAAAAATCTGCAAAATCATGGATCTCGCGATGAAAATCGGGGCACCAGTCATTGGTATCAATGATTCTGGTGGAGCCCGCATCCAAGAAGGCGTGGTTTCGCTCGGTGGCTATGCAGACATCTTCCTTCGCAATACTCTTGCCAGTGGCGTGATACCACAAATCAGCGTGATTCTTGGTCCATGCGCCGGCGGTGCAGTGTATTCTCCCGCAATCACTGATTTCGTGTTCATGTCAAAAGGCAGTTCATATATGTTTGTCACCGGACCTAATGTGGTAAAAACTGTGACACATGAAGAAGTGACATTTGAAGAACTGGGTGGAGCTGAAACACATGCATCAAAATCCGGCGTGGCACATGTTGCTTGCGAGGATGAAGTTGATACACTCAAGCGCGTACGTGATCTCATGCGCTATTTGCCATCCAGCAATACTGCAACATTACCTCATATCCCAACTGTGGATTTGCCCGACAGAATGTGCACGAGACTCGACACCATTATCCCTGCAAATCCGAATCAACCATATGATATCAAAGATGTGATCAAGACCGTTGTTGATGAGGCTCAATTCTTTGAAATCCATGCAGATTTTGCTGAAAATATTGTGGTTGGTTTTGCAACGATGAATGGTCGTCCCGTTGGCATTGTTGCCAATCAACCTGCTTCCATGGCCGGCGTATTGGATATCAATAGTTCATCTAAAGGCGCTCGATTTGTTCGCTTCTGCGATTGCTTTAATATTCCACTTGTGGTCTTTGAAGATGTACCCGGATTTCTCCCTGGAACAGATCAAGAATGGCGTGGCATTATCAGACATGGCGCGAAATTACTCTATGCATTCTGCGAAGCCACTGTACCTAAAGTTACTGTCATCACCAGAAAGGCATATGGTGGAGCTTATGATGTGATGAATTCAAAGCATATCCGAGGTGATTATAATGTGGCTTGGCCAACAGCGGAAATCGCAGTGATGGGTGCAAAAGGAGCAGTTGAAATTTTATTCAAAAAAGAAATTGAATCCGCAGAAGATAAAGTTGCAAAAGCGGCTGAACTTGAAGCCGCATATAATGCACAATTCTGCAATCCTTATGCCGCGGCAGAAAGAGGGTATATCGATGATGTGATCAAACCATCAGATACACGCAAAAAACTCATATATGCACTCGAATTGCTTGAAACCAAAGAAGATTCAAATCCTTGGAAAAAGCATGGTAATATACCTTTGTGATTGATTGCATTCTTCACTACATTTTCGGGGATGAACATGAAGTCAGTTGGCATATTAGTAATGCTCACATCATTGCTCTTTGCTTGTGGAATTCAGAAAAAAGGATTTCCTTCCTCTGAATTACAACCTAAACTTATAGATGGTGAACATTATGTATATGTTCTACCATCAGGAGAACAAGCATTTATCGATCAATTTGATTATGCCTCCGAATTCGAAGATGGCTATGCAATCATTTGTGATTCCAATGAAGTCTGCGGAATCATAGACTCAACAGGCACCATGGTGCTTCCTTATTCTCACCCAGATTTGTGGTTCGCCGGCGAAGGTATGTATTCATTCAGAAAGAATGATCTTATTGGTTTCATAGATCGAAAAGGCAATGTCCGTATCCCTGCAATCTATGGTGGAGATGGTGGCGCAAGACCTCGCTTCTCAGAAGGGGTCTGCGCAGTGATTGACTCCACAAATTCCTATTATCTCTTCATCGATAAAAATGGTAGAAAAGTATTCGATAAAACTATCGAAGGCACTCTTGGGGGTGCGGCCACATATTATTTCCCCGAATTTCATGATGGATTATGCGTGGCTCATGACAAATACAAATTTGGATATATTGATCATACCGGTAAATGGGTCATTCCACCACAATTTGATCAAGCGCATAGATTTAGTGAGGGATTTGCCGCAGTTCGTAAAAAAGGACTAGTGATGTTTATCAATACCAAAGGTGAAAGGGCCATCTCTCGATCTTTCGGTGCAATTGATGAAGGTTGCTGCGGTTTTGATTATGGATTTTTTCAATATGGAAAAGTCCGAGTGAATCTCGACTCTACACAATCAGATATTGATATTGATGATCAGAAATATGATTTTCAAAAAGCCCAATGGGGTACTATTGATACAAATGGAAATATCCTTCAAATAGAAAAACCATGATATGAAGATTCACTACAATTCACCGGTCATTCTTACATTCTCACTTATGGCATTTGCAGTGATGATACTCTCTGTATTTACTGCCGGGAACAGTACTTCTTTTCTATTTACGGCATGGCCTTCAGGAATACTAAATCCATTGAGCTATCTTCGAATGTTCACCCATGTTCTCGGTCATGCTTCATGGGAACATCTCTTCGGCAATCTTACGCTTATACTGTTGATTGGTCCTCTGCTCGAAGAAAAATATGGTTCTAAAACAATGCTTGCAATGATGATTATTACCGCACTCATCACGGGAATCATCGCTGTATTTTTTATGAATACCGGACTTCTTGGCGCAAGTGGAATTGTTTTCATGCTCATTCTTCTCAGTTCATTTGCAAATATCAAAAGTGGACATATTCCGCTCACATTCATCATCATAGTTGTGCTGTTTTTGGGCAAGGAATTTTTAGCTTCATTAAAACCAGATACCATTTCGCAATTTGCACATATCATGGGTGGGATATGTGGTAGCATTTTTGGATTTTTACATACAGATACACCAAAAAAAGGAGTGTAATCATGGACAAGAAATTATTACGTATCAATGATCAGTATAGCATCCCCGAAGATGCATTGACATTCAAGACCGTTCGATCATCGGGTCCGGGCGGACAAAATGTAAATAAAGTGGAAAGCAAAGTCCGACTGATTTACAATATCTTCATACATGAGGAATTACCTGCTGATGTACGATTCAGATTGATGGCATTCCCAGATATCAAACTAAATAAAGACGGCCTCGTAATGATCACCGAGCAGCGCGGTGCGAGTCAATATGAGAATAAGGAATTGGCAATCAAACTCTTGAAAACATATATCAAGAAAGCATTGATTGTACCAAAAATAAGAAAAGCAACAAAGCCCACAAGAGTCTCGAAAGAAGAAAGATTGCAAACAAAACATATCACTAGTGAAAGAAAGAAAACCCGTAGCAAAAGGATCAATATTGATGAAGAATGATGTCATCATCATCGGTGCGGGAATAGGCGGAATGAATGCAGGAATGCAATTGGCATCGCAAGGATATTCTGTGACCATAATCGAGAAACGCTCAGAACCCGGTGGCAAAATGCGCCGGGTTTTTCATGGTGATTGCCACTTCGATGCAGGTCCTTCGCTCATCACAATGCCATTTATTCTTCGAGATGCGTTTGCTCAAACAGGCGCAGTTCTTGATGATTACTTGAAATTGCTCCCAATAGATCCTATTTGTCATTATCGCTGGCTTGATGGCAAGCAATATGATTGCTATGCTAATCCACTCAAGCGCAATGAAGAAACCGAAAAAGCTTTCGGTAGAAAAAGCATGCAAGAAATGAATGCATATCTCGCACATGCAAGCAAGGTATATCATGCAACAAAAGACGTCTTTCTTTTCAATCCTTTTGATGGTTTCAAAGAATTTTTCAAACGAAAAAACCTCCATCTTTTGCCTGCACTTCCTTCACTGAAATTCTCGAGTACATTTCACACATTCAATGCTGATTATTTTACAAATCCCAAATTGATTCAACTCTTCGATCGCTT
>JACCDW011344134.1_pt1 | contig 38587 bp, 30 predicted proteins | sample 7449781 | NCBI WGS metagenome assembly JACCDW01 (sample SAMN15323449, study PRJNA562643) | freshwater metagenome | isolation source: river surface water | place: USA:Blue River Watershed | collected 2017-08-18 | reverse complement strand
TTATGTAAACGGAGATGCGCATTATCTCTCACATTTAAATAAAACAGATTATAATCTGCAATATGGTAATTCTTGTTTTTAATCCATCTACTTCCTTTGAAATGGGGTTTTTGAACCCATAGAATGCTATTACTTATCTGCGCTCCTGTTGCTTTGGGTATTACTTTGTTGAAAGGGAGAAGGACCGCTCCTTTATTAAATGTTTTGTCTACGGCCGTTGAATCTAAGTTCCAGCTGATGGGGTTGGTACATACTACTTCCTTTCCACGGGGGAGGGAAGGCGGGTAATAGCCTTTTTCTGCGCTACGCCACACGCAATAGCCTCCGACGAAATTGCTGTCTGGTGCTGCTTTTAAGGTTTTAAAATCGGAATAACGAACGGTCATTCCTGGGATATAGGCGGCAACGAGTTGTTTTTTTAGATCCGTGGTGTCGAAGAATTCTTTAAGGAGCCAGATAGCGTGGGTGCTTCCTTGGCTATGGGAAGCGATGATAATTGGTCGGCCGTGGTTGTAATTTTGTAGATAATAAAGAAATGCATTACGGACATCGGCATAAGCTGTATCGGCAGCTTGAAAGGCCTTCTGTAGGTTATTGGTATAATAAATTTCAATGTTGGCTTGTCTGTAGAAGGGGGCATAGATTCTTCCGACGTGGTTGAATACCGAAGCTTGAAATTTTATAGCGTTTTTTAGTGTTTTTTCTTTTTGTTTAGGATCGTCCCAGGCAGCATTCCAGTGGAGAGAATCTGTTTTTTCAGTGAAGGAGGTGGGGTGGATAAAGAAGACATCGGCTATAGAAGTGTCGTTGAATGGGTATTTGACTTGTTTGGGGCAGAGATCGCTCGGGTCTTGTTTGAATGGGGATGCTGCCCAGCTTGCTAAGTTTTGGTAATTAGGTCGTGGCGGAAAAACAAGTTTGGTTTGCGCAAAAATAGCATAGCCCGGCATTAAAAGTAGTTGTAGAAGGAGTGTGAATGACAAAAAGGGGGTAGACTTTACTTTAAAGGGCATATTGGATGCGGGTTCAAATTTATTAGTGGAATTAATTGATTTTGAGTATTTTTGTGGCCCTTGATAAGGGGATTTACGCGCGAGGAGTAAAAGATTTTCACCGATTGCAAATTTCGCGATAAATTTTCTTTCTATTTTGTAAAATTTGTTATACTTTTGCAATCCCAAATTATTGGACTCATGGACGCAATTAAAATCAACGGTCAGCTTCGTACCGATTTATCAAAACAAGCTAACAACGCACTTCGTTCTAACGGAATGATTCCTGCGGTAGTTTATGGAGGAACTGAAACTATGCACATTGCAGTTTCTGCTCGCGAAATGCGCCCTCTTATTTACACTCCTGAATTCAAGAAAGCCCTAATTGATATCAATGGCACTTCTTACGAATGTATCATTCAAGATTCTCAATTCTCTGTAGTGGATGATGAATTAATTCACATCGACTTCTTGCAATTGGCTGAAGGTAAAGCTGTAGTAGTTGATATTCCAGTTAAATTCGTAGGAACTTCTAAAGGTGTTCGTGCGGGTGGTAAGTTGATTCCACGTTTACGTAAATTGAAAGTAAGTGCTTTGCCAAGTGCAATGCGTCCTTATTTAGAGGTTAACGTTGAAGATTTAGATTTGGGTAAGCATATCCGTGTTCGTGATATCAACTTCGACGGTATCTCTATCGTTACAGCTGCTGCTAACCCTATCGTATCTGCGTTGGTTACTCGTCAGTTGAAACAAGCTGAAGCTGAAGCAAAAGCTAAAAAATAATTAGATTTCATCTAAATAACGAAAGCCCTTCCCAACGGAAGGGCTTTTTGTTTTAGGTGGATCGCGATACGCGATTTGTGATTTGCGATACACGATACACGATACGCGATATGCGATATGCGAAATGCGAAATGCAATTTCCGATATGCATTAAAAAAGGCCTATCACTCGGAGCGATAGGCCTTATGAATTGTCGTAACTAGAATTAATGTCTGAAGTGACGGTGGCCACTCATATACATAGCCATTTTATGTTCAGTGCAATAATCAATTGATGCTTGATCTTTTAAAGAGCCACCAGGTTGAACAATCGCATTAATACCTGCTTTGTCAGCAATTTCAACACAGTCAGGAAAAGGGAAAAAGGCATCACTTGCCATTACAGCGCCTGATAAATCGAAGTTGAACTGTTTTGCTTTGTTGATAGCCGAATAAAGCGCATCTACACGTGATGTTTGACCGCAACCACTTCCAATCAACTGTTCATTTTTTACCAATGCAATTGCGTTTGATTTAAGGTGCTTGACTACTTTATTGGCGAATTGCAAATCTGCTAATTGTGATTCGGACGCTTCAACGCCTGTTACACTATTCAACCCACGCATATCTACCATGAAGTTGTCATAGTCTTGTTCCAAGCTTCCATTCAGAATCGTACGTTTTTGACGAGCCTGCGGAACGTAGATATTTTTCTGTAACAAGATGATACGATTCTTTTTCTCCTTTAAAAGTTGAAGTGCGTCCTCTGTATATGCCGGAGCGATAAGTACTTCTAAGAAAATAGGGTGGATGGCAGTAGCCATGGCCAAATCGATCGTTACATTACTAACGACTACACCGCCAAAGGCGGCTACTGGGTCGCCTGCTAAGGCTTTTTCCCAAGCTTGCAATCCGTTTTCAGCACTGGCTATACCACAAGCATTGTTGTGTTTTAAAACAGCGACTGTAGGCTTATTAAATTCAATGATTAGGTTCATCGCTGCATCCATATCCAATAAGTTATTATAGGAAATGGCTTTGCCGTTTAGCTGCTCAAATAGGTTTTCAAATTCTCCATTGAAAAGTGCCTTTTGATGCGGGTTTTCACCATAACGCAGCGATTCATCTTTCATCATCCAGTTGCGAATGGCTCCGTCATAATGTGTGGTCTCTGCAAAGGCAGCACGTGCCATTGCCTGACGATCAGTCAATGAGGTACTCGCATTTTGATGGAACATCACTTGATGTAAGAAGCTATATTGACGTTTAGAAGGAATAATGAGTACGTCTTTATGGTTTTTTGCAGCGGCGCGAATTAATGAAACACCTCCGATATCGATTTTTTCTATAATAGCGGATTCATCACTGCTGGAGGCTACCGTTGCTTCGAAAGGATACAAATCAACCATCACCGCATCAATTTCTGGGATATGATATTGTGCTAATTCTTGTTGATCTTTTTCATTTGCACGACGTGCTAGAATTCCACCAAAAACACCTGGGTGTAAGGTTTTAACACGTCCACCTAGGATAGATGGGAAACTGGTGATTTCTTCTACTTCAATCGCGTCGAAACCTCTTTCCTTGATGAAGGTATAGGTTCCTCCTGTAGAGTAAATTTTTACGTTATGCTGCTTGAATGCAGGCAATAATTCAGCCAAGCCTTCCTTATCGAAAACCGATATAAGGATGGAGTTGATTTTTTTGAAGTCCATAATTGTGAGGGATTGCGCCGCAAAGGTACGCGAAGTCCCTTACAAATTAGAGTAGGTCTTTCGAAGCGTGGATAAATTCCTGCATTTCTGTGGATAGCGAAGGCGATGCGCTTATTAATGGAAGACGCAATTCGTTTTCACAGAGTCCCATTTGTGCTAAGGCTAATTTCACGCCAACTGGATTCCCTTCCTTAAACAGCAAATTGATTCCTTTAAAAAGACGAAGGTGAATCGGTGCGGCCGCTGCCGTATTTCCCGCAAGCGCGTCTTGCACCATTTTACAGAATGGTTTTGGAAAAGACTGTGCTGCCACAGAAATTACGCCATCAAAACCGCAAGCGATTTGAGGGAAGGTCAAATCATCATCCCCGCTTAATAAAAGAAATCCTGCCGGACGGTCGCGTAGCAATTCAAAAGTAGCAGACATACTACCTGCGGCTTCTTTAATACCGATGATGTTTTTGTGTTTGTTGGCTAATTGAATAACTGTTGCAGGTTGTAAGGTAACACCCGTTCTTCCAGGTACATTATATAAAATGATTGGTAAAGGACTCATAGCGGCGATAGCGTCATAATGCGCTATCATTCCTTGCTGTGAGGGCTTATTATAATACGGCGTAACGGAAAGGAACGCACAGTATTGATCACGGAAGGCAAACTGGCGCATGTCTTCGATCACTTGCATGGTATTGTTTCCTCCCATACCGGCTACCAAAGGAACTCTTCCATTTACAAATTCAACTGCTTTGCCGAATACTTCTTGTTTTTCTTCTTTTGTAAGTACCGGACCTTCTCCTGTCGTACCTAATATGATGAAATAGTTGACTCCGTTTTCAATATTAAAATCGATCACACGTTGCATAGCTGCAAAGTCGATGCTTTTATCTTTTTTAAAGGGAGTGATTAATGCTACACCGGTTCCTCTTAATTGGCTATTGCTAAACATATTATTGTTTGATGAATTTCTTTGTAAAGGTATGATTTGTTTTGTCAGTAAACTTCACGAGATATAAACCTGCAGGCCATTCTTGGCATTCGATGCTGGTTTGGGTGTTAGCACTTGTTTTTTCAATAACAAGTTCTCCTTTTAAGTTGTAGATGCGAATTGTTCCCGGAAGCTTATTTGTTATATGAATGAAATCGTGGCTAGGATTTGGGAATAGTTGAATTGGTTCTTCCGCAATGGCTGGAGAAACAGCTGTATTTGTTCCCATATCGATTTTAGGGCAGGTGCCACAAAGTGAATTGCTGTAAAAAGCGCCACGTCCGTGAGTTCCTGCATAGAGATAGTATTGTCCGTTTGTGTCAGGCACCGCCAATAATTGCATCGTTGGTACACGCGGGAAATTGCTGTTTTCTTCTTGCCATAGCGGAGAAGGGGCGTCGATATCATTACATGCCCAAACCCCGTATTCAGTACCGATGATACAATTCGAAGGGTTATAAGGATTCAAGAGGATATCGTAAACAGGGAATGCAGGGAGGTTGCCTTGTAGATTGCTGGTGTTGGTATTACCTGTACCTGTGCTTGTCAATGCGTTATTGATTCGTACAATATGATTGGCTTGTCCATAATTCGAAAGTGATAAAACGATACTATCAGGATTACGAGAGTTGATACTAATTCCCGTAATGAAACGTGATGAAGAATAGATTAAAGTGGTTTTAATACCCACATTAGCGGCATTAAACGTGGTATAGTTAAAGTTAGGATATTGTGCGGTATCGATTCCACTAATGCGATATAATCGTCCATCTTCCGTTCCTACAAAAACTGTATTCAGATCAGGGGTCGCAATCATTCGATAAGCATTGCTGATACCGGTACTATTAATTTTGTACCAGGTTGGAATCGTAGCTGCAGGGTCTTTACAAAGCCAGATATTCGCAGTAGACGCGTAAAATAAATATGATTTAGGCGTTGGCAAGAAGCGTTCCTGTAAGGAGATACGCGTTAAGAAGTAGCCTGCCTCGCCTGCAATATGTGCATCGGATAGGCTATTAGTAAAGGTTTGTGCGCCATTTAAAGAGCGATAAACCTCTGTCATACCACCATTATCATCTCCGTATAATGAACCGAAGACCATATTAGGATTGACTTTCGACCAGGCGCACTGGAATCCGTCTCCGCCAATTACCCCTTTCCAGTAAGTGTTATAAATGCCTCTAAAGTCGTTTACATTCGTTCCATTATCCTGTGAGCCTCCGATTACTTTTCCTGAAGGACTAGCGCCAATACCATAAAATTGAGTTGGACTATATCCTTTATTTCGATCTTGGAAAGTGACATCATTCTTTTGCAAATTGCTCGCTTGATAAACGCCTCCGTCATTCCCTATATACATAACGTCTGGGTTTGTAGGATGTATAACGATAATGTGTTGATCCGGATGTAAATAGTATTTTGACGTATAGCCTACCGTGTATCCAGAGCCAATTCTCAGCCATCCAATATTGTTATTTTCCCATGTATACACGTCGCCCATTCCTCCAAGGTATATTTTGTTCTTATTGTTCAAGGCGGCAGCGATACACATATCATAATAGCCTTGGTTGCCATAAGGATTGAAGCCATTGCTGCCGTTAGCGGGATTCGCGATGGCAGCGAATGTAACGCCTTTATCAGTGGTACGATAAACACCACCACTTACGCCAGCTGCAAGCGTAGCTATGTAGATATAATCAGGGTCGGCAGGAGAAATAGCAATGCGTATTTGTTGAAAGGATTTTCCATTTGCAATAGCGCGCGGTGTGAAGGTTTGTCCGCCATCTGTTGAAAGCATGATTGACGTCAATGCGCCCACTTGAGCCGCAACTACAGAACCATCGCTTCCACATTTTACATCCCAACAAGTGCCCGAGCCACTAACAGTAGTTCTTTTTCCAAAGTAAATTCCGTTTGTAGCACCGAAGCCAGATCCTGTTATCGCAGGATTCATCGTTGCGTTATCACTGACGTAAAGGCCGTTGTTCGTAGCTAAATAAACTCTATTCGCATCGGTTGGGTCGCAAGCGATTGCGTTGATGTAGGCGAAGCCAGCTGATTGTGAATTGGCAGAAGGTTTTGTGATGTTTATTTGTTTGAATGTTTTTGCATGGTCTGTCGACTTGAAAACACCTGCGCCAGGGAATTCATAGCCAGGGTAGGCGGCCACTGATTCTCCGGTGCCAAAATAAATATCTCCATTAGCAGCTTGTGCTAGGCAAGAAATATTTAAATTTTTAAGGCTGTCAATATTCCAAATTTTCCAGCTTTTACCTGCATCAAAACTTTCGAATAAACCGCCGCTAACACCTCCCGCAAGCATGTGTTGGGTGTTCTGTTTATCAATTAAAAGTGCTCGTGTTCGTCCACCTACATTATGCGGACCTAAATCAGTCCAACTAAGGCCCAATGATTTTAATGATTTTTGTTGTGTACTTTGTTCCACTTCTCTTGCCACACGATAGTATTCGTTTTGGTCGAGAAGGCCAGTGGCTGGGTCTACACGGAGTTTTTGCCAAAAAGTAAAAAACTTAGCAAAATGACCTTGCTCTTCTTCTGCCTCATTTTCGAAATTTTGAAAACGAACAAAAGGAAGGTATGCACACAGCATTGCTGCGAACAAGAATAGGGTAAAACGTTTAACCATCAGATGTGTTGTTGATGGTTAAATATACAATTTTTGATTCTTAAATACTAGCGTTGAAGTGTTGCATTAAATCATCGACCATATCTGCAGAACCGATATAAATAGGCGTGCGTTGGTGAAGTGCCTCAGGTTGCATTTCCATGATGCGAATTTTTCCATTCGTTGCTTTCCCGCCCGCTTGTTCTACGATGAAGGATAATGGGTTGCATTCATATAACAAACGCAATTTTCCATTAGGCGCATCTGTGGAGGAAGGGTACATGAAAATGCCTCCTTTCAACATGGTACGATGTAAATCAGCCACCATACTGCCAATATAACGGATACTATATGGCTTCTTTTGCGATTTATCTAAAACCGTACAAGCGTTCACATAATTTTTAACGGCATCAGGGAATGTTTGAATATATCCCATGTTTACGCTCACAATATTGCCATTTTTCGGCATTTGCATATCAGGATGGGATAAGCAAAATTCACCAATAGTAGGATCTAATGTAAATCCGTTTACACCATTTCCTGCTGTATAAATCAACATGGTAGAGGTGCCATAAATAACGTAGCCGGCAGCAACCTGTGCCACGCCTTTTTGCAAAAAGTCTTCTTTGCTAACAGGATGATCGTTGTGTAAACGCTTGAAAATACTGAAAATGGTTCCTACGCCCACGTTTACATCAATATTTGAAGATCCGTCTAGCGGGTCCATACAAATGAGGTATTGGGCTCCATGTTCGTCGGTAAGGATTAAATCTTCATCTTCTTCACTCACAATACCACAACAGCGGCGGCCGCGTTTGAAGGCAGCAATAAAGTGCTCATTAGCGAACACGTCCATTTTCTTAACCGTTTCCCCCTGCACATTGGTTGCGCCATGATCACCTAAGATATCTACTAATCCTGCTTTGTTTAATTCTCTATTGACAATTTTTGCAGCAAGACCAACGCTACGAAGCAATCCAGAAAGAGTTCCGTGCGCACCAGGAAATTTACGTTCTTGTTGGTTAATAAAACCATTCAAAGTCACTAATTCGGTAGATAATGGCATATGTGTTTGGGTTCTTACCGCAAATATACAATTGTATCTTGAAACTGAAAGTGATGAAGGTTTGGATTCGTCTTATTAACTTTGGGATTCCAAAAGAACAATTATGCCTCATTACATGCGCTTGGGCGATTTGCCTCACAAACGACATACTCAGTTTCGTCAGCAGGATGGTTCGCTATATGCGGAACAGCTTTTCAGTACGGAAGGATTTTCTTCAAATTATTCTTTATTGTATCATTGCCATCCACCAACTGAGATTTTGTCGGTAGGGCAGGGTAAGGACATCCGTCCGAAACGTGCTGCTGATCAAACCTTGAAGCCTCGTAGCTTAGAGTCATTCAATGTAAAGCCAAAAGCCGACTTCTTGGATAGCCGTACCTACCTTTTGGTAAATGATGATTTATTGCTTGGTGTGGCGGCGCCACAAGAATCTATGCAAAGCTACTTCTATAAGAATGCGGATGCGGATGAGTTATTGTTTATCCATGAAGGAAAGGGGGTGTTGGAAACAGCCTATGGTAGTTTGCCATTCAGTTATGGCGACTATTTAATTATCCCGCGCGGGACGATTTATCAAATTACGTTCGAGACGAAGGAAAATAGAATGTTGTTTTTGGAGTCTTATTCTCCGATACGTTACCCTCGTCGTTATTTGAGTCATTATGGTCAGTTAATGGAACACGCGCCTTTCTGTGAGCGTGATATCCGCGGGCCACAAGATTTGAAGACACATAATATCGAAGGAGAGTTTTTAATGCAGGTAAAGAAGGATGGTCATTTGCATCCGATTACCTACAAACATCATCCATTTGATGTAGTGGGTTGGGATGGATGTGAGTATCCATTTGCCTTCAGTATTCACGATTTTGAGCCAATTACAGGTCGAGTACATCAACCGCCACCAGTACATCAAACCTTCGAAACAAAGAGTTTCGTAGTATGTAGTTTTGTGCCGCGTTTATACGATTATCATCCATTATCCATTCCTGCTCCTTACCATCACTCGAACATTGATAGTGATGAGATTTTGTATTATGTGGATGGCGACTTCATGAGTCGTAAGCATGTAACGCGAGGGATGATTTCTGTTCACCCAGCAGGGATTCCGCACGGGCCGCATCCAGGTACGGTAGAGAAGAGTATAGGTGCGAAGGAAACGCGTGAATTAGCCGTAATGGTAGATACTTTCCGTCGTTTATACGTAACGGAGGCAGCGCTTCAAATTGAAGATCCTAAGTATATGCGTAGTTGGGTAGATTAATCCAGGAAAGGAGGATTTTATTCAACTAAATAAAAAAGCCGCTCTGCATTGCAAAGCGGCTTTTTTTATGGCAAGAATCTTTTATTAATTCTTAATAATACGTTTTACGATGGTTTCGTTTTTCGTTTCCAATTTGATTAAATAAACTCCATCTGCAAGTGTATTCATATGTACAGGAATTACCGCATTATTCTTCAACGCGCCATTGTAAACATCTAATACTTTACGTCCTAAGATATCGTTCAATGTAATTTGAACTTGATTCAAATTAATATTACCAATACTTAAATAAGTTAGCTCGTTTGCTGGGTTCGGCTGAATGCTGATGGACGCATTGTTCAAGGTAGTGATTCCTAAGTATTCTGTTATAGTAACATCTTGGCTATAAGTGCCTGAACAACCATATTGATCTGTGAAAGATAATGTAACCGTATAGGTTCCTGGAGCTGCGTAGCTATGTTTAGGATTTGCAGTTTGGTCGCTACCTCCATCTCCAAAATTCCAGTTATAGGTACCTGTACCTGTTGTGGTGTTGGTGAATGCGTAGGCATTTCCATTATTGGTGAAAGTGAAACTTGGCGTTGGTAGTGCATGTACGTTAACAGTAACCATTGGTGAATTTCCAGAGCAACCGGCAACGGTTTGTGCTACTTGTAGGGTGCTTAAACCTGCTGTATTGAAGGTTACATTTATTGCGTTAGTTCCTTGACCATTATTGATTGTAGAATTTGCGCCGCCACTTACCCAATTGTAAGTGCTGCCGTTTACTGCAGTCACATTGTAAGGGGTCATATTGCCAACGCAAACATCACCTGAACCAGAGATAGTGGGTGACGGAGCCGCGTTTACATTTACAGTGATGGTATCTTTACCGATACAGCCAGCATAATAAGTTTGAGCAATCATTACAGATGCAGGTCCTGCTGCAGTAAATGAAGCATTGCAGGTTGATGCCGTAGAACCAGAGTTGATTGTTCCATTAGAAGCGGTCCATGCGTACGTAGAACCAGTCACTGGTGTGATAGAGTAGTTTGAGCTACCAGAAGTACATGCTGTTGTATTTCCCGTAATGTTTGGTTTAGGCGTTGAAGCTGTAATGTTAATCGTATCAGTGCTAGAACAACCACTACCACTTGCGGTAACAATTAGGTTGCCGTTAGAACCGTTTGCCCCCCAAGCAACATTGACAGCATTTGTTCCTTGTCCGCTCACGATATTACCTCCATTTGCAGTCCAAGTGTAGGTAGCGTTCGCTGAATTTGCGATACTGTAGGCTGCTGTTGAGTTAGCACAAGGAGTAGCAGAACCGCTGATATTGGCTACAGGACCAGCATTTACGGTGATTGTGTCTTTTTTAGTTGAAGAACCGTTAGTATTGCTTACGGTGTAAGTAATAATTATTGAACCTGCACTATTAAATGTAACGGTATGCGGACCGGCAGTTGTTGCGGTTGCAGGTGTAGCACCTGTGCCGAAGTTCCATGAATAAGTGGTTGGTGTGGCACTAGTAGTTGCGTCGGTGAAAGTAACAGTTTGGCCTTGGCAGATTGTTTGTGCACTTGCTGTAATGCCAGCGTTTGGCGTAGGACCGAGCGGCAAACAACCTTGAGAAGTTAGAAAACCTGAACGCGTAGTGTTTATACAAGCTTGCATACGAGCGATTTGATCGAATGAGAACATATACATACAAGCATCATCTGTATAATCCATATAATTTTCCCAATTGTCTACACGGTTACCAGAATAGGTTTCGCTACAAGAATTGACAGTTGAGGAAGGACATCCGAAGTTTGCTGAAGAGACTGGAGGAGTGTCGCAGCACATATCACCTTGCGAAGCGCAGTTGGCAGCACTCATACCTGTACAACCTCCTTGGAAAGTATGGTAAAGATTTAGCCAGTGGCCTACTTCATGGGTAGCGGTACGTCCTTTATTATAAGGTGCTTGCGCCGTTCCACCATCTCCAAAAGCAGAGTAGGTAATCACCACTCCGTCGGTAGCTGCCGTTCCGCCAGGGAATTGCGCATAGCCCAATACACCACCTGAAAGGTTACAAACCCATAGATTTAGGTATTTTGAGGTATTCCAAGCATCTTCACCACCTTGCGCTGTATATTTCACTGCATCATTTGTGCTAAAAGATGTCTTGGTAGTTTGTTTTCTTAAAATGCCTGTGGTCGGCTGATTGTTTGGGTCGCGAACTGCCAAACAAAATTCGATTTGCGCATCACCGGCAATGGTTTTGAAGGTGTTTCTAACAGAATTGGTGTCAGTATTATTTTTTCTAAAATCTGCGTTCAAACGCGCTAATTGCGTATAAACCTGTGTATTAGAAATGTTTTGCGCCGTCGTATTGTAAACAATGTGCACTACTACAGGAATAGTTACTACCGGAGGCTGGCCATTGCTTGTTTTTACTGTAAAATTTTGAGGGTGTGTGGCCATCCAATTTTGTATTCTGCTTTCTGCCATTTGATAATTGATGGCAGCAGCAGGATTAGCGGCAATTTCTTGTGCCTTGTATTCATCGGAATAGCAACGAACTGGGCGTGGAGAGGTAGGGTTGGCTTTTTGAGCGAAAGCGCTTGTCCCTAAGGTTAGGAGGCTGAGGGCAGATAAAAATAAAGTAGAGATTTTCTTCATCTATTTCGTTTTTAAGAAGGGTGGTAGTTTATTCGTGATTAATCTGAATGTGGAAATTAATTTTTTTTTAACAAATTGCCAATAAAAATCGACTATCGTTGAGAATTAGTCTAAAATTGACACTAAAAAGCGCCTCAAAAACTCAATTTGACTCAGATTTTGTGCTGCAAAGGATAGGCAATTCTGTTGAATGGAAAGACGTTGTTCTGCATTCGAATAGATGGACGACATACTTTTAAGCCATTCTTCCGTAGAATTCGCGGAAAGGTAGTCTAAGTCAATTTTTGCGTTTAATCCTTCCATTCCTTTATCACTGCAAATACATGGAATTCCTAGAGAGAAGGCTTCAATTAATTTGATGCGAACCCCGGCTCCGTGAAATAATGGGACTAGCATCGTGCCATGCGCTTGCATAAATGCTTTGGCAGATTCAACTTCGCCATGATTCACCACACCAACAGGCAATGCCATTTCCTGCCCTAAACCTCTTCCGGCTAGATGCAAGGTAGCATTTGGATGTGCTGCAAAAAACGGTGGCCAGACCTGCTGAAGAAACCATTCCATTCCAACTTTATTAGGCATCCATTCCATCGATCCAATATGAAAGAAATCTTGATTGGCAGGTTTAATCGTCTCATTTTCAGCAAACCATCCCGCTTCCAGTAAATACGTCTTTTGATGGTTTTGAATGAATTTTAATTCATCTGAATTGATTGCTGCAATCACATCCGCTTTCGCCCAAGCATTAAGTTCATATGCTTTTAGTTGCTTAGCTAGGTGCTTGAGATAAATTCGCTTTAATCCGCTAGCTGCTTCCGCAAGACCTTCCCAGATTTTGAATTCTATATTGTGTGCACGAAGGATGATCTTGGCCTTTGAATGTTTGCGAATACAATTGATATAAGGCGCCATGAATACCCCGTCGAGATGTATAAGGTCGAAGGTTTGATTTTGCAATACATGCATTATTTGTTGCTCCATTTCAGCGTTCACAAAACGACTGATATGGTAGGATTCGCCTTTGATTAAGCTTTTTAACGCGCCGATAGCTGACGGCGTTGTTTTTAAGTAGACGAAATCGGCTTGCGTGACGTAAGGCGAGAGCTCTTGAGCGGCTATTGCGGGATCAAGGTAGTGTTTGTCGGTATTGAAGCCGATAAAATGTACGTCATGACCAAGTGCAGCATAGGCTTTAAGGAGATGCCAAATACCGATTGCTCCTCCATCCTTTGGAGGCACCGGTAGTCGATAGCTCAATTGCAAAACCTTCATCCTATAAAGGTAAAAAATGAAATGTTAGTGGAAGGGTAAAATTCTTGTATTTTCGCACCTATGATTTTTAATAAAAAGTTGGTGGTGGTAATGCCAGCTTACAATGCTGCAAAAACACTCGAAGCTACGCTCGCTGCTATCCCGCAAGGCTTGGTAGACGAACTCGTTTTGGTAGATGATTCAAGCTCTGATGATACCTCGGCTGTCGCTAAGCAATTAGGTGTCCCGCATGTTATTCGCCATGAGAAAAACAAAGGCTACGGTGGGAATCAAAAAACCTGTTATCAAAAGGCACTTTCTCTAGATGCTGACATCGTGATAATGTTGCACCCCGATTATCAATATGATCCTCAATTGATCCCAGCCATGGCGCATTTGGTGGCAACAGGATTGTATCCCTGTGTTTTAGGGTCTCGTATTTTGGGTAATGGTGCTTTGAAGGGAGGAATGCCACTTTATAAGTATTTCTTCAATCGTGCGATGACCTTTGTTCAGAATATTTTGCAAGGGCAAAAGTTATCAGAATATCATACGGGCTACCGCGCCTTTTCTAAAGAGGTGCTTAGCTCGATCTCTTTCATGAACAATTCAGATGATTTCGTGTTTGACAACGAAATGCTTTCTCAGATTATCATGCGCGACTATAAGATTGGAGAAATCTCTTGTCCGACGAAATATTTTGCAGAAGCCTCTTCAATTAATTTTCGTCGTAGTGTGATTTATGGGATGGGGTGTATGCGTGTCGCAGCACGTCATTTTTTACATAAGCGTGGGGTATGGCGTTCTAAATTGTATGTATGAACAAGTCTTTAGTTTTTTTTATAATTTTTTCATTACTTCTTATTTCGAACCAATCGTTTGCGAACGATTCTACGAGATATGAAATGTATGCCCATCATATTCAAAAGCCAATTCACCTAGACGGAAAATTGGATGAACAGGAATGGAGCGATGCCAAGGCTGCGGAAGGTTTTACTGAAAACTTTCCTATCGATACTATCGCCGCGAAGAGTAAAACGCGTATCAAGATATTGTATGATGATGACAATGTTTACATAGGTGTTTGGTGCGAGAATAAGTATCCGGGAAAGTTTGTCGTACAATCCTTCAAACGTGATTTTGAGAATAAGGTGAATGATATGATTGCTGTAGCCATCAACCCGAGCGCCGATCGGTTGAATGGGTATAATTTTAGTGTGAGTCCGATGAATGTGCAGCGGGAGGGAACAATTGAGGAAGGTGGTTTGCAAGGGGTAACCACGGCGTGGGATACGAAGTGGCACTCGGAGACATTTCACGGAGAGGGGTTCTGGAGTGCCGAGATGCGCATTCCTGTACGTTCTATGCGTTTTGATAGCACCTCTTTCTGGCGTGTGAATTTTGCACGTAATGATTTAAAAATTCCAGAAGCAAGCGCATGGGTTCCTGTTCCTCGACAAATTAATATTTCCTCTTTGTCGAATACCGGAAAATTGTATTTCGATGATCATATGCCGAAGCCGCGTAATAATATTGTTCTTTTGCCTTTCGCTACCTGGAATTATAGTCAGGATAAGGATGGAATCAAAAACAAACCGAATGCGGGTGTTGGGCTGAAATATGGAATGAAAAATGGATTGACATTAGATTTAACTTATAATCCAGATTTCTCTCAAGTGGAGGTAGATAGGCAAGTTACGAACCTTACGCGCTTTAATATCTTCTATCCAGAGCAACGAAATTTTTTTATTGAGAATGGCGATCTATTTGCTCGTTTTGGGTTTTCGAGAATTCGTCCCTTCTTTTCTCGTCGAATTGGTTTGGATGATAAAGGAAATGCGATTCCAATATTATATGGAGCTCGTTTAAGTGGAAAGCCGAATGAAGATTGGCGCATCGGTGTTTTAAGCGCGCAGACTATGGCCGTTCCAGATAGGGATTTATTGGCGCAAAACTATTTTGTTGCGGCGGCGCAACGTCGTGTTACAGGGCGTTCCAATATTGCTTTTATGACCGTGAATCGTCAGTCATTTGACAAGCCATATGCTTTGAATGATTACAATCGTTTATTAGGAGTTGATTATAATCTTAGTTCTTTAGACAATAGATGGCAAGGAAAAGTGTTTGTACATCAAACCTTGCAACCGAAGCAAGCGAAGGATGCGTGGGCTACGGCAGCTTGGATAAATTATACGGGAAGGAATTGGACTATCGCTTATAATCATGAGTATGTGGGGGAGAATTATAAAGTGGATGCTGGCTTTTTGTACCGAAAGAATTATTTGCGATTTGAAGATTGGGCCTATTATTCGTTCTATCCAAAATCTAAAAGAATCTTCTCACATGGACCAGGTGTTTATGTGGATTGGTATGTAGACAAACAAGGGCAGACAATGGATTTGATCTATCGTTTGCAGTATAAAGTGAATTGGCGTAGTACAGCCAATTTTGTTTTGCAGGCAAATCAGAATGAACTGTTGTTAAAACAAGACTTTGATGCTTCGGGTAAGTTTAGTGATTTGAAATATAATAAGGGGGAGCGTTTTAGCTTTAAAAATATTTATGGTCAGTATGTGAGTGATGGTAGAAAACGTCTCCGTTACACCTTTACGGCTGACTACGGTGGGTATTTTAGTGGGACAAAATTCACGGGAGGTTTCGATTTGAGTTATCGTTTTCCGCCGTACCTAGTGCTTTCTGTGAATTATGAAAGAAATGAAATTCGTCTACCGCAAGCGTATAATTCTGGATACTATGATTTGTTGGGTACCAAGATTGAATTGACGATGACACGCAACCTGTTTTGGACAACCTATGTGCAATACAACTCACAAATGGCGAATGTCAATGTGAATAGCCGTATTCAATGGCGTTACTCTCCTGTGAGTGATGTATTCTTGGTATTTACTTCCAATCATACCACTGCCGAACAAAAAAATAAGCCCACCCAATACGTAGTATTAAAGTGGACTTATTGGTTTGACGGACTGCATTAATTATAGTCCAGTCACTGCTTTAATTTTCTTAATCATTTTTTGCAAATCTGCTTGACCAGGTTTGATGGAATCTGCTTTTACTAAGTAAGGTAAGGCCTCTTTAAATGCCGCATTACGTTTAGCTTCGAATTCGTTATAGATTTTTTCTTTGCTAGGATCGCGATTTTCCAACATTTTGTTATTGCAGATAACCGCCTTGTTATAAAGTGAGGTTCCCATCATTTCATTAACGTCATAATCATCCGGATTGATTGCAAGTGCTTTTACAAAGGTTTCACGAGCCTTTTCACTTTCTCCTTGATATTCATAAATAGAACCAAGAATCATTAATAATTCACCATTTTTAGGTTCTTTGTCGATCAAAGTTTGAATCGTGCTTATCGCATCGGCATAACGTTTTGCACGCAACAACATATCCTTTTTGGCAATCAACATATTGTAATCATCTGGGAAAGTTGATACTGCCTCATTCATTACATTAATTGCTTTTACTGTATCTCCCATCGCCAAATGAGTGTAAGAAAGCAATTTGTAAGCGTCTTTGTATTTTACTTTAGTGCAAGCCTCAAAAGCCATGGCAGCTTCTTTATTCATTTCCGCCATATAAGCCGCTTGTGCGGTATAGAATAACATGGTAGTATCCAGAGGAGCTTCCTTGTTAATAGAACGGATTAATCCATCAGTAAGGGTAGAATTATTCAATGCATGATAAGCATTTTTGTATTCTTTCGCGTTGTAGGCAAAGATACCGTCGTTTTTATATTGCACGGATAACTGGCCAAGATAGGGCATCATGTCGGCGCCAAATTCTTCTGCATTAAGTGCAAGTGAGCGACGGAAAGAGTTTAGTGCGGTATCTAAAGCCCCAGTGATATGCATCACGGAGTCTTGTTTCTTTTGGTTGATTGTCAAGTAAATCAATCCGCGATAGTACCAAGCTTTTGGCATCATAGCGGTAGTTGGGTCTTGAATGGCTTCGTTAATGTTTTGAATAGCCTTATCGAACTCATCGTAGTTCAAATAATTCTTTGCGCTGTTCACTTTAGCCTTTTGAGCGAATACTGATCCAAACGATAAGATTGCTAGGCAAATCAGGGTTAGTTTTTTCATGAGGTTTTATTTACGAAGGCGAATTTACAAAAAAGCTTCAAATGCTTATACCAAACAAGAGCCGTCGAAGTTAATCGGGAGTAAATCTTTTACAGAATTTACGGCATAGACAACATCTCCTTGTCCTTTTAACCAAATTTCTATTGGACTGTTTGAAATATTTTCCTGTTCCAAAATAGCCTGACGGCACATACCGCATGGTGCTACCGGGTGTAATACGGGACTCCTTTTGTTTTCTATCACAATGGCCATTTTAAGGACTTTTGTTTTAGGATAAAGGGATGCAATAGCTGCAAGATTGATCCGTTCTGCACATAATCCTAAAGGGAAGGAGGCGTTTTCTTGGTTGGTTCCACAAACAATTTCACCATTCTCCAACAAACTCGCGCTTGCGACATGAAATTGTGAATAAGGAGCATGTGCATGAGGAAGGTTTTCTATCGCTTTCCCAAATAAGGTTTTGATACTTGCTTCCAACTCCTCAAATTGGTACACTCGAACAGGTATCGTTAAGTTTTCTATCTTCATTTTTTTTATATTACTTACTAAATATAATAATTTTACAGCGTAATACGACGTTATGAAAAAGATATTAATGATTGGTGCAGGAAAATCTGCTACCGTAGCGATAGATTATTTTTTGGAACATGCTGCACAAGAGCAATGGTTTTTGATTTTGGCAGATGCAGATTTGAAAACGGCGCAAAAGAAAATTCATAAGTCAAAGTTTGCTAGCGCACATCAATTAGATGTTACAGATGCAACGGAACGTCGTAAGTTGATCAAACAAGCTGATCTCGTAGTTAGTATGATGCCTCCGGCTTTGCACCTTGTGATCATCAAGGATTGTATTGATCTTGGAAAACATGTGGTGAATGCGTCTTACGTGAGTCCAGAGATAAAAGCATTAGAACCATTGGCGAAGAAAGCCGGCGTGATATTGCTTTGTGAAATGGGCCTAGATCCTGGTATTGATCATATGAGTGCCATGAAAACTATTCATGAACTGAAAGATAAGGGTGCTAAGATTACAAGCTTCAAATCCTTTTGTGGCGGATTGATTGCGCGTGAATCAGATACTAATCCTTGGCATTATAAATTTAGCTGGAACCCTCGTAATGTCGTAGTGGCAGGACAGGGGACGGCTCAATTTTTGGAAGGTGCTCAGCTCCGTTACTTGCCCCACAGCCGACTTTTTGCTAGTCCGTGGAAGGTGTCAGTAAATGGAAGTGGCTCTTATGAAGCTTATCCTAACCGCGATTCATTGAGCTATATTGAATTATATGGATTACAAGGTGTACAAACGTTTATTCGTGGAACTTTACGCAAGAAAGGATTCATGGAGGCTTGGCATACTTTAGTGCAGTTAGGCTTGACTGATGATACCTATACCATCGCCAATTCGGATAAACTATCTTACAAGTCATTTTTGAAGATGTATAGCGCACCATCTACAGATAAAGCGCTACAAGCTATTCATAATTTCCTCAATGGGGAGAAGTCGAAGCATCCAATTATTGCTATGTATGCTTCTGCTGGTTTGTTAAGTGATCAGCTAATTCCTTTAAAACAGGCTACTCCTGCACAGATTTTACAATCCGCATTAGAGCTTGCATGGAAAATGGAAGAGAAGGATAGGGATTTAGTCGTGATGCAACACGAATTTGAATATGTGTTGAAAGGGCGTAAAAGGAATTTGTATTCGAGCTTTGTATTAAAAGGGGAGGATCGTGTGAATACAGCAATGGCGCGTACCGTAGGCCTTCCATTGGCTATCGGCGCGAAATTGATTTTGCAAGGTCGCTTGAAAGGCAGTGGTTTGCTTTTGCCTATTATGCCAAAGGTTTATAATCCTGTGCTTGTCGAACTAAAGACTAATGGAGTCGAATTTTTGGATATTGAGGCTTAGTCTTTCATTAGCAAATCTCTAGCCGCAGGCCCTTCCATAAACAATAAGTCGAGTGCACTCATGTTTGGAAAAAATCCGTTTCTGTCTTCAAATAGCTGAAAGTAGACAGGATTGTCTTCAAAACTAAATCCAGGCTTAATTTTGTTGCGTAGATTAATCGTGTTGGGATCTTCAATTTTGAAGTGACTGCTTTTTTGAAGGGTTCCTTTAAAACCGAACTTTTTAAGCATCCAGGCAGTCAAATTATACGACCAGTCAAACAGAAATTCGTTCGGAGCCTCGAATAATTCCTTCAGCTCGTCTTCATAGTATTCGAAGTAAGGAGAACTCCGGTACATAAAGGTCAATGACTTCCATTGCTCTCTTTTCCATGGTAAATTATTGGCAAGCTTTACTTCCTGAATAGTAGTATGTTGATTTTTGCCATGAACGAGCGGTAGGGAGAGTAGAAGCTGCCCGTTTGGTCCAGGGAAATAGGCCCTATTGCGATAACTTCCTTTCTGATAATTTTCGCAAGCCTCTATTTCTAGGGTATTCGCGTGAATAACCTGCTTCATCCATTGAATGCTTGGAAAATAATGTAGTTCAATTCTAATCGTCTTATGCGTATCCATCCGTGCAAAATTGCTAAATTTAAGGCGGAATCAATACCCTTATGCGAAAATTACTTCTTTTATCGCTGCTTTTAGTTGCTGGCTATGCCGTGCAAGCGCAAATTGAGTTTCATTCTCAAGTGAATGTTTTCTATGAGAAACAGAAACCCTACGCTGAAATTCATCTGTCTTTCAATCCTACAACTTTCAATTATAAAACACAGCAGGACAAATCACTGAAGGCAAAATTAGAGGTTACGGTTTTATTCAAACAAAATGGAGAAATCAAATCGTATGACAAATTCGGTTTGCAAACAAAGTCCTATGCTTCGATAGCTGAAATAGCTTCGGAGACGGGAGCACTGCTTAGTCAGAAACGCTATGCGCTTAAAGAAGGGGAGTATATGTTGGATATCGAAGTAAGCGATAGTTTGTTTACGAAGGAGCAAAAAGATATACCTGTTCACGCGAGCCGTTTGTCTAATGATAAACCTTACTTAAGCGAGCTTGAATTGATCGACACCGCTTATTTGCAAAACAGTAATTCTCCTAATTTAATGGCGGATTTACCTTTTGTAAAGAATGCATTTGTGTTAAAACCATACGTCATTAATTTCTTTCCAGATAACAGAAACGTATTGCGCGTTTATACCGAACTTGCCCTTACCAAGGAAGTTTCAAAGTCATTACCGGAAAAATTTGTTGCAGTACTAGATTTATATAGTGAGGATTTGAAAAATCCTTATTCTCAAAGTACGCGAATCGTATTAAATAAGGATGAAGTTGTTCCCATTTATATGGAAATGCCGATTGATAAAGTGTATTCGGGAGAATATCAATTGCATTTAAAAATAGAAAACCGCGAGAGACTGGTGATTGCAGAGCGAAGTATGAGTATTCGTCGGGTTCATTATCCGCAAAAGACGTTTGCTGAGATTAAGAATTTGGATAGCATCGACTTTTCTACCTTTCCTTATAAAGGAACCTTCATAGATAAAATGAGTTTGGAAGAAATCACCTATCGCTTGAATAGCATTTATCCATTGGCTGAACAAAGTGAAAGGAATTATATTTCTCATCTCGTGAAGGAGCAAAAAGAAGTGTTTATGAAAGGCTTCTATTACAATTTTTGGTTGAATAGAAATCCGAATGTGAACATCGCTTTTATGCAATATGAGGAGGAGTTGAAGAAAGCCAATGATATCTTCGGAACACCCACTCGTTATGGATTTGATACAGATCGCGGTAGAGTTTATTTGCAATATGGGCCGCCAAATACAATTCAAGATGTCCCTAACGACGCCGACGCATTGCCGTATCAAGTTTGGAACTATTATGATTTGCCAACCCAAAAGAATGTTGTTTTTGTATTCTATACAAGAGATCGCTCTACCAATAATTATGAGTTGATTCACTCAACAGCAAGAGGAGAAAGAAATGATCCTAAATGGGCAGCCATTATTCAAGGATCACGCATGAACAGTGATTTTATAAACATGGATAGTCCGGGCTATCGTCAGAATTCAGGTAGTCGATTGCAAGACATGTACGGCCGTCAAATTAATTTGAACGGATCTCCTTCTAATGGTACCATTGATAATAATCGTTAAAAAACAGAAATAGTGAAGACAAAATCACGCGCAAAGAATAAGGTAAATGTAATTACACTCGGTTGTTCTAAAAACCTAGTGGATAGTGAAGTGTTAATGGGGCAGTTGAAGGCGAACGACTTCGACGTGCAACATGAATCCAATAAGATTAAGGATTCAGAAATAGTTATCATCAATACCTGTGGTTTTATCGAACAAGCCAAACAAGAAAGTATTAATACGATTATCGAGTATAGCGATTTGAAATCGGAAGGTAAAATTGATCAATTGATTGTAACGGGTTGTTTATCGGAGCGCTATAAGGATGATTTGGTGAGCGAGTTTCCAGAAGTGGATGCTTTCTTCGGTACGATGGAGTTGCCTAACATTCTTAAAAAATTAGGTGCTGATTATAAGCATGAATTAATTGGCGAGCGTTATTTAACAACGTCTCCGCATTATGCTTATCTAAAGATTTCAGAAGGTTGTAATCGTACTTGTGCCTTCTGTGCCATCCCTTTAATGCGTGGTCAACACGTCTCACGTAAGATAGAAGATTTGGTGGAAGAGGCTAAACATCTCGCGAAGAATGGGGTGAAAGAAATAATGCTGATAGCGCAGGAGTTGACCTATTACGGATTGGATATTTATAAGGAACGTCGCTTGAATGCTTTGTTACAAGCTTTGGCGCAAGTGGAGGGGATAGAATGGATTCGCTTACATTATGCTTATCCGACAGGATTTCCATTAGATATTTTGGATGAGATTCGTGAAAATGAGAAAGTTTGTGCCTATATCGACATACCGTTCCAACACGCTGCTAATGGTGTTTTGAAGCGCATGCGTCGTGGAATTACCCGTGAAGAAACGGAAGCGCTCATTGCTACGATTCGTGAAAAGGTGCCAGGCATTACTTTGCGTACAACGATGTTAGTCGGCTTCCCTGGTGAAACGGAAGCAGAGTTTGAAGAGTTATGTGATTTTGTTCGTCGAATGAAGTTTAATCGCCTAGGCGTTTTCACCTACAGTCATGAGGATAATACCCGTGCTTTCGAGATGGAAGATGATATTAGCGAAGAGCTAAAGCAAAAGCGCGCGAATGCTTTGATGGATATTCAGCAAGGAATTTCAGAAGCATTGAACAAAGAAAAAGTGGGCAAAGTGATGAAGGTGATGATTGATCGCAAAGAAGGGAAATACTTTGTCGGGCGTACGGAAGGCGATTCTCCAGAGGTAGATAATGAGGTATTGATAGCGGCAGACAAAAATTATTGCCGTGTGGGTGATTTTGTGAAAGTTACTATAACAGGTGCCGAAGAGTTTGATCTTTTTGCAGAACCGGTTAAATAATAACGTTCAATCAACATACTAATTCTTTACTTTGTAAAAATATAAAACAGTGATAGTCTATTTTACGGGTTTTATGGGTTCTGGTAAAAGTACAATGGGTGCTTTAGTTGCAGACGCCATGCTTTATCCTTTTATCGACTTGGATAAGTATATCGAAGAACGATTACATATTCCTGTTCACAAAATATTCTCTCACTATGGAGAGTATTATTTCAGACAGACAGAAACTGATTTTTTACAAGAAACGGCCAATTGGCGCAATCTTGTTTTGGCAACTGGAGGAGGTACTCCTTGTCATGATAAGAACATGGAATGGATGAAGGAAAAGGGCTTGACGGTCTATCTAAAAACGAACGAAGATGAATTGTTTCGTCGTTTAGCAGATCCTGCTCAAAAGCTGCATCGCCCATTGATAGCAGATTTGAAGGCCGCAGAGTTGAAGAAATACATAAAAGATACGATCGCAAAAAGAGAAGTGCATTATAATAAAGCGGATATCGTCTTTGAACAAACAAATGTTTTAGATGTTGATGTTAAAGCACTCACGAAAACCATTTTAGAAAGGATTCAAAATTTGTCACAGAACAAAAAATAAGGTATGGCGAACAAGGAAACGATTTTACAAAATCAAAATGAAGATGCGTTAAAGCTTTTGGTAGCTGATATCCGCAAGAAGTTGGATGTGATTCGACTTGGAGGTGGGCAGAAGAATATCGATAAGCTACATGCAAAGGGTAAATTATCTGCTCGCGAAAGAGTAGATCTATTAGTAGATAAAGATTCTCCCGTGATTGAAATCGGTGCATTTGCGGGTTATGAAATGTATCCTGAACATGGTGGTTGCCCAGCGGGTGGCGTGGTAGTCGTAATGGCTTATGTAGCTAAGCGCTTATGTATAATTGTAGCCAACGACGCAACAGTGAAGAGTGGTGCTTGGTTTCCGATTTCTGGTAAAAAGAATTTACGTGCACAAGAGATTGCAATGGAAAACCATTTGCCAATCATCTATTTGGTAGATAGTGCTGGTGTTTACTTGCCGATGCAAGATGAGATCTTCGCCGACAAAGAACATTTCGGTCGTATTTTTAGAAACAATGCGGTGATGAGTAGCAAGGGTATTCCACAGATCTCTGCTGTGATGGGCGCTTGCGTAGCAGGTGGAGCCTATTTGCCGATTATGAGTGACGAAGCCTTGATTGTAGAAGAAACAGGCAGTATTTTCTTGGCTGGTCCGTTCTTAGTGAAAGCTGCGGTGGGAGAGAATATCGATGCAGAAACTTTAGGTGGCGCAACAACACATAGTGTAGTTTCTGGCGTTACCGATTATAAAATGAAAAACGACGAAGAATGTTTGTCGCAGATTCGTCGTCTAGTAGATAAGATGGGCAAGCAAGGCAATGCCGGCTTCGATAGAAAAGACGCCAAAGCTCCTGGTCGTGCTGCAGATGAAATTTTGCAATTATTCCCTGCCGATGGTAAGCCTTATAACATGAAGGACATCATCGAATGTATGGTCGATGCAGATAGTTTTGATGAATACAAAGAACATTATGGCAAGACGATTATGACGGGCTATGCGCGTATTGATGGTTGGGCTGTAGGGATTGTGGCCAATAATCGAATTATCGTTAAGAATGGCAAAGGAGAAGTGCAAATGGGTGGCGTGATTTACTCTGATTCTGCCGACAAAGCGGCTCGTTTCATTATGAACTGTAACCAGAAAAATATTCCGCTCGTCTTTTTACAAGACGTGACAGGATTCATGGTTGGCAGTCGTAGCGAACATGGAGGAATCATTAAAGACGGGGCGAAATTGGTGAACGCGATGGCGAATAGTGTTGTGCCTAAGTTTACAGTAGTTGTAGGAAATTCATATGGTGCCGGTAATTACGCGATGTGTGGTAAGGCTTATGATCCGCGTTTAATCGTGGCATGGCCGACTGCAAAAATCGCGGTAATGGGTGGCGAACAGGCTGCTAAGACACTTTTACAGATTCAAGTGGGTGCGATGAAGTCGAAAGGTCAAGAAATTAGTCCTGCCGAAGAAAAAGAATTGCTCGATAAGATTACGGCGAAATATCAGGCACAGACGAAGGCTACCTACGCAGCTTCAAGATTATGGGTAGATGCGATTATCGATCCTCGCGAGACACGTCAATGGCTCAGCATGGGTATCGAAGCCGCGTTTAATAACCCAGAAATCAAGCGTTATAACGTAGGGGTTTTACAAACCTGATTTTCATAGATAAATGGGGTAGAATTCCCAATAATTAGGCGATAGAGTCATAGTTTTTTTGTAAATTCACGCAATTTTTATCGAAAGAACAAAATGAGCGAATTACAAACTACGCTGAAACAGGCGGTAACTTTATCCGGTGTGGGTTTACACACAGGTAAAGAGGTAACTATTACTTTTACTCCTGCAGCTGCTAATCATGGCTATAAATTTAAACGTGTTGATTTGCCAGAACAGCCAATCATCCCTGCGGATGCTGATTTGGTGGTCGATGTATCACGTGGTACAACCTTGGAATTAAATGGTGTTCGTGTTTCTACTGTTGAACACAGTCTTGCAGCTTTAGTCGGTTGTCAAATTGATAACGTGTTGATTGAGTTAAACGGACCAGAAGTTCCAATCATGGATGGTTCTTCTATGCCTTTCATTGAGGCTTTCGAAGCGGTAGGGGTTGAAACCTTGAACGTTGCGCGTGAATATTTTCAAATCAATTCTACGATTCATTATACAGATCCTGTTAAAAAGGTGGAGATGACTATCGTGCCTTCAGAAGATTATCAAATCTCTGTCATGGTAGATTATAATTCTCCTGTTCTCGGTACGCAACATGCGACTATGCATCATGTGAACGAGTTTAAAGATGGATTTGCGGCTTCTAGAACTTTCTGTTTTTTACATGAGTTAGAAGTTTTGTTAGAGCATAATTTGATCAAAGGCGGTGATTTGTCTAATGCAATTGTGGTAGTCGACAAAGTGGTGAGTGATGAAGAGTTGCAACGTCTTTCTGTTTTGTTTAATCGTCCGAGTGTGCAAGTGCAGAAAGAAGGTATTTTGAACAACGTGGATTTGCGTTTCCAAAACGAACCTGCGCGTCATAAGCTATTAGATGTGTTAGGCGACTTAGCCTTAATCGGAACTCCTATCAAAGGAAAGATTTTTGCTACACGTCCTGGTCATGCGAGCAACGTTGAATTTGCAAAGAAAATTAAGGCACATATCAAATCTGCCAAAAGCCAAAACATCGTCCCTCATTATGATCCGAATGCAAAGCCCGTTGCTGATATTCGCGAGATAGAAACGATGTTGCCACACAAGTATCCGTTCTTGCTAGTCGATAAGATTATCGAGATTAGTGAAAATCATGTGGTAGGTATTAAGAATGTAACCTTCAACGAGAATTTCTTTCCTGGGCATTTCCCTGGCAACCCAGTGATGCCAGGCGTTTTACAAATTGAGGCAATGGCTCAAACAGGTGGAATCCTTGCATTGCGTTCTGTGGCGGATCCGTCCAACTACGATACGTACTTTGTTAAAATAGATAAGGTTCGTTTCAAGAACAGAGTTGTTCCAGGCGATACACTTATTTTGAAATTGGAATTATTAAGTCCGATTCGTCGCGGTATTTGCGAAATGAAGGGTACGGCATATGTTGGCAATAAGATTGTCACCGAAGCTGAATTAGTGGCTAAATTGGTTCAGAAAGAGCCAGTTTCTAGTGCACAAACTGTTTAATATTGAATTTTATGAATCAACCGTTTTCATATATACATCCTCAGGCTAAAATTGCGAAGAATGTCGTGATTGAGCCATTTGTAACGATTGCAGCGAATGTTGAAATAGGGGAAGGAACGATTATTGAATCAAATGTTACCATAATGGAAGGTGCGCGCATTGGTAAAAATTGCCGCATATTTCCCGGAGCCGTTATCTCTGCCATTCCGCAAGACTTAAAATACGAAGGAGAAGAAACGCTTACGATCATTGGGGATAATACCACCATTCGTGAGTGCGTGACAATCAATCGTGGTACGAACGCATTGGGTAAAACGGTGGTAGGAAGCAATTGTTTGTTGATGGCCTATGTGCACGTTGCACACGACTGTATCGTCGGGAATAATTGTATTCTAGCCAATAACGTCAATCTTGCTGGACATATTGAAATCGAGGATTGGGTGGTAGTTGGCGGTATGACTGCGGTACATCAGTTTGTGAAATTAGGTAAGCATGCATTTATATCAGGTGGTTCATTGATTCGTAAAGATGTACCTCCATTTGTGAAAGCAGCACGTGAGCCATTATCATATGTTGGTATCAACTCTGTGGGCTTACGTCGTCGTGGATTTACTACCGAACAGATTAATAATATTCAAGATGTTTACCGCTACTTATTTGTTCGTAGTACGAATACATCTAAAGCATTAGCGGCTATCGAACGTGATTTGGTAGCTACTCCAGAACGTGATGAGATCGTTGATTTCTGTCGTAATTCCGTAAGAGGTATTATTAAAGGTTATAGCCGTCGCAATGAAGGTTCAATTGATTGATGTCGCGAAGCGATTCAATAAAGAATGGATTTTTAAAGGAGTGAACCTCACTTTAGAAGCCAATAAAATTTATGGACTGACGGGTGCTAACGGAAGTGGTAAAACAACCTTATTAAGTATTCTTAGTCATTTTGTAGCCCCTACTGAAGGGGAAGTGAACTATGAGTTAGGTTCTGAAAGCGACTTGCGTCAGTCAATTAGTGTGGCATCGCCAGCCATTAGTTTATTAGAAGAGATGAGTGTATTGGAGGCTATTGAATTTCATGCCCATTATAAGCCGTTCAGAAACAGTTTAAGTTCTAAAGCAGTTATCCAACTACTTGGCTTTGATAAACATCAGAATAAGTTGTTACGCGAGTTAAGTACAGGGATGAAACAACGTGTCAAATTGGTTTTGGCGATTTTGTCACAAAGTGAAATTCTGTTGTTAGATGAACCCGGCTCTAACTTGGATGCAGCGGGCTTTGAATTTTGGAAGGAGTTGTTAAAAAATAATTCTAAAGACAGAATTGTCGTCATTGCTTCGAATGATGAACAAGATTTAGCGATTTGCGATCAGCGTTTGGAGATGAAACAGTGGAAGTAAGTAATTCTATAATTGATAGCATTGAAGGGGCATTTTAGATTGTGCAGCATTTTTGATTTAATTTTTAAATAGTTATCGTGAGCGAAAAAGAGAACAAGTTTACATCGTACCAGTGGTTTGTCATTGCGATTTTGGGATTCATTCAATTTACGGTGGTCATCGATTTTATGGTGCTTTCACCCTTAGGAGCGATTTTGATGCCAAGAATGAAAATTGGTCCTTCGGAGTTCGGCCATATTGTTTCTGCCTATGCGTTTAGCGCTGCAGTCTCTTCTATTTTAACCGCCTCCTTTGCAGATAAATTTGATCGTAAGAAACTACTATTATTCTTCTATGTAGGTTTTGTGTTAGGGACTTTGTTCTGCGCTTTGTCAAATACCTATTGGAGTTTGTTAGCCGCGCGAATATTCACGGGTATTTTCGGAGGGGTTATTGCTTCTATTAGTATGGCAATTATCACGGATTTGTTCCCAATGAATCGTCGTGGAACCGTGATGGGATTTGTTCAAATGGCCTTTTCTGCTAGTCAGGTTTTAGGGATTCCAATTGGATTGTGGTTAGCAAATCACTTTAGTTGGCAAATGCCGTTCTTTGTAATTGTTGTTGTGGCTTTTGTTGTCGGAACGATTATGATGATTCAATTAAAGCCTGTGGATGCTCATTTGAAGCGTGAACATGAGCATAAAGCAATGCAACATCTATGGAGTGTGTTGAAGAGAAATATCTATCGTAGAGGGTTTTTAACCACATCTCTATTAGCGCTTGGAGGCTTTATGTTAATGCCATTTACTTCAGCCTTTTTATTGAATAATGTTGGGATAGATAAAGATCATATTCCTTATGTGTTTATGATGGGAGGTGCTGCAGCCATGATTGCTGGTCCATTAGTCGGACGTAGCAGCGATCGCTTTGGTAAATACAATCTGTTTGTGATAGGAACCATTATCTCTTGCGTCATGGTGTATATTTATACGCATATGGGTATTGCGCCGATGTGGGTGATGATGCTTATTAACGCAACACTTTTTGCGGGTATTACAGCGCGCCTTGTGACTGCACAATCCTTAATGAGTGGTGTTCCCGAGCCAGCTGATCGTGGAGCTTACATGAGTTTGAATTCGGCTGTTCAACAAATGGCCGGCGGATTAGGTGCCGTGCTTTCCGGTTGGATGGTTATGCAACCAAATGGTAAAGGGCCTTTATATCATTTTGATGAAGTGGGTTATGTCGTTATCTTTACGATGATTGCTTGTGTATTACTCATGTATTTTATGAATAAGCACGTTCGTTTAAAACAGCTCTCTAATAACTATAAGTAAGATTTTAATGAGTCGTCCTTATGTCCTTTCTATTGCAGGTCTAGACCCCTCAGGGGGCGCTGGTATTTTAGCCGACATTAAGACGATGGAAGCACTACAGGTGCAGGGTTTTGGAGTGGCCACTTCTTTAACCTACCAAAATGAAAATGCGTTTCTTGGACTACATTGGATAAATTTGGAAAGAATTATTGCACAGCTAAAACCACTGATTGCCATCTATCCAATTTCTGTGGTGAAAATTGGTTTGATAGAAAGTCCGACCGTCCTTCAAGGCATATTAAACTATTTAAAGGAAGATCTTCCTACGGTACGTATTGTTTGGGACCCAATCCTACGCGCTAGTGCGGGCTTCGATTTTCATCAAGGTGGGATTGAAAACTTCAGAGACTTATTGAGTGCAATCGAAATAATAACTCCTAATTGGAAAGAATTGTCTGCTGCAAATAGCGATGCAATGGAGAACGCTATACAGCTCTCTAAATATTGTAAGGTTGTTTTGAAAGGAGGTCATTCTGATGAAGAACGTGCGAACGATTATTTAATCACGAAAGGAAAGCTGCAAAGTTTTTCATTACCTCGACTAGAGGCGACATCTAAGCATGGAACGGGATGTATGTTCTCCTCCGCCATTGCAGCTAATTTAGCTTTAGGAGAAACCGTAGAAGAGTCTGTTCGAAAGGCAAAGTCTTTTGTTTTCGAGCGATTGCAGTCGCAAGAAGGGGGGCTCGCTTCCTTTTGATTCTCGTTTAAATAAGGTAAATTTGTAGCCTAATACAAGTTTATGGCGGATCAAAAATCTCCTGTTATTTTAACAGATGCTGGCATTGAAATTAAAGCGGTTTATAACGAAAATGATGTAAATCAGCAGCCCTTAGAAGCGCCTGGTGCTTTCCCTTATACCCGTGGGGTACACCCAACCATGTACCGTGATAAGAAATGGACCATGCGTCAGTATGCAGGATTTAGTACTGCCGAAGAAAGTAATAAGCGTTACCATTATTTATTGTCGCAAGGCACGACAGGCTTATCTGTTGCTTTCGATTTGCCGACACAAATAGGCTACGATAGTGATCACGCATTAGCTGACGGAGAAGTAGGTAAAGTAGGGGTGGCTATCGACTCCTTAGCCGATATGGAGATCTTGTTTGAAGGAATTACTTTACAAGAGATCTCAACTTCTATGACTATCAATGCCACAGGATTTATTCTGTTGGCGTTTTATGTCGCATTAGCTAAAAAACAAGGTGCCGATTTAAAGCAAATCAGTGGTACCATACAAAATGATATTTTGAAAGAATACGCGGCTCGCGGTACCTATATCTATCCACCGAAGCCTAGTATGCGTATCATCACAGATATTTTCGACTATTGCAGTCGTGAATTGCCAAAATGGAATACGATTTCTATCAGCGGCTATCATATTCGTGAAGCAGGATCTGACGCTGTACAAGAATTAGCATTTACCCTCAGCAACGGTAAGGCTTATTTGCAAGCCGCCATGGATAAGGGTTTAGATATTAATGTCTTTGCTAAACGTCTTTCTTTCTTCTTTAATTCACACAATAATTTATTTGAAGAAGTTGCTAAGTTTCGTGCCGCTCGTCGCATTTGGGCAAAGATGACACAAGACTTGGGCGCCACCGATCCTAAAGCTCAGATGTTGCGTTTCCATACGCAAACAGGTGGCTCAACGTTAACAGCACAACAACCAGAAAATAATATCGTTCGTGTTACCATACAAGCCTTAGCTGCTGTTTTAGGAGGAACACAATCCTTACACACCAATGGCTTTGACGAAGCTTTGTCATTACCAACTGCTGAAGCGGCTCGTACCGCATTACGCACACAGCAAATCATCGCTTATGAGAGTGGTGCTGCCGATACCGTAGATCCTTTAGCAGGTAGTTATTTCGTCGAAAACCTAACGGATACACTTGAAGCAAAAGCATGGGAATTGATTCAACGTATTGATGAAATGGGCGGTTCTGTTTCAGCTATCGAACAAGGATTCATGCAAAATGAAATCGCTCGTAGTGCTTACAAGTATCAGGTGGCTATCGAAAAGCAAGAGAAGATTATCGTCGGAGTAAATAAGTTTCAGGTAAAAGAAGAGGCCTTCACCAATATCATGAAAATTGATGAAGCGATTCAAACTTACCAGGTGAAGAAGTTAACCGACATGAAAGCGAATCGTGATCATGCGAAGGTAAGCGCCTTACTCAATAATTTGAAGGCCGTATCTCAAACGGATGAGAACATCATGCCAAGCGTGATTGAATGTGTGGAAGCTTATTGTACGTTAGGCGAGATCGCAGACGTATTACGCAGTGTATACGGAGAATACCAAGGATAGGCTACCAGACGAGGTCTTGGCATACTAGACTCTTTTCTGGAAAATCGGTGGTATAATGTAAGCCACGACTTTCTTTTCGGAAGCTCGCACCTTTAATTATTAAATACGCTACCGTTATTAAGTTACGGAGTTCGCACAGTTGTGGCGATAAGGTCGTGTTATTGTACAAGTCTTCGGTTTCCTCCCATAGTAAATCGATACGTCTGTTAGCGCGTGCTAAACGTTCATTGCTGCGTACAATACCTACGTAATCGCTCATCGTTGACTTCACTTCTTTTAAAGATTGAGTAAGCAAAATAAGCTCTTTCGGCGTGGAGGTGCCGCTTGCGTTCCAATCAGGAATATTTGGAATAGCAGGGATTTTATCAATAGTTTCTGCAACATCATTGAAAGCGCGCTGCGCATAAACAAGTGCTTCTAGCAGTGAATTGGACGCTAATCGATTCGCGCCGTGTAAACCCGTGCTACTACATTCTCCGACAGCATAGACACGCTGAATACTTGTTCTCGCATATTCATCCACCTTGATTCCGCCGCAAGAATAATGTGCTGCTGGAGCAACTGGGATAAAGTCAATACGCATATCAATACCAATGCTCAAGCACTTTTCAAAAATAGTTGGAAAATGTTCTTGCAAAACTTCCGCATTTATATTGGTACAGTCTAACCAAACATGTTCGTTACCACCTAATTTCATTTCACTGTCTATCGCTCGCGCAACGATATCACGCGGAGCTAATTCTCGCCGTTCGTCATATTTATCCATAAAGGCTTCTCCTTTACGATTGCGTAAAATAGCCCCTTTACCACGTATCGCCTCCGTTATTAAAAAGGAAGGGGTGGTGCCTTGTTGAAATAAAGCTGTTGGATGAAATTGTATAAATTCCATATTCTCTACTCTTCCTTTCGCGCGATAAAACATCGCAATCCCGTCTCCGGTAGCAATGCTCGGATTGGTAGTGGTGCGATAAGCCTGACCAACACCTCCGGTTGCCAACATGATTACTTTCGATTCAACTTTTTTAATCTGATTTGTTCTAGTGTCCAACACATAAGCACCATAGCAAGTAATATCAGGCGTTGCCTTCGTTACCATATAACCAAGATGATGTTGTGTGATCAAATCGACAACGAAGCAATGATTTAAAATTTCGATATTTTTTAAGGAATGAACTTTCTCCAAAAGCGCCCTCTCCATTTCTTTGCCAGTCGCATCCTTGTAATGTAAAATTCTATTGGATGAATGTCCACCTTCTTTACCTAAATCGAAATCGCCATCGGCGTTTTTATCGAAGTTGGTGCCTAGTTCAATTAACTCTTTTATTCTCGCCGTGCTTTCTCTAACCACTAATTCAACCGTCTCTTTACGACATAGTCCGTCTCCGGCAATTAAAGTGTCTTGAATATGTTTTTCATAAGAGTCATTATCGAAATTGATGACACCAGCGATACCGCCTTGTGCGTATTTGGTATTGCTTTCCTCTTCGTCACTCTTAGTGATTAAAATGATTTTTTTATCAGGGAACTTTTCTGCGCACTTGTAGGCAAAACTCAATCCCGCAATGCCTGATCCAATCACTAAAATATCGCTGCTTAGATTCATAATAATTTCGTTACGCTAATATAATAGAACAAATGCAAGAAGAATATGTTTCAAATCAGTAATGTAAATTGTAGTCAAGCATTATTTTAGAAAATCGCCGTATCTTTATCGTATGTCATTGTCTGCCCAAGATTTATTGAAAATAGGTAGCGAAGCTGAGTTTCAAGCAGCAGCGCTTGCTACGTTTAAAGATCAATATGAGTCGATTGCTTTTTATCGTTCTTATGTTGATTTATTGGGCATTCAAGCAGCTTCTATTACGGACTATTCTCAAATTCCCTTTTTGCCCATTCGTTTTTTTAAGACACAACAAATTCTGAGAGAAGGTTTAGATCCTGTATTGCATTTTGAAAGTAGTGGTACAACGAGCGAGCAGAGTAGTAAACACTTTTTAGCTGAAACAGAATTATATAATCAATTAAGCGTAGCAAACTTTGAGTCTGTATACGGCTCCTTAAAAGATTATTGCATTCTAGCACTCTTGCCTTCTTATTTAGAAAGAGGCCAGTCCTCACTTGTCTATATGGTGCAACATTTTATGAATGTCTCGCAACATTCGATGAATGGCTTCTTTCTACACGACTTATCTAAATTAGCCGATACCTTGTCTGTCTTAGAACAGCAACAGCAAAAGGTTTTGCTAATTGGTGTTACCTATGCATTGCTTGATTTCGCAGAACAATTTCCAATGCCATTACCCAATACTATTGTGATGGAAACAGGCGGTATGAAAGGTAGACGAAAAGAGATGTTACGTGAAGAAGTACATAGCGTTTTAAAATCTGCATTTAGTAAGGATGCGATCCATTCCGAATATGGTATGACTGAATTATTATCGCAAGCGTATGCGCCTAGAGAAGGATTGTTTAGTTGCCCGTCTTGGATGCGCGTTTTGCTGCGTGATCCTAATGATCCATTGTCTGTTTCAAATGAGTTAGGTAGCGGAGCCGTGAATATAATCGATTTAGCAAATCAAGATTCATGCGCATTTATCGCAACAGATGATTTAGGCGTTTTAACGAAAGAAAATCAATTCAAAATTCTAGGCAGATTGGATGAAGCCGAACTCCGTGGCTGTAATTTACTCGTGCAATAAGCTAATAATTGGATGCCAAAAGCTGTCGACCGCAATGCTGTACCGACTCGGTTTTATTTTTCCTTTAATGGAAGTGTTTCCCGTAGCGATATTTCTTCCACTGAAATAAATAAGTACAGGTATTTGTGCCACTTGCGACTTACTACACGTTAATAGGATTTGCTTTTCTTTCGATTCTTCTTTAATCGTATTTGCAAACTGTTCTACATATCTTTCTTCTTCTAGTTGTTTGTAATCGAATCGATAGCCTAGCTGAACAAAGCTTAAATAGCTTGCTCCGACAAATAATAAACTCCAGACATAGCCTTTATTACTAAATCCAATCATCAGTAAGGGCCAGGCAATAATCAATGATTTTATGAGCAATTGATGGTGTTGTAAATTAGCATTCAAGAAAAGGATAAGATGGATAATTATCGGCGCAAGTGCTGTCAGAATACCTTTGCTAGAAACCGTTGATTCGTTTCTTCTTTTTGAAATAAACCACAGCATGATAGCACTCAGACTTAAAAAGATAATAGGGGAAGCAAGTGTTTTTAGAATTAGAAAGCCACTTTGCAGCAAGCCGCCATTCCATAACGTAGCACCGTTTTCTGCAATAGAATCGCTCGTCCATCCACTTCTTCCTAAAAAGCGAATCGCTGTTTCTCGAAGGATAGCAAAGACACCATCAATGCTAGCATAAATGCTAAAAATAAGCATGGCGCATGCGGAGAATACAATCAATGGCCATTTAATATTCTTTCCATTTCGGTAGAGGAGATAGATTAAAACCGCTCCGTAAAAAAAGCCAATGCTTTCACATAAGCTCAGTACGGTCATAAATATAATCGCAATCCAAATATCGCGTTGCTCCTTAAATTCTTGTTGGGAGATTTTCCAGAGATAATAAGAGCTCCAAACAGTTAAGCACAAACTTATATTTTCAATGAAATAATAAGTCGAAAAGAAGAATAAGAAAAGTGGCGTCAATCCGATTAATAAAAGTCCATTCGGAATCAGCCATTGGCGTGCTGTTTGATTTTGTGTTCCTAGAATTTGATAACCCCAAATCCCTAACGCAAGCAGGGTGGCGATAAACAAGATACTATTCAACAAACCTAAGGCTAAGCTCATTTCTAAGGGAATAATATTTATCCACAAATAGCTTATCCAAAGTGCTCCGGGAGGGAACGAGGTATAATAGCAATTGCCTAATTGGTCGACCGGACCTTGATAAAATTGCACGAATTGGTCGCCAATATTCCCTTGTGTATAGCTCGGTGAAAAGTGTAAATGCGAAATGCCTTGGGCCTTCCACGCGTTTAGATGAATCATGGTCGTCGCATAGCCTGAGATATGCGATAAATTCATGTAAGCACTTTGTGTACCCAACAAAATAACGGCGACAATTAGTAATAAAGTAAAAAACAAGACCTTGCGCATAAGCCGAAAATACTAACTTTGTGACACAATTTTTCCTATGGCACATTTAATTGCACCTTCACTTTTATCGGCTGACTTTTTAAACCTCCAAAAATCAATGGACCAACTCAATGCGAGTCAGGCTGATTGGTTACACTATGATGTAATGGATGGTAATTTTGTTCCGAATATTTCCTTTGGATTGCCCATTTTACAAGCGATTCGTAAGGCAACGACAAAGCCTATTGATGTGCATTTAATGATTACGCAAAATGACGCCTTTATTCAGCCGTTTAAAGATGCTGGTGCGGATATTTTAACCGTGCATTTCGAAGCTTGCACACATTTGCATCGCACGATTCAAGCAATCAAACAAGCAGGTATGAAAGCGGGTGTAGCACTTAATCCGCATACACCTGTGAGTGTTTTGAAGGATATCATAGCTGATTTGGATCTTGTGCTTATCATGAGTGTAAACCCTGGTTTTGGCGGACAGAAATTTATACCGCAAGCCATTCAAAAAGTGAAAGAGGCTAAAGCTTTAATCCTAGAGAGTGGTTCTAGTGCTTTGATTGAAGTGGATGGCGGAGTAGGGATGTCTAATATCAAAAGTTTAGTAGAAGCCGGTGCAGATGTTTTGGTTGCAGGGAATGCGGTGTATGGTGCTGCTGACCCAGTTGCTGCTGCGAATGAATTGAAAAATGCTTAAGCATGGCAGGATTGACTAAAAAGACCTTTGAGTTTTTGAAAGGAATCAAGCTCAATAATAATCGCGATTGGTTAGAGGCTAATCGACCTTTATACGAGGCTTCCAAAAAAGAAATGGAGACTTTGACGGAAGCTATGTTGATAGAAATGCTTCCTTTCGAGCCTTTATTCGCGGCTACGACACCTAAGTCGTGTCTCTTTCGTCTGAATAGAGATGTTCGTTTCAGTGCCGACAAATCACCTTATAAAACTGCTTTTGGCTCCTATATGTCACCGAACGGTAAAAATGCTTACCATGGCGGGTATTATTTGCATGTGGAACCAGGAAATTGTTTCGTGGCTGCCGGTGTTTGGATGCCTCAAGGAGAAACAATCGCTAAGATTCGTCAGGAGATAGATTATAATGCCGATCAATTAATTAAAATTATCGAGAACAAAAGCTTCAAAGCTAATTTTTCAAAGATTGAAGGAGAACAGTTAAAGAAAGCTCCTAAGGGTTACGACCCGACACATCCTGCTATTGACTTACTGCGTTATAAAAGTTGGACGGTGAGTCATAAATTCACGCAAGACGAAATGCTACAAACGGACTTTTCTAAAAGTTTTGGGAAATTGGCCAAGCAACTGAAGCCTTTCAACGATTTCTTTACGCTAGCGATAGAGCACTAAAATTTTGATCGGAGTTCGCGAATTATGCGAACACGTTCTATCAACAAATCTGCAATACGCTCCGGTACATGCTCTCGGCTTGCTAAAATAGCACCCACTTCTTTTTCGGCAATATCCATTCGATATAACAATTGCCAAAGTGATTCAGGCTTTTTGATTAAAGCTTCTGCAATCCCTAAGCTTAGCGCCTCTTTGAAGTTCGGACTCGCTTCGTCAATGCTCGAATCGGAAATTAATCCAGCATAGAAATGTTGAGGTGATTGCCATTGCGCATCGTCATCAAAAAGAGGTTTATTCATAGCTTTAAATTACTTAGTTTTAAGCATGAATTATAGAATAAGCATCAGTCCGCTACTTTTGTTTTTCTGCCTGTTTTTTATTAACTTCTTTTCTGAAGCGCAAGTAAAGAACAAGGTTCCAATCATTCAGCCATCTTATTTCAAAAGTAATGAGCAGCAGTTCAAGCGACTGCTTCGTCACAAATTACCGCAATGGAATAATGTTCTCGATTCTGCCTCTAATTATCGCTTACAGATTTATCTGGCACAAATTGATGAAAAGGAGAATGGTAATTTAAAAATCAGCTATTATCAATATCCAAGTAAAGTTGATTACTATACCTATCCGGCAAGTATAATCAAGTTGCCAATGGCTTTTCTATTCTTATTAAAACTAGAAGAAATAAATCTTCAACAGTCTAGCAAAGCTATAAGTTTAAACGACCGTCTTTTTATCGATGATAGTACGTATTGTGGTCAATTAGGGATTAATGGGATTCAAAATGGAATGCGTATTGGAAGTTTGCTGCAGGAGCTTTTGCAAAAAAGTAATAATACGGCCTTTAATCCTTTATACGACGTTGTTCGCGATTATAAAGGAAATCAAGAATTGGATTTTATGGAGGCTATCTTGCAACAACGTTTTTCTAGCAAGTGTGATACTTCCACCAATCAGATTTTTGCAGCCTATCATATTGAAGATGCGGCTGGTAATATTAAGTACGCAGAGGCTAGTGCCCCAAAACAGCCATCTAGAAGACTTTCTAAAGAATTTGCAACAGCCGGAAAAGCATATTTAGATAATAAGGATTCTCTCATAACTAGTCCGAAGAGTTTTGAACGATCGAATTATGTCAGTATAGAAAATGCACATCAATTACTAGTGCGATTCGTTACTTCAGAAAATGTAGGCGACTTTTTCTCTAGAACTTTTCGCGATTCACTGTTGTATTATATGAGTGAATTACCTTCTAAGGATACTACTAATGAAATTTATCCCAGTACCTTTAAATATCTCTATTATGGCAGTGATGTATCTGATCGAATAAAGCCATTGACAGCAGCTCAAAGTTCGAACCAAGAGGCATTTCATCTATATAATAAGGTAGGGCAAGCTTATGGCTTCTTAAGTGACGTCGCCTATTTCGAGTCTGAAGATCATCA